>Ga0315282_10005806_pt1 | contig 20888 bp, 20 predicted proteins | sample YL17G07_20_MG_FD_203693 | JGI IMG/M metagenome (GOLD analysis project Ga0315282, IMG submission 203693) | Sediment microbial communities from Yellowstone Lake, YNP, Wyoming, USA - YL17G07_20 | ecosystem: Environmental > Aquatic > Freshwater > Lake > Sediment | place: USA: Wyoming | collected... | reverse complement strand
TATCGATAATAAATTCTACCCGTATATGGCGGCCAAGAATGAGGGTGAAGGCGATCGCAGGAGCAATGGCGACGATCTGGGAAAAGCTGATGACTTCAGTGACACCCGGAAGGGGCCATAGAAAAAGCTTCGCCCCCACCACATCAACAAAATTGGCAAGAAACATCACCAGTATTCCAATGACTCCAACCCACTCGAGGGAACGACTGAATCCCCTCGTAACCTTATCCAATTGATTTAGCCATTTTCCCAATGTCATCCCCTTTTTTTTCATCACCAACATTCCTCCCCCCTTGCGGGGGAGGAATGTGACAAAACAACAACGCTTACTTCACCCGAACCTCTGACGGACCAGTGGACGATCTGACTCCTGACTCTTTCTGTTTTTTCGTCCAGTACTCAATTCGCATCCGTGCAAAGTTAATCAACTCTCGCGTATCTTTTTCCAGATACCCTGCGCCGACCATCGATTTCACATATGTATCCAAAACGGGTTCAACAGCTTTCTTCCATTTCGCGATCTCCGCACTCGGCAGTTCAATAAATTGCAACCCTTTCTCCTTGCCGTATTGTTTCCCATCAATATCCACGTCGTTCCACATAGTGGCAAATTTTTCTTCAAAAGGATATTCGTTGAAGATCTTCTGAAGATTAGGCGGAAGTTTATTCCAAGAGTCTTTATTCATCACCATATAAAAGGTATAGACCTGACCGATTGGCCAACATTCGGTCACGTACTTCGCGACTTCTGCGTATCGAAAAGCCCTCATGGTCTCCATAGGGATCATCAGCCCATCGATGACTTTTTTTTGCATTGCCTCATAGGCTTCTGGCGTAGGAATGGGGCGTGGCGTCCCACCCAGTGCATGGACCACCTCAGCGATAAAACCGAGACCTCTTAAGGTCATCCCTTTCAGGTCCTCTATCTTATAGACCGGCTTGGTCGCGGAGAGAACGACATTGACAGGGCTAGTATGCATGGAAAGCATGTGGATCTTGTCCCACTCTTTTGGCTTGAATTGCTTGAAGAAGTCGTTGGCCACATGATTCGCGACCCATGCATTGGGAAAACCAAGAGGAAGGTCAAGAACCTCTGTCATCCGAAAGCGACCGAACGTATAGCCAATGTTGGAAAAGCCTATGTCTGCAATCCCTTCCACAACCCCATCATACATCTTTGGAGCCGTGAGCAGCGTCCCGGCAGGAAAATAGCGAATCTTCAATTCCCCCCCCGAGCGAGCCTCAAGATCCTTAATGAATGCCTCGCCGATTTTGGATTGCTGGGCAGGAATAGGGAAGTAATTACAGAATTTCAATTCTGTTGCTCCAAAGACAATTGAAGGCACCAACGTGGCTATTAAGACCAAACACATGAAGACGAGCTTACTTTTCATAGCACTCCTACCTCCTCTTTAGAATTTTTGATACCATCGTTTGCACAATCTCTTTTCCTACACGGCTTTACAAAGGGACCCACCTCCTTTCACCTCTCACCGGGTATCAATTTCCCCTATGTCATCTACCAATTTCTTTGAGCGTTCACCATCGTTACTCGACCATAGAATTAGATCTTGCCTTCCTTTCTGACTTTTTCCTTTATTTCTTCTCTCAAACGCATCTTATCCACCTTTCCCGCATTGGTCAAGGGCATCTCGTCAATGACCTCAACCCCTTCAGAAAGGTAAAGGATTGAAGTCTTCCTTTACTTAAGATAAGAAGGGATCTGATTTTCTGCAACTTTGATATTACCGAAAAATATTGGGCCACCTGTCCAGCACTTTTCTTCTCAATTCGTCGCTCGCTCTGTTTACAGGTGGAAAGTCCTTCATCCAGTGATAAGGTTTACAGGCATTGATAATTACTTTTGCCGTCGTAAAATCTCTCTTCTCTCTTTTTTCAGGTGGCAACATGGGATCCAAAGGACTGGTTAGAAACCCGCGGACGATCTCAATTGAATCCTCAGGATTGCATCGGGTGGTCAATGCCCAGATGACACTTCCCAGATCCGCTGGATCTATATCGTCATCAACCACGATGATATATCTTCCAGAACAAGCCCCCCCTGACAGCATGGTAGCAGCCAGAGTTCCAACTTGTTTAGCATGACCGAGATATCCCTGTTTAATAGAGATCGCCGCTATGATTCGATTCCCCGGTCCGTGGACATAGACCCCTCTAATTCCAGGTATCCCTGCCACTTCCAAGCGATTCCAAAGGGTCACTGCGGTATGAAGGGGGATGGGGTACCAGGTATTAGCAGGTGGTTTTATGGGCGGTTGTCCATGGAGTATAGGTTCATTTCGATGATAGATTGCTTTCAAACGCAGGATGGGCTCATTCCTCGCTCCCGAAGCGTAATAGCCTGTCCATTCGCCAAATGGACCTTCTGCTTTGCTTTCGATCGAGGGGGGTGGTGCAAAACCCTCTACCGCAATCTCCGCAGTAGCCGGTATTGGCAAGCCTGTAATAGGTCCCTTGATGACATCAATAGGTTTGCCCTTCATGTACCCGGCTGTCTCGAATTCCGACATACCCCATGGAAGTGCCATCGTCGACATACCGAAAAGGATCATGTCCTGTCCAAAACACATTACAACCGGACAGTCCTCCCCCTTTGTCCAGTATTTTTCGCGGGCGATCACCGCATGCTTTCCAGGCGATGCATAAAAGGCAAGGGTCTTCTCATCATGAATCATAACCCGGTAAGTCCCACAATTTACCCAACCTTCTTCCGGATCTTTGGTAATGGTTACCACTCCTGTTCCTATGTAGCGACCCCCGTCCTTCTCGTGCCATCTCGGAGTGGGAAATTTCAGAATATTGACTTTCTCTTCTTTCAACACGTTTTCCATGACAGGGCCGGTTTTGACTTCCCGAGGCGGAACAGGTCTGCATTGCCTGAACTTGTCTTTCCAATCCCTAATGACCTCCACCTCCGCCATCTCTTCGGGGATACCAAATGCAATTCTTTGTCTCTTGGCTGTCATGACCACATTCGAAGCGATCCTATATCCGCTAGGATACCCCTTTATTTGGTCAAATAAAAAAGCAGGCCCTTGTCGTTCAGCCGATAGCTCAGTCAGGGTGCCGATTTCCAAATCCCAGTCAGCCCCTTGAATCTTCTTAAGCTCTCCCTTCTCATCCAGTCTCTCGACGAAACTTCTGAAGTCATCAAACATGTCATCAACCCCCTTTCCTAGAACCTATCGTAATGTCTGCACCCCCGGCACTCTTGCAAAACGCTTCCACAATTGCCTCTGCGAACTGCTCATCATTAATATGGGCATTGATCTCCGAAACCATGATGGAGGGGTGCAAGCTTTGCTTCAATGAATCGATAAAGATTTTGTCTGCATCTGGATCATAAAAACTTTTCCCCTCCTGGTCCCAGGAGGAAAAACCTCGGGTAGGGATGAGAACCTTTACAGGGGCATTGGCACGATTCAATTTCTCCGCCATTACTTTGGCAACCAAGCTCATTTCATTTCCATTGAGACGTAATGTTGTAGCCTGGGGATTATGATAGAAAAGATTGCGATCCTTATATTGAGGGGGGACAGTTTCTGGCCCAAGAAAGTTGATAAAATCTACACTTCCGAGGGTTATAATTTGTAGAATCCCTTTTTCCCCGGCGGCTTCTAATCTGTCTGGGCCTGCCTTGGCCAAACCTCCAAATAGTTCGTTACCGATCTCGTTTAGTCCAATTTCTATGACCCCTTTAACGGACTCATTCCTTACAAATTCTTCGAGTGCTCTCCCTCCCACCCCGATGCTGTGAAACACCACCACTTCGTACTTTTCCCCTTCAAGAATAGACATCACCTTTGAGCCACATTTAGTTGTCGTACCATTCATGCTCATAACTACAAGGGGATGATCACCGATCTCGACCTCTAAGCTCTCCACCATCCCCACAATGGCACCTGCAGCATTTGCCGCTATTTTTTTGGTCAATCTATTCAGACCCGCTATATCGGCCACCGAAGACACCATGGTGATGTCTTTCGCCCCCATATACACTTTCGCCACTCCTGACTGCGCCACCTTGGTTGAAACCATAAGTTTAGGTATGCCCAACGGTAGTTCTCTCATGGCAGCTGTAGCCATGCTGGAACCCATTCCTCCACCTATGGAGATCACTCCATCCAGCTGTCCGGACTGGTATAGATCTTTAACGATCTTACACAGTCCTTCGGTCATCATCTCCAGAGCCTTAATTTCACTCCCCGTGCCTCTTATTTGTTCCAGCGTACGACCCGCGGCTATCGCAACATCTCCCCTGCTAATATCCGCGGAAACAGTTGGTGCCCCGAGAATACCATCATCTATCAGCAATACCCTATGCCCACTCTGTTCTATAATATTCTTGAGATACTGAATCTCAGAGCCCTTCGTATCAAGCGTCCCTATGCAAACGATTGTTTTCTGTAATTTACTACCCATTTCCCAATCTCATTTCGTCACATGCTCTCTAAGAACGGGTTTCAAGAAAGGGGCGCGGGATTTCATAACATGGATTAAATTTACATCAAATTACCTCTTTACTATGCATCAGTCAAGAAGGAAAAAAGGAAGTGCGGCTCCAGAATAGAGTTTACGATCTTTCTAATGCTATTTACACATAAGAATCTATATCAGCAAAAATCGGATGGTATTCTTAGATCAGAAGGGAAACGACATCGTGGAAAATGGATTAGGGAGGTCCCAAAAAGGCCTCCCTTACAGAAGTTTTGATAGAATGTGGAGCCCCACGCGTAAACACATAGCCTTCTCTGAAGGCAGGTAAACCCCGTTAGAAGGTCTTCGCCCTTCCAATGGGAGGGCTCACACGGGACTTTAAACCCCGTGTTCGTTTTCCAAAAGGAATCTTACCTTTATTCCCGCTGCAAGCCGCGGGGCTTTCTAACGGGGTAAAAGTCTATTTATCTTTCCAGGTAGGTCTTCTTTTTTCCAAAAAGGCCTTGAGGCCCTCAAGGGCATCATCCGTCTTCATCAGGCGATCCAAGTAGATTTTTTCAATGGTTTTAAGGCCCTTATCCATATCATCATTGAGACCTGCGAGCGTCGCCTCTTTGGCCAATTTCAAAACGATTCCGCTTAATTTCTTAAACTTCTCAATAAATCCATTTGCCTCGTCAGCAAGGGAGGCCTCAGGAACCACTTTGTTGATCAAACCCAGGGCCAGGGCTTCCTGAGCGCTGACGGTATCTCCGGCAAGAATCAGCTCCATTGCCTTCTTGCGTCCGATCATTCTCGGAAAGATGAGAGCAGCAATAGGTGGAAAGACACCGACCTGTATCTCGGGTTGCCCAAATTTTGACTTCTCGCTGGCAATCACCATGTCACAGTAAAGAGCCAGTTCGCATCCCCCTCCCAGGGCCGAACCATTCACGACAGCGATGGAAGGAACTTTGAGGGCATCCATCAACCGAAACATTTTGTGAAAGACTTCGATCATTTTATAAACCAACTCCCCAAGATGTTCTCCGACATCCACCCCTGCGGAAAAGGCTTTTCCCATAGCCTGGATGACCAAGAGTTTCAGGGATTTCTCTTTCTTCAATCCCTCGAGATAGGTATTGATCTCTTCCATCATCTCGATATTGAGGACATTGACAGGAGGCCGGTTCAATGTAAGGGTAGCCACCCCGTCCTTCAGTTCTGTCTGAATATGTTTGTATGCCATTCCTCTCACCTCCCGAAGACCTGAACCCTGCGTGGTTCAGGGTGACCGTTATTCGTTAATCGTTATTCGTCATCAATAAGTTTAAGAAATCCAACTTAAAAAAAACACCCTTTGGGCAAGGAGAAACCCCCCGGCCCAAAGGGTATTATGTTTCTTGAACCATACACTCAAAAACCTTACTTCTTCTGCGGTTTTCCCAGCACTTCCTCAAAGAATTTTTCATCCACGAGTTTGCCTTCGGCAATATTCTGGCGATATTTGATGAAGTCGATGACATCCACGCCTGTAATCTTCTTGGTGTTGAACGCACCAAACCCCAGGAAAGCTTCGCCCATCATGTTGGCAGCTAGCCAATGCCTGTTGTAGTTCTTGGTCTGATCCCAGAAGAATTTCTTTTTGGCTCTCACCGAGTCAATCGATTTAATCAAGCATCCTGGGAAGAGGTTGGCAAAGGTCCAGACTATTTTGTCTACTTCGGCATCGAGCAAGGAGAAATCGTAATCATTATTCTTCAGTTTACTATTCACCCACTCCCTGCCCTGCTTAAATGCATCGCCCGTTTTAAATTCGCCGTAAACGATTTCTCCATTATCAACATACTTATCCGTGATGACCTGGGGGTTACGAACCCAATTTCCCTTCTCATCCTTTAGCACGGGAACACACTTGGAGATGAGGGTTTTCATCTTCATCTTATAAGCGCTCCACATCTCGCAACTGATGCAGTTCCACATGGCATCTTCCATGCTTAAAAACCACGGGAGGAAATCGGAAGATCCACCATCCGGAGCAGAACCATGCCGCGGACCCGCCTGCCCGAAAATGGCTAAGTCTGAGGCAATGGCAAGATCACAGGCCATTCCAATTTCCTGTCCACCTGCCACCCTCATACCATTTACACGGCAGATCACAGGTTTCTTACACATGAGAATCGCGTCCACCATGTTGTTGAAGAGCTCCATATAGGCCCCATATTCTTCCGGGCGCTGGCTGTAATACTCGGAATATTCTTTGGTATTACCGCCCGTGCAGAATGCATTGGGACCTGTACCTGTGAAAATCGTCGCAACGACGGAACGATCCGTGGAAGAGTTCTCCATGCCGGCAATGACCCCTTTTACCATTTCCGTGGTATAGGAATTATACTGACCCGGGTTATTCAGTGTGATCCACGCGACATGAAGGCCTTTCATCACGTTCCCCTTGGGATCCTTCAAAGGTCTCTTTTCATAGATCGTGCAGGGAGCGGTCGTCCCCCAATGCTCTGAACCGTATCTGTCATGATTTTTGTCTTCGCTTTCCCTCGGCATCCACTCTAATGCCATATGAATTCCCCCTTTCTATTTTGATAAATTAAATGATTAGTCCCCCCCACCCCCCTTTAGCAAAGGGGGGGAAAGGGGGGATTTTATGCCTAAAAATCAGGTGTCAGCACAATCCTCTTTGCAGGAGAACCTGCTTTGTGCACTTCGTCATAGACGGATGCAATTTGACTCATGGGTCTCGTTTCGACGAAGGGTGCAATGTCGATCTTTTTTCTGAGGACCATATCCAGCACAATAGGATAATACTCGGGCAAGCACCCCCACGTCCCAATCATCTCTGCGTCAAAAGCCATAAGTCTGGAAATGCTGTATTCGTTCTTCGCCATTCCAAACCCGATGAGAATCAATTTGCCCGTAAAAGAGAGGAGTTCCAGGGCGAGGTCCTGACCCCCCTTGATTCCGGTGACTTCAAAAATCTTCCAGCCAAAACCAGCTTCCAACCCGTTCTTCTTGCAGATCTCCCGAAATTCGTTCCGGATATCTTTGATTTGCTTATCCTGTGTACTGATCACAAAATCAGCACCATATTTTAGAGCTCTCTGCAATTTCTCGGGATTCCTTGCAAAGCCGATGACCGTCTTCGCACCCAGGGCCTTCGCCGTCTGAGCCATGTAAACACCGACCCCTCCAGTGACCCCGATGATGATCACATTATCTCCGGGTTGGAGGTCTGCTCTCTTGGCTGCCTGGTAGGGCGTGGTCACGGCATCAGCCACCACGGCAAGGTGTTCCAAAGGAATGCTTCCGCGGTTCCTCACTTCACAGAGATCAATAGAAGGAACCGGAATATAACTGGAATTTCCTCCATAGATCCCGATGCTGTTTCCAGGCATCTTCTGAGCCAAGCAACGATTCCCACGGCCGGTTTTGCAAAGCAGACACTGACGGCAGGGCATCACCGAAGGGATGATGACCTCTTTGCCGATCCATTTCTCATCTCCGGCAACGACGGTCCCGCTGATCTCATGTCCCAGGGTTAAAGGCGGCTTCGACACGGTGGGCACACCATCATAAAAGTAACCTAAGTCGGTATGACAGACACCACATCCTGCCACCTTGACCAACACATCTCCGGGCCCTAAGGTCGGGACTGGAATTGAAGCCTTTGCCAACTTCCCGGGTATTACCTCTCCTGTGTCCTTATTCTTGGTAGTTGGCTGAACCATTTGCCACGTTTCAATCTTTTCAGGTATTGCTGCCATTTCTTTCACCCCCCTTTCTATTTTGGAATTCGGATTTCGGAATGCGGAATTCAGCCCTAAAGGGCTGAGTTACGTAACTCAGGGCTTTAGCCCTGAAATTCGCCACTCCGCAATCCGCAATCTGCAATTAATTACGTCATCCCGAGTCCACCATCCACACAGAAGAGTTGGCCGGTAATATAGTTCGACTCGTCCGATGCCAAGAAGACGAAGGTTGGAGCTACCTCTTCTGGTTCCGCAAATCGACCCAGCAAAATCCTGCCCGTATAAATCTCCATCAGCTTTGGGTCTGCTTTAACCTTCTCGAACATCTCAGTACTTACATATCCCGGCTGGACAGCATTCACCGTAATCCCATAACCAGCCAATTCTCGTGCAGCCGACTTGGTCAGAGCGATGATCCCTCCTTTTGCTGAACTATAATTGATCTGTCCTTTCGTTCCCCACAACCCAGCTGAAGAAGTCATATTGATAATTTTCCCGTGCTTCTTCTCCATCATATATTTTGATGCTGCCTGGATGCATAGGAAGGGTCCTTTGAGGTGAATGTCCACCACCTCATCCCACTGCTCCTCCGTCATTTTATAGAGCATGTTTGGTTTCGATACCCCTGCATTGTTCACCAGAATGTCAATCTTTCCAAAATTTTCAACAGCCGCCAGAATGATTCTCTCAACATCTGCCTTCATGGCCACGTTTCCCTTAACCGCGACGGCCTTTCGACCCATCTCCTGAATCATTCGAACTACTTCTTGAGCAGGCTGATCCTTGCTTGCATAGTTGACGATGACATCTGCCCCTTCCTTGGCAAAGGCAAGGCAGACGGCTCTTCCAATCCCTCTCCCTCCCCCTGTAACGACAGCAGCCCTACCCTCCAATCGACCCATTGACTTCTCCTTTCATCAAACAGGAGGATCGCTCCGCTATTTGAAGACCGCTTCGCTTGAGGATCGCTACGCTCAAGGTTAGAGGCAAAATCTTTTATCCTCAACCCTCAAGTTCTGCGAAGCAGGACGCTCCTAGAGGAGATCATCTCCGCTCCTTAAGCCCCTTCGGGGCGCTCCTCTTTTCTCAATCAATCTTCAATTCTAGGTTGATCATATCCCCTCCCCGCGCAAAGCCCATGGCACGGAAAAACTTGAGGAGATCCCAATCACTCCAATTGACCAAGGTATAGACCAGGCTCACACCGATCGCTTTCACATTCTTGATAAACTCTTCCCCTAATCTTTTTGCCACGCCCCGATGCTGATAAGCCGGATCGACTCCGATCGTGTTGATCCAACCGATCGTATCCGGGACGCCGAATTCCCATCCGCTTACCTCACCCAGAATAAATCCGATCACTTTCCCTTCCAATTCAGCCACCAGACAGGAATGAGGATATCGGGTGGCGCTGATCTGCTCCATTCTCTTCTTCCAAAAATCTTGCCGGGGCTTTCCCAAAACCTTACGATCGATTTCAACGATCGCATCGAGGTCACTAAGGGTCAAAAGCCGTATGCTCATCTGATTCAGCAGATCTTCTTCCATCCGCTCCTTCCCCCTCACCTCATTGCTACTCGATGACGGCAATCACTGCTTCGGCTTCAACCTCCTGACCTGCTTTCACGGAAACTTCTTTTACCGTTCCGGTGACTGGCGCAACGATTGGCATCTCCATCTTCATCGCCTCTAAAACTGCTACCTGATCATTTTCCTGTATCCGATCTCCAACTTTCACGGTCACAGAAACAATTTTACCCACCATTGGGACGGTTACCGATGTCGCCATAAGGTTTTCCTCCCTGATCCTCAGATTTCATTATTTGAGACCCAACGCATTTCTTGCAATGATCATCTTCTGGATGTTTGACGTGCCTTCCACAATCTGGTATGACTTGGCATCCCGGTAAAACCTCTCCACCGGATATTCACTTGAAAAACCATAAGATCCAAAAATTTTAACCGCCTGATTTGCTGCGCGAACCGCTACCTCCCCCGCAAAATATTTTGCGCAGGAAACCTCAATCGTATTTCGCTGTCCCAAGTCTCTGTTTGCAGCGGCCCGATGGACAAGGAGCCGGGCAGCCTGTTCTTCAACGTACATCTCTGCAATCTGCTCCTGGATCATTTGAAAACCAGCAATCGGCTGGCCGAACTGCTCCCGTTCATTGGCATACCGGACAGAATGCTCGAGGCAGGCTCTCGCCACCCCAACGGCCCGCGCTGCAGAAGAGAGCCTTGTGTTATCCAGCATGGCCATGCAGATCTTAAACCCGTCTCCTTTTTGACCCACCAGACAGTCCTTGGGGACCTTCACATCTTCAAAGACAATCTCCCCTGTCGGAGCACAGAAAAGACCCAATTTGGATTCGATGGCCTTCTGCGTGACCCCGGATGAATGCATGTCCACCATAAAGGCTGACATGCCACGATGCTTCGCCGCCTTATCCGTGTAGACATAAACAATTCCCAGGTCCGCCACGGGAACCCCTGAAATCCACATCTTGGTCCCGTTCAGCACGAATCCACCTTCAGCCTCTGTTGCCGTTGACTTCATAGACGCCACGTCAGAACCGGTGTTCGGTTCCGTGATGGCAAAACATCCCAGCAAGTCCGCATTGATCAATTTGGGAATCCACCGCTGCCGCTGTTCCTCCGTCCCAAAGGCGAGAAGAACTGATTGAATGGAGTTCATCTGAAGATTAAAGGGAAGGCCCCAGGAAGGAGAAACTCTTGCAACTTCTTCTGTCATCACTGCGGCCGCAAGATAACCACTCTCCGTTCCCCCATATTTCTCCGGAGCAATACACCCAAAGAACCCCAGTCTCGCCATCTCTTTGACAATCTCTCGACGGAACTTGTGCTCTTTCTCATCTTCCTCCATGCTCGGTGCAATCTTCTTCTCCGCAAAATTCTTGGCCATATCCCGCATTGCCTTTTGCTCTTCTGATAAGGAAAAATCCATATTTCCGCCTCCCCTCTTTTAGGTTGTGCAATTTATAACAAACCTATTTTTTTTTGTCAACAACTTTAATTAATAAGTCCTAAGCTAGTATAATCCTTTGGAATTATTAAGCATTTTAACTTTTAAACAATGCATCAAAACGTTATGCTTGACAAGGATAATCAAATGGGCGATAAAACAAAAATGAGAATCATGGGCTTGGATATTGGTTCACACACAATCGGGGTCGCAGTCAGCGATGAACTGGGAATAACAGCCCAAGGTCTCAAAACAATAAGACGGACATCGAAAGTGGCGGATTTTGAAGAGATTAGAAAGATCATTAACGAGTTTCAAATCGGAAAGATTGTGGTCGGCCTTCCCAAAAATATGAACGGAACGCTGGGGAAACAAGCCGACATAGTTCTTCAGTGGATAAGAAATCTTAAAGAAGAGGTTCTCCTTCCCGTGGAAACCTGGGATGAACGTCTCTCTACTGTCGAGGCCTCCAAAGTCCTTTTGGCGGCAGACGTCTCAAGAAGGAAAAGAAAGAAGGCGGTTGATAAGCTGGCGGCTGTTATCATTCTCCAGGGATACATGGACAGGAGCAAAAATTCCGATGAGGACCCTTCTTTCTAAATATAAAGCCTTTCTCATCGCTCTGGGATTTTTCTTTCTCTGCCTCTTTTTTTTCTACTGGTTTTTGTTCAGCCCTCCCTCAGGCCCGCTCGTGACGAAATCGATCGTGATCAAAAAAGGGAGCTCCCTCAAGAAGGCCTCAATCATGCTGAAACAGGAGGGGATCATTAGAGATGCAAATCTCTTTATAAGAATGGCAACCTTCCTCGGAAAAAAGAAAGAGGTTAAAGCGGGGGAATATGAATTTCATACCCGCATGCATCCCTGGGAGGTTTTGAATATCCTTGCCAAAGGTCAGGTGAAACCCCATCTCGTTACCATCGTTGAAGGCTTCACCCTTCCCCAAATTGCCCAACTTTTAGATGATTTAGAAATTGTTGAAAAAAAGGCATTCCTCGAAAAAACTTCTTCTCCTGCTTTGATCATCTCCCTTGGCCTTCCTTATTCTGCCACGAGCAAACCAGGCTCCTCACTGGAGGGCTATCTTTTCCCCAACACCTACCATTTGTTGAAAGAAATGAACTCCGAAGAAATCATTCAAATGATGGTCCAACAGTTTAAGAAAGTCTTCAATAATGATTGGATCCGACGGGCTTCACAATTAGGCATGTCGCAACGAGAGGTCGTGACCCTAGCTTCCATCATTGAAAAAGAGGCTTCTCTGCCGGAAGAGAAGCCTTTCATTTCAGCCGTTTTCCACAATCGTTTAAAGAAGAAGATTCCTTTGCAAAGCGATCCTACAGTGATCTACGGGATTAAGAATTTCAATGGAAATCTGACCCGAGCCGATCTTCAAAGGCCATCGCCCTACAATACCTATCTCAACAACGGACTCCCGCCAACGCCAATTTGCAACCCCGGAAAGGACTCCCTCCTCGCCGCCCTACATCCCTCTCCGGTCTCCTATCTTTATTTCGTCTCCAAGAATGACGGGTCGCACTACTTCTCTTCGACTATGGAAGAACATAATCAGGCCGTTTGGAAATATCAGAAAAGGGGGCTCAGCAGAGTGTCGAAATGATGTCGGGGCTCCCGGCTTAAAAAGATTATGAAATGATTACAAAGATAGATTATTATAAGGAGAAATCTGTGAAATCTTAAGTAATCTGTGTCATCAGAGATTTCGGGAATCCCAGAAATCTCAAAAAATAACTTGACAAAAAAACGAGGTCTCCATTATCTTTGAAATCGATTGATGAGGTTCACCCAGTTAGAAACGGCCGGAGTTTTACTCCGCGCTTTCTACAGGGAACGAAACACAAATCTATTTCATCCCTGCCATCAATGGTGGAGCTTTCTAACGGGGTGAAAGGAGGAATTGGATGAAAAAAGAGGTAGCGGTCATCGGTGTGGGCCAGAGTAGCTTCGTCAGAGGTTTCGAGGGGTCCATTCGGGAACTGGCCTTCGAGGCCTTCAGGGAGGCCATGCAAGATGCGGGCATCACCCAGAAAGATGTGAACGCTTCCATTTTCTGTTCGGCCCCTGAATATGACAAACAACGCTCCCCTGCAGGCGTCCTTGCAGAATACCTGGGTCTTATTCCTCAGCCGACGCTTTATGTGGAGACGGTTTGCTCTTCCAGTAGCTCCGGCCTGAAAGTGGCGTATGGCATGATCAAGTCCGGTCTTCATGACGTCGTCGTTGTCCTTGGTTTCCAGAAGATGTCCGAGATCACATCTGCGGAGTCCCAGGAAAGAATGGGCCGCGGGGCTGACATCCAGTGGGAAGCTCCCTTCGGAACCATGATGCCCGCGTATTACGCCCTTTATGCCCAGGCTTATATGGCGAAGCATGGTGTGACCCACGACGACCTAATGAAGGTGAGGATTAAAGCATCCACTTATGGCGTGATCAACGAGAGGGCAGTCTACAGGAAACCGGTAAAACCGGAAGACTTCAAGCAGGGCGACCCGGAGGCTAAAATGGCAGGCCCCGTAGCATGGCCGCTCCGGGTTGGTGACTGCTGTGCGAATGCAGACGGAAGCTCCTGTATCATCCTTGCTAACGCCGAAAAAGCGAAGGCTATGACTAAGAAACCCATCTGGGTCATCGGCATCGGGTCAGCGTCCGAGGCAGTCAACATGGCGGCGAGACCTGATTTTAGCAAGGGTCTGAGCGTAGGCTACGCAGCAGCGGCCGAGGCATACAAAATGGCTGGAATCACCGCAAAAGACATCAAGGTGGCTGAAGTGCACGACTGTTTCACCATTGCAGAGATCATGGCGTACGAGGGTCTTGGATTCGCGCCGATGGGCGAGGGAAAGCAGCTCATCCGCGAAAAGACGACGTATAAGGAGGGAAGGATCCCCGTGAATGTCGATGGCGGACTACTCTCAAAAGGCCATCCCATTGGTGCAACCGGGGGATCCCAGATCCGTACTATCGTTCTGCAGCTCCGTGGCGAGGCAGGCCCCATGCAGGTGGCCGGTGAGCCGGGTATCGGACTTGTACACAACATTGGTGGCGTTGGACTATACGGAAACGTTACCCTATTTGCGAGGTGATATATGGGGTTTGAGAAATTCGGAAGGAAAAGCTTTACCGCAGTAAGCAAGACGGCAAAGTTTGTTGATTTCCTGGCAGAAGGAAAGATTGAAGGAACCGTTTGCAAGGATTGTGGTGCAAAGTTCTTCCCCCCAAGGGCCGACTGCGCAAAATGCTTCTCAAAGAACATGGACTGGTTCGAAATGCCCAAGAAAGGAAAACTTGAGACATTTACCACCGCCTATTATGCACCGGTTGGCTTCGAGGGAGACCCTCCCTACACCATGGGTGTTGTGGACTTTGGCAATGGCATGAAGCTGTTCGCCCGGATGGCAAAGGACATAAACCCTGAAGAGATAAAGGTGGGCATGGACGTGTCCATCAGGCCTCTCAAGTATGACAACGGTCAGCTTTCCTTCGAGGTTACAAAAGCCTAAACGGATCATCTCCGAGGTCAAAGAGGCTTGAATCGGGTTTTTGAGGGAACGGCCGATGGCCCACCCAGCTGATGGATTTACCATCTTCGATGACAAGGGAGAGGTAAAGCGCCTGGTCGATTTCTTGATTCAGGAGAGTAACCCGCAGGTGATGATCGAAAGTATGAGGAAGATCGATTTCTCTTATGTCTTTACCTTTTCGAAGGGGGAGAAAAGCGGCGAAGTTGAATTAATCCGTGCCGAAATCGATGCCAGCTGGGACTGGAGAAATGGCAACATCGATTCCACTCTCTGGAAGAAGATCCAGAATGCGATCGCTGACCTTTAAAGCTCCCTCCCGAAGAATCCCTAATACCGGTAGAGATCCTTGGCTGCTTGATTTTCTGGAGTCACTTTACGCGTCGAAAGATCCACGTCCCAGGTCCTAAAAACTGAACGGTCCAACTCCCCTTCTGCTATCTGCGTAACTCTGTATCGGTTGTTTCCAATCTCCTTCGCCTCGTATCTCCATTTCAGTTTCGGGTAAGAGGTTGCCTTTGCTTCAAGCATTCTCCTTTCAACAGATCTCTTATCCTTTGAAACCGGATCGGAGGGGATCAAGTGATTCTTTACGAGGTCGATGGCCCGAGAAGCCTGTTCTTTGAAGGTCCCGGTTCGCTTCCCCACCTTCGGAGTGATGGGAATGAGGCTCCCATCCTTTGTCCGTATTTCCAAATTGTTACCATCAGCGCCCAAATACCCGATTTTCCCCCCTTCCAGTCTCACCTTATAGAAATTCATCGTCCCGGACTGATTCTGAACCACCTCCATTACCTGAAACTCCTCTTTCTCTTTAAGTTTAATCTTTTTCTTTAAATCGTTTGGAGATCCAAAGAATTCTGGTGGATGGACTGTTTGGACGGCCAAAAACCTCTTACCAATATTACGTTTATATTTAGCGAGCTTTTCTTTCTCATAATCCTCGATTGCCTTCGAGGATTTCTTTTCTTTCTGCTCAGATGAACCTTGATCCTTTTTAACAAACTCAGCCAGAAGACCCCCTTTAATTGACGGGCCTTTCTGCTCACCTACTGAGGCCATCGATAGCCATGGGAAAATGAGGCAACACGACAGGATAGAAAAAAGGATCTTCATTTCGGGCTCCTTTGGAAAGATTTCTGAAGAAGTCGGGCCTTCGAAACCTCATAATAGACCGAATCCCCAAAGCCCCGGGTTTTAATTTTCCCCTCTTCCACCATCGGTTGCATCGTGGCCTCCAGTTCTTCCTTTGGAATTGCCATCCGCTGAGAGAGATCGACGAGAGAGAGGGGCCTTCGTTTAAGAATTCTAAAAATTTCTTCTTTGACATTGATCTCGGGAAGGGAGAGAGGATGGCGATCAAATTCTGAAATGATTGAGGCCTTATCTCCAAAAAAGGCCTGAATCTTTTCCATCTCCTCCAAATTCAAGGGAGCAGCCCACGGTTCCGTTGGAGGCCGGACAACCGTGTTGATGTGAATACGATCAGGCTGGATCCGATCGACCGCCCTCTTCATCTGACGAAGTTCGTTCCTGCCATCGTTAATCCCTTTGCAGAAGAGAATCTCTAACCAAATCTGCCCTTGAAAGATTTTTCTGAATTCAACTAACCCCTCAACCATTCTCTCCACTGAAATCCCCTTGTGGGGGCGATTGATTTTGGTAAAGACCTCTTTGGACACGGCATCTAAAGAAGGGAGGATGATGTCGGCCTGACGTAAATCGTCCCTCACCTCTTCCAAATACAGCAGCGATCCATTGGTTAGAACGGCCACAGGGATGGGGGATAGCCCCTTTATTCCCTTGATAACTAAACCGATCTGGGAGTGAAGGGTTGGCTCGCCTGAACCGGAGAGGGAGAAATGATCGATGGAGACGCCCCCCTTCGAAAGAAAGTTCTTCACCTCTTCCAATACTTCCTTGGTGGGAATATACTCTTTCCGCTGGAGGGTCCTCTCCGTTGTTTTACCAACTTGGCAATAGACACAATCGTAGGTGCAGATCTTGGAAGGGACGAGATCGACTCCCAGGGACCCGCCGAGCCGCCTGGAAGGAACTGGACCGTAAAGGTATTGAAACTGTCTCATGAAATCGCGTGACCTCTCTCGTTAACTCCTTGCTGCTATCTGACAAAGGGCATCAGGAGACCAGGTTATCAGGCCGAAGGGTATCGGGAAACCGGGATATCAGGAAAAGGGAAAAAGAATATTTTAACCTGCTCCCCTGATATCCTGATTCCACAACCTGATACTCCGATAATCTGGTAACCTTGCTTAGGCACCAAATTTCTTTAATTTTAATCCATTGGCCAACATTAGCGGAAGGATCTCCACTGCTGGAAACCTGCCCAGCTGTCCTTTCTGACATTGCCTTTCGGTGAATCGCCGGATGCCATCCGGCCGAATGTATTTAGAATATAGAACGACAGGATTGGGATGCCAACTATGAGATTTGAGAAGGGCGGGTGTCGAATGATCTCCTGTGACGGCGAGGACATCGAAATTCAGTTTCAGGATGGAAAGAACAAACCGGTCGATCTCCTCAATCGCCTTCACCTTCATTTTAAAATTCCCATCTTCTCCCGCTGAATCGGTCTTCTTGAAATGAAGATAAAAGAAGTCATAGCGATGAAAATGGTGTTTCAGAGTTTCCACCTCATCTCGATAGGTCTCTCCTGTCTCCAAAATCTCCATTCCCACTAGTTTCGCCAATCCCCGGTACATCGGGTAGGTGGCAATCGCAGCCGGTCTGAGCTTAAACCGTTCAGCCATCGTCGGGATATCTGGAATCTTAGAGAAGCCCCTGAGCAGGATGGTGTTGGCAGGATGAAACGGCTTCAGGACAACAGTGGCTTTGCTTAAATAATGGTTCACGATTTCGGCTGTCTTTTTGGCCTCTGGGGTAAGCCCTTCTGTGCCTTCTCCCTTCAACCCATCCTTTTGAGGATCGGCGTCCGTGAGATCATCTCTCAATTCCTTTCCACGGAATAGAATGACGAAGCGATGCTCTTTCCCCGGATAAACAGAAATTTGAACTCCGTCGACCTCTCTGATTTCGTTTTGGAGAAAACGACAGATCTCCTGGTTCTTCTCAGTTGAAATTCTGCCTGCCCTTCGATCGACAATCATCCCTTGGTTATCGATCGTAGCAAAATTGCCTCTCGCCGTCAGATCATCCTTCGTCAACGTCAATCCAATTCCTAACGCTTCCATCACCCCTCTTCCAATTTCATATCGAAATGGATCATACCCAAAGAGGGCGAGATGGGAAGGACCGCTTCCCGGTGTGATCCCATAGGAGACAGGATCGATCAAACCACAGACCGACCTGGCAGTTAGGTGGTCAAGGTTGGTATGTTTGGCTGCCTCCAACTCTGTTTTACCCCGGACCGGCAACCCACCCAGTCCATCGATGACCACCAGCAATAGTTTCGATTCAGTTTGAATTGCAAGAGATTGAAGAACCTCTTCTTTGGTCATAAATTCCCCTCGCAGCATTTAACTACAAATACCTGCGTTGCTCCCCAGTTGTTTGTCATTGCGAGCGAAGCGCGGCAATCCGACAAAGTCGTTGCGAGGGCGAAGCCCGTCGCAATCTGACACAAAGTGTCATTCTGAGCCCTTCGCTCACTGTCACTCTGAGCGAAGCGAAGAGTCTGATTTCATGGCTCAGGATAAACTCCGCGAAGAATCTCGTTGAGATCCTTCGGGCGTTGCCCTCAGGATGACAGCTTCGCAGTCAGTTCCTTCGCTGCGCTCAGGACAAGGCTTCGTCTGACTTTGTCATCCTCACAATGACACCTCTTATCATCCCTCTCATTTATTTCTCTGGATATCTATCATAAAAGACGAACTCGGAAAACTCTTTCCTCTTCCGGACACTTCCTTCAGCGGCTGGGTATCCCAAAGGAGTCATTGCCACGACCTCTACGCTATCGGGAACGCTCAAAATCTCCTCTGCTTTTTTGTGGTCGAAGAACCCGACAATCACCGTACCAAGACCAAGGGCATGGGCTGCCAAACACAGGTTCTGCATCGCCAGGCCTGTATCGAACATCACCCAATCCCCTTTTACTGTAGCTGGTTTTCCTCCATGATAGCCTGAGACAGCTTTTCTCCCGCACAGGACAAGAATGACAGGCGCCTCAACCATTGCAAAATGGGCTCGATTGGTTTCAGGAACTGTTCTTAAAATCTCGGACTTTACCTTTGGATCTTTAACCACAATCACTTCCCAGCACTGTGTATTGGCCCAGGATGGCGCCCATCTCACCCCTTCAAATACCTTCTGGAGGGTGTCATCAGAAACAGGATCCGGCTTGTATTTTCGTATGCTTCTTCTACCTTTGATCGCCTCCATTAATTCCACGCCTATCCCCTCCTTTTCATTACTGTTTATCCTATAATTCATTATTTGTAAAATAAAAAAACAACTGTTCAGATATTGACCTTACGCATTCCGACGTCGTCGTAGCGAGCGCCAGACGCGACGCCAGCAGGAGCGGCTTGATTCAAGCGTTGCACATCGCTTGCCGTCAGTGTTATTTTGAGTGCCCGCACGTTCTCTTCGAGGTATGTCTGTCGCTTGGTACCGGGTATCGGGACAATATCCTTTCCCTGCGCGAGCACCCAGGCCAGTGCGAGCTGGGCGGGTGTGCACTTTTTGTTACTCGCAACCTCTTCAATTCGCCCAAGAAACCGGAGGTTCTGCTTGAAGTTTTGGTCCTGGAAGCGTGGTGAGCTCAGCCGGTAATCGTTCTCTTCAAAATCATCCTTCTTCCTAAACCTCGAAGTAAGAAAACCCCGGCCGAGCGGGCTATAAGCGACAAAACCGATACCCAACTCGCGTACCGTTGGCAGGATCTCCGTTTCCACATCACGCGTCCACAAAGAATACTCGGTTTCCAACGCGGTGATGGGATGGACGGTATGCGCGCGACGAATTGTCGTTGGCGCCGCCTCAGAGAGCCCTAGGTAACGGACTTTTCCCTCTTTGACCAGCTGAGCCATTGCACCCATGGTTTCTTCGATCGGCGTTTCTGGGTCAACACGGTGTTGGTAGTACAGATCAATCACATCGAGACCGAGGCGGCGAAGGCTTGATTCGCATGCAGAACGCACATAATGAGGTTTTCCATTTACTCCAAGGAACTCCCCCTTCTTGCCCCGAACCACTCCGAATTTTGTCGCAATGATTATCTTCTCCCGACGGCCCTTGATTGCTTTCCCCACTAACTCCTCGTTGTGACCCGTTCCGTACATATCAGACGTGTCGAGGAAATTGATCCCTAGTTCAAGTGCACGGTGGATCGTCGCGATAGAATCCTGATCATTATGGGATCCATAGAATTCGGAAATCCCCATACATCCAAGACCAATCGCGGATACTTTGAGTCCTCTCTTCCCCAATTCACGCATTTCCATCAGATTTCCTCCTTAAACGGTAAGAACTCGCTTTGGGGTGCGTCGAATATATGAAAAACGGAGGTGCTCGTCAAGCAAAAAGACCACAGAATATGAGCGAAGATTTGAGCCACCAGGGCTTTATCTCAAGAACTCTTTATTTCTGCCAATACTTCAATCATCCGAGGGATCAAGTAGTGGGCGAGATCTCTTCGACTCCCTCCGCATAAAACAATAATGAATCTCCCCTTAGAAACTTCATGTGCTATTTTTTTAAGTTCCCTGACCAATAAGATATGGACGTCAGGCGTAAGTCCAATATCTCCATATTCTCCCTGGGTTCCGTCATACCCCCAATTCCAAAAAAGAATCTCAGGGCGAAAGGTTTTGACTCTGGCGAGAAAGCCTTCCTTAATAAGCCTTAAGTATTCTTCATCATTGACCCTCCTAGGGACCTTAATATTGATGTTCCCCATTTCCTCCCAAGAAGGGTATCCACAAAAGCAAACATAGAGGACATCTGGATCCGCCCCAAAGACCTTCCAGGTTCCATCGCCATGATGAGCATCCGTATCAATGATTGCGAATCTTTTTAGCCCAGATCCTTTCCGAAGCTCTTGAATAGCAATGGCAGCTCCATTAAAGTAACATCCCCCACCGAAAAAATCAGGGCCAGCATGATGATCGCCGTATCCCGTAAAGACAAAAGCATTGTCAATCTCACCCCGCCATATCTTTTCAGCAGCTCTTATCGTACCGGATGCGG
>Ga0315282_10005805_pt1 | contig 20889 bp, 16 predicted proteins | sample YL17G07_20_MG_FD_203693 | JGI IMG/M metagenome (GOLD analysis project Ga0315282, IMG submission 203693) | Sediment microbial communities from Yellowstone Lake, YNP, Wyoming, USA - YL17G07_20 | ecosystem: Environmental > Aquatic > Freshwater > Lake > Sediment | place: USA: Wyoming | collected... | reverse complement strand
TCCCGATATCACAAGAGACCCACTTCACCCGGGGCGGGGACTCCGACATCTTCACGAAATTCGTGTTAATGACGAACTTTCCCAGGGTGTCGTCCTTAACTTCCTGGAAGATTTTGCGAATGGCGAACTGTTTGCTCTCAAAGGTCATGGACGGAGTATTCACTTTCATAACGATGGGTACTCCGCCGCCGCGCCATTTGGACCGTGCCGCTTTGGCGCTGTATCTCAACGCTTTATTCACCAGTTCATCAGCTGTGTATAAGATGGTTTTCTCTTCAATGGCCTTATACAAAACCATGGCCGTATCGACTACGTCGGGAATCCGGTCCGGCGTAAATCTCCAATCGTCTTCCAATTTCCACAAACCAAGGACTTTTAAAAGGGCTCGGAAATCGTGATCACGCGGTGCCGCAATTACTACAAAACCATCCTTACATTTCCAGCAACCATACGGGTAGAGAATAAAATCGAGAACTCCGATCCGCGGCCGGGGGGCCTCCCACGTATAGCCAATCGTTGGCGGGAATCCAACCATGCAGGAGTAAGCATCCATGGTGGCCACGTCCACCATCTGGCCTTCCCCGGTGTTTTGACGGTGAATGAGAGCGAAAGAGCCTCCCAAAGCCGCATGGAGTCCGGAGATGTACCACCCGGCCCACATCCCGGCTTTGAGGGGCCAGTTATAAGGCTCGGGACTGTTCGCCGGATCGCCTACCTGAGCCGGAAGTCCGGAGCCTGCCTGCGAAGTAATGTCGGAATCCGGAAAATGGGCAAATTGCCGGGCCTTTTCCGTGTACTGGCCATAGGGAGTGATGGCAATATAAATGATACCGGGATTTTTCTGACTGAGCTGCCGGTATCCAATGCCCCAGGAATCCATTTCCCCGGCTCCAAAGGTCTCGATAACCACCGAAGCCTTTTCCGCCAATCTCGCAAAATCATTTCTGTCCTTTTCGGAATTTCTGAGATCGAGCGTCATGTACCTTTTGTTCCGTCCCTCAATCAAGAAAGGGATCCCCACGCCGTTCACATTTTCGCCCAGAGGGGTCATCCTGCGGGCCGGATCCCCATCGGGCGGCTCAATCTTGATGACCTCGGCCCCGAACTCGGCAAAAAAACTGGCCGCGATGATCCCCGAGAAATTCGCGTAACTGGCATCCAGCACCAAGATATCATCCAGGACTTCGGGTTTCCCTTCCGGGTTCATCACCTCGGCCAGCCTCTTTCCCCAGGAGGCCAGGTGTTGAACCGTCTTTCCCGAGGCTACGTATCGGGCGTAAACTTGTTCCTTTTCCTGCTTGTGGCTCACTTTTTTCCCTCTCTCCCGTAATTAAAGATCGGATCCTCATCCAGATTGTAATAAACGGGCGGCTTCAGCCCCGGCCGGTCGTCGAAGGTGCCAATGATTCTTTTTTTCTCCAGCAAGGAAATTTCTTCCTCCGACAGGCCCATAAATTTTTTGAGCACCAGCCGGTTATGGTAGCCTATCGGACGGGCCAGCCATTTCGTTCTGGCCGGCGTCTTGCTGAGCTGGGCGGAGGGTCCTGCCAGGACCAGCTCTTTATACATTTCATCATTGAACAGGATGACGCTTCCTCTCTGACGCCTCCAGGGATCATGACAAATCTGGTAGTCATCCAGTACTTCCGCGGCTGGAAAACCTTTGTCATTGGCCAGTTTGGTAATCTCCTCTGCATTCAAAGACTTTAACCAGTCGCCGGCAATCTTGGTGAGCGCAGCCGCATTAGTCGGCTTCAGTTTTTCGAAAGGATCCATGTAAATTTTGTCCTTGAGAAGATCTTCTCGGTTCATCGCGCTGCAAAGACCGGCAAATTGTTTCTCGGTCGCGCACGCCAGAGCCATAAACTTTCCATCCCGGGTCTTAAAGATAGAAGCCGGGACCATCGTGGGATCACTGTTTCCGGTGCGGCCAATCTCTTTCCCGGTAAGGTTGAAGAATGTGAAGTGCCAAAGCAGCCGCATCAAAGCCTCAGACTGGGCCAGGTCAATGTACTGTCCCTTCCCCGTCTTGTTGCGAAAGTAGAGGGCCATCAGAATGGCCATGGCTCCCACATTGCCTGGGATATAGTCTCCCAGGTAATCAGGCAGTTTGTAATACTTGTCTGTATCGGGATAACCGGTCAGGCTTAATACACCGCTGGCAGCCTGGGCAAGGAGATCCCACCCGGGATAGAAACGCAAAGGCCCGTACTGGCCGTAGGTCGAACAACTCAGGTAGATGATCTTGGGGTTGATTTCGCTGATTCGGGTGTATCCTACCCCCCACGCTTCAGCCGTTCCGGCGGCGAAGTTCTCGGCGACCACATCTGCCGTCTCGGCCAGCCGGTAGATGATCTCTTTGGCCTCGGGCTTCTTCAAGTCCAGACCGAGAAAATATTTGTTCTGGGTGACAAAATGCCAAAGAGGATTGGAATGCTTCCAGTATTTTCCCCAATAGGTGGCCGGCCTCCAGAGGTCTCCATGAAAAGGGAGCTCGAGCTTGATGACTTCTGCCCCATACTGGGCCAGAAGCCGGGTGGCCGTGGGGCCAAAGATGACGTGGGAGAAATCCAGGACACGGATCCCTTTGAGGATCTCTGTTTTCTTGTTGATGGCGGCAGGGTCAAAAAGTTTGGCCGTATAGGAAAAATAATCTTCCATTCGTTACCTCCCCAGGTAGGCCTTCTTCACCAAATCGCTCTGCATTAAGACTGCGGCATTTCCCTCGAACACGATCCTCCCATCTTGCATCACGTAGCCACGATCAGCAATTCCCAGGGCCCGTAACGCGTTCTGCTCGGGGAGCAAAATGGTGATCCTGGACTGCCGGAGCTTTCCCAGGGTCTCGTAAAGATTGTCCTGGACGACGGGAGCCAATCCTAAAGAGGGCTCATCCACCATGAGTAACCGGGGCTGGGCCATCAGCCCTCTGCCGATGGTAAGCATCTGCTGCTCTCCTCCCGAAAGGGAACGGGAGGGCATATTTGCTCTCTCTTTGAGAATCGGGAAAAGCTCCATGACCCATTCCATTCTTTTCTGTTTAGCCTTCCAAGCCTTCCCGGGATATGCTCCCAGGAGGAGATTTTCCTTCACAGTCATGTAAGGGAAGAGCCGTCTGCCCTCGGGAACCTGGGCAATTCCCGCGGCGATGACCTTGTGCGAAGGAAGGTTTTCAATGGACTTACCAAAAAACCAGATGCTTCCGGAAGTAGGTTTTATAATCCCCTGGATTGTATTTAGGAGAGTACTCTTGCCGGCCCCGTTTGAACCTAACAAAGCCACAACTTCATTCTCCTGGATTGATAAACTGACGTCGTGCAGGACGGGAATGACTCCATAGGATACATGAAGGTTTTTTACCTCAAGCATGGTCTGCCTCGAACCCTAAACGCCTAAAAGTTGAAAACGCATAGCGCAGTGCGCATAGCGTAAAAAAACTCAACTACCCTGAAGTGCCTAAAGCAAAAAATCCCATTAAGGCTGGTCTTCTGGCTCTGCCTATGCGCTTCGCGTGGTTTGCTCTGCTCTATTTGTTTTGCGCCATCCAGAGCCGAGATAAGCTTCAATCACCTTGTCGTTATTGGCGATCTCTTCTGGAGTCCCCTCAGCAAGCTTCTCGCCGAAATGAATGGCAATGATTCGCTCGGCTGCCTCCATCAAGACTGCCATCACGTGCTCGATCCAGAAGATGGTCAGACCAAACTCTTCCTTAGCGCGGGCAATGAGATGGACAGCCCTGTTGGCCTCTCCTGGATTGAGCCCGGCCATTACCTCATCAACGAAGAGAAGCTTCGGCGTAGTCGCCAACGCTCGGGCCAATTCCAGCATACGGAGTTCGAAGAAGGTCAGATCGTGAGCTAGGATATTGCGCTTGCTGAAGAGCCCCACAAATTCCAGGTAATGGGTCGCCTCCGCAGCAGCATCGTCCAAGCCCCGGTTAATCCTTTTTTTTCCGCAGAGGGCACTGGTCACCACGCTCATGAGGGCGGTCAGCTCCGGAAAGGGGCGGGGAATCTGGTAAGTTCGGCTGAGACCCATCCGGCATCGTTGATATGGCTTCATCCGGGTGATAAGCTTGCCGTCCATCTCGATCTCACCGGAATCCGCATAGTAGGAACCGCAGAGGAGATTAACCAGAGTTGTTTTGCCCGCTCCATTCGGTCCGATCAGGCCCACCGTTTCTCCCGGACTGATGTCGAAGCTAAGCTTATTGACAGCCGTGAGGCCCCCAAAACTCTTCGTGATATTTCTGACTTTCAAGATCTCGGACATTCACTCTATCTCCGTACGTGCAAGGTTGGCAAATACTCGCGATACCGGCGTTTTCTATAGATTCCGAAAAGGCCCTCAGGCAAGGCAAAGAGGAGGATGAAAAGAATAATCGGAAAGACCACGGGCTGAATACTACCCAGGGTAGCGATCAGGATCATCTCAAGAAAGGCGATGAAATAGCCCCCGACCACGCACCCGAAAACCTGTGCCCGTCCGCCGATGAAAATGACGAGGAGAATTTTCACCATGAACGTGAGTGGAAGATAAGTGATCCCGGCAAAAGTCCCGAAGTAATGGGCAAAGAACCATCCCACGACACCGATCATCCCCGCCGCGAAGACGAAGGCCAGGATCTTCACCCTATTAATGTTCACCCCAATTCCGTGGGCCACCTCCTCGTCGTCATTGATGGTGGCCATGATCAGGCCGTAACGGGACTTAACGATTTTGTTTACAACAAGAAGATAAAGGAGCACCAGGAATATGGAGAGGTAGGCAATCACCAGGAAATTGATTTTTACATTTCCGAGGTCCATCAATAGTTTGATCCCGGCCAGGCCCACGTCTCCCTTGAAGAGATCCGTGTAGATGAAGGTGACTTCGAGAAAGACAAGGGGTAGAAGGAGAGTGAGGAGGACATAGTAGAGACCCCGGGCTAAAATCACCAAGGGGCTGAAAAGAAGAGCGGAGACCAAACTAATCAGGATGGCGAGAGGAAGGGTCTTCAGCGGTCCCCACCCATAAGCGATGGAGAGAATCGCTGCCGTATAACCGCCAACGCCGACGAAGAAATTCGGGCCAAAATTAAGCCGCCCTGTTCCCACCGTCATCAGGCCCAGAGGAATGGCTATGGCGGCATAGAGATTGGCAGTGATCAACGTATTCAGGAGGATGGGACTGACAAAGTAGCATAGGATGGGAAAGATGAGCAAGCAGGCTGTCCATAGGAAGGTGTTCCTCCAGTATCTGGGCTCCAGCATCCAGTCCCACTTTTTCCCTTTGTGGCGGATGATAATCCGGTCTCTTTTGATTTCAGCATCTACCATAAGGCCTCACTCTTAGCGATCCCCTGCGGTCTTACCATCAGGATGATCATGACCAGAACCAAAGCCGAGAGGTTCATAAATCGAGGCTCCCCCAGCACGAAAGACACAAAGGAGTGGGTAAAGCCGATAAGAAAACTGGCAATAATCGTTCCTTTGATGTTTCCCAGGCCGCCCAGAATGGCCACCAGGATGGCTGTGGTCATATAAATTGAACCCATCCCTGGCTCCACTGACCAGACCGGGGCCACGATCAGTGTGCCGACAATCACCGGAACCAGGACCAGCATCATGGTGAAGACATAGAGGCTCTCGACATTCACGCCGATGATCCTGCTGCTGAGAATATCCTGGGAGATAGCGCGCACCGCTAAACCCGTTTTAGTTTTAAGAAAGAATAGGACAAACAAAAAGGTGAGGAGAAGGGCGATTCCCGCTCCCGCCAGGAGCTGATTGGAAATGACGGCTACTCCGATCCTCGTGCTTCCATTGATCAGGGTCGTCTGTACGTAGACACCCGCCTGGATCGGGTAGCGATAATTGACGACTTGCTCCACAATGAGGGAAAACAAGAGAAGCCCTGTCAGGAGAATCTCCTCCCGCTGCACATATTTTATGATTATCCCTTTATAGATAAGGACGGAAATAACAAACTGGAGAATGACCATGCCTAGGATGGCGGGGAATAATCCCAAACCAAATTCTTTCATAAACATCCAGGTGAGATAGACAGTCAAAGTGAAGAGGTAGGCATATCCCAGATGGAAGATTCTCAGCACACCGCAGATGATGGAGAAGCCGAGGGAGATGAGCAGGTAAAGAGACCCGAGGACAAACGCGTAAATGAGGACGACTTGGAGGGTACCCCACATGGACCCGTTACTCCTTCGCCTGAGTTGTCAAGAAATCAACGAATCGATTCGTTTGATTTCCAGGGGCCGGACAGACTGTCTTTTATAACAAAGGAGAAAATTTTGTAAGCACTTTTAAGAGAAGAAAGGAACAAGCACTTATACTAAATCCCATAAAAAGATGTCAAGGAAAAAATTCTTCCTCCTGTTCGTGTATAATCTATATAATCTGTATGTACGACCCTTCTTGACAGAAACTTGTCCGCATGCTATAGAAAACCGACTTCATCAAACCTGTCCTGTACATTGAACCATCGGTGAAATTTTGAGCTGAAACTTCGCTTGACTCCTAAGGCTGACGCGCCTCTATCACCCGGGCAGAGAGCTTTGCTGTGCCGCGGGGGTAATCCCTTTGTGTTAGGAAAGGATCGCCGATAGTCCTTTTTTTTCCGGATTTGGAGCAGACATGCTGCTGAGCCTCGAGGGGGTTCATACGTCTTATGGAAATTTTCCTGCCCTGCGCGGAGTAACTCTCTCCGTTGAAAAAGGAGAAATCGTCACTCTTCTGGGAAGCAACGGAGCGGGGAAGACCACTCTCCTCAAAACCATTTCTGGCATTCTGAGGGCCCGTCCCGGTGTGATCTCCTTCGAAGGAAAAAGGATTGAGAACCTCCACTCGAATGCCATCGTTCGTCTTGGGATTTCTCAATGTCCGGAGGGAAGAAAGCTCTTCCCCGAAATGTCGGTTTTTAAAAACCTTCGACTGGGGGCCTATGTCCGTCGCCAGGATAAAAAGGGAGTTGAAAAATCTCTCGCCGAAATATTTCAACTTTTCCCGATACTCTCGGAAAGATCGAAGCAGCTGGCCGGTACCTTGTCCGGAGGAGAACAACAGATGCTGGCCATGGGCCGAGCCGTGATGTCCAATCCCACTCTCCTCCTGTTGGATGAACCCTCATTGGGGTTAGCCCCTCTGGTCGTGCATACCCTATTCCAGACGATCCAGGATATCAACCGGCGCGAGACAACGATCTTCCTGGTTGAGCAGAATGCTTCACAGGCTTTACACATCGCCCACAGGGGTTACGTCATGGAGACCGGGAAGATTGTCCTGACCGGGCCCAGCCAAACCCTCTTGAACGACGATAAAGTGAAGCAGGCCTACCTGGGGACTTGAGGGGGCTGAATGCCTTTCCTCGGAGGAAGGAGGAAAGCGAAAGACTCGATAGCGGTTTGCTGGCAAGAAAAAAAGAAAGGAGGAAGCCATGAATGGAAGAACGAAGAAGATTCTCTGGTGCATCACTTTCCTGTTTCTTTTTCTGAGTGTCCCGGCTTGGGGGGTGGAAGCGATCAAGGTTGGCTTCACGGGCCCATTGAGCGGGGGATCGGCCAAATACGGAAAAAACTCTGAGGCCGGTCTGGTGATGGCCATGGAGGAGATCAACGCCAAGGGTGGAATAACCGTGGCGGGGAAGAAGTTTAAGATTGAGATCATTTCTCTCGATGATCGGTACAAGCCCGATCTTGCCGTGCAGAACGCCCGGCGCATGGTCTCCCTGGACAAAGTTCCAGCGGTCTTCTGCCCTCACAGCGGCGGTATCCTGGCCATGATGAATTTCAACGAGAAAGATGACTTTATCGTCATGGGATACACCACCCATCCCAAAGTTGTGGAAACGGGAAACAAGCTGGTCATCCGTATCCCGGCCGATATCCGGGCTTATGCTTCCGCCTTCATTGATCGGGCCACGGAGCGGGGGGTCAAAAAAGTGGCGGCGATCCCCGGCGTCCATGAGTACGCCAAGATCTGGCTGGATATTTTCAAGGAAGAATGGGCCAAGCGGGGAGGGACTCTTACCGATGTGAGCTCCGCCGATTACATGAAGGAGACGGATTTTTACACCCACCTCACCAAAGTCATTGCCGGCAAGCCAGATGCCATCCTTCTCATCGGCGCCTCTGAACCGGCAGCGCTCATCGTCAAGCAAGGCCGGGAGCTCGGATTTAAAGGCCGATTTATCCTGGCCGATCAGGCCAAGATGGAAGAGATGGCCAAGATTGTTTCCATGGATAAGCTGGAGGGGACGATCGGCCTCACTCCGCTATACGATCGCCCGGTGAAAGATGCCCCGGCTTTTGTTAAAGCATATCAGACGCGGTTTGGCCAGGGGGAGGCTTGCACGACCGAGACGGCCCAGCACTATGAGAGCCTTGGTCTTCTCGCTTATGCCATGGAAATCGCAGGGACAACCTCCGATGTCCGGAAGATCCGCGCCGCCATGCCCCGAGTGTTTCCATTAGAGAAGCGGGGAATGCTGGCCCCCACAGGTGTTTTTGCCCTCAGGGAAAATGGGGCGATGCTTCGCGTTGTCTACGGAACGGAAGTAACCGGCGGAAAATGGAGCGCGCCATTTGAAATTCGATACTGAAATTCTGGGGAATTTACACCCTCCTCTCTTGACGGAAGAGGAGTCTTTCTTGTGCCATCAAAGGAGAGGCAATAGTTCTTTGGGGACCTGTTGGCAGGAGTCTCTGGAAGAGCGATAGAGGATTGAGTTTTGAATTGCAGGGTTTGTTCAAGGAAGGAATCGGCTATTTAAATTTTTTTGAAAAGGAGACAAGTATGAAAAAGGAAAACATGGGAGTCATCTTGGGTTCCATTATGGTCGTTGCCCTGTTTATCACTGCTACGGCGTGGGCAGCCGATGTGGTCAAGATCGGCTATTCCGGCCCGTTAAGCGGAGGGGCGGCAAAGTATGGGAAAAACTGTGAAGCCGGCATGGTCATGGCCGCGGAGGAGATCAACGCCAAGGGTGGAGTCACCGTAGCCGGGAAGAAGGTCAAGATCGAGGTTGTCTCATTGGACGATCGGTACAAACCCGATCTCACCGTCCAGAACGCCCGCCGTATGACATCGCTGGACAAAGTTTCGGCGGTCTTTTGCCCTCACAGCGGCGGCATTCTTGCCATGATGAATTTCAACGAAAAAGATGGGTTCATTGTCATGGGATATACCACCCACCCTAAAACCGTAGAAACGGGTAATAAGCTTATCATCCGCATGCCGCCGGACATTCGGGCGTATGCCTCCGCCTTCAGCGATAAGGCCAAAGAGCGGGGGATTAAGAAAATCGCCGCTATCCCGGGAGTGCACGAATATGCCAAAATCTGGATGGACATCTTCTCGGAGGAATGGCCTAAGCGGGGGGGAGTGATTACCGATGTCAGCCCTGCGGATTACATGAAGGAGACCGATTTTTACACTCACCTGACAAAGGTGATCGCCGGGAAGCCTGATGCCATCCTTCTCATCGGTGCCTCTGAACCCGCTGCGTTGATTGTCAAGCAGGCCAGGGAGCTGGGTTATAAGGAGAAGTTCATCCTGGGAGACCAGGCGAAGTTGGATGAGATGATCAAAGTGGTCCCTGTCGATAAGCTGGAAGGGACGATCGCTGTTACCCCTCTTACCAACCGTCCGATTAAGGATGCCCCGGCCTTCGCCAAGGCTTATCAAAAGCGGTTTGGTCAAGCAGAGGTCTCGACGTTCGAGTCTGCCAGCCATTATGAGAGCGTTTACATTCTGGCTTATGCCATGGAGATCGCCGGAACCGTCTCTGATGTTGCGAAGATCCGCGCCGCCATGCCCATGGTATTTCCTCTGGAGAAGCGGGAGACACTAACGCCCACAGGGGTATACGGGATACGGGATAACGGAGCGCAGTTGCGCATTACCTACGGAACAGAAGTCGTCGGTGGAAAATGGACGGAGCCCTTCGGAATCCGCTATTAATTATTAAGTAAGATAGTGACCTGTTTCAGAAAAAGGTTTACACGTTTTGTCATTCCGGACTTGATCCGGAATCCAGTATTTTCGGTCTGGATTCCCGCTCTCGCGGAAATGACAACCCTTCGATCATCGTAAAGAAGTGTTAGAGACACTACAGAATTTCAGGGTTTGTTTCTAACATTTATGTAAAAGGATGGGCATATTCTAAATTCGAAGCGGCTACGCGCAGGCGGGCGCCAGGGGAGAGGGGGGTAACCGAGTTATTTCCAACGTATCTAATGAGAAGCGTTTAGAATTTTGATATTTGGATTTTGGATTTGTTTAGGGTTGGTCCGAGATGGACGCTTCGCCCGATATTTGGATTTCGAATTTGAAATATTGGCTTAGTTGGGGTTGAACGATGGTCCTCTTTTTTCAGCAACTGGTCAATGGAATCATGCTGGGGGCGGCCTATTCCCTGGTAGCCCTCGGCCTGACTCTTATTTACGGGATCCTGCACATCCCGAACTTTGCCCATGGTCACAAATATATGTGGGCCGCCTTTACCAGCTTATTTTTAGTCGTGAATTTCCACACCAACTACTGGGTTTCTCTGGTCATCGCTATGGTCGTGCTGGGACTGGTGGGGGCCGGCGTGGAGCGTCTGGTTTATCGGCCACTCCGCGACGTTCCGCATATTAACTCATTCATTGCCGCCATCGGCCTTCTCCTCGCCCTGGAGAGCCTTTCGTTGATTTTCTGGGGCGCTGACTTTCGTCGTTTCCCCACCCTCTATGATACACCCATCCATATTTTCGGAGTCGCCATCACCTTGCAGCGTCTTCTCGTGATTGTCGCAGCCGCACTCTTCATCGTTCTTCTACAGGTGTTCATCAAACGAACCTGGCTCGGGGCAACGATTGAAGCAGTGGCCCAGAATCCTGAAGGGGCCCAGTTAGTGGGCATCAGCATTGACCGGGTTTCCAGCCTGACCTTCGGTATCGGAACCGCCCTAGCGGCAGCAGCCGCTACGTTGATTGCTCCCATTTTCTTGGTCTATCCTACCATGGGGGGGATGCCCAACTTGAAAGCCTTTGTGGTCATCATCATTGGCGGGATGGGTTCGATCCCCGGGGCAGTGATCGGCGGGTTCATGCTGGGGCTGATCGAGGCATTGGGTGGAGGTTATATCTCAACGGATTATAAAGATCTTTTCGCCTTCGGAGCCCTCGTTACCTTCCTGACGCTCCGGCCTATGGGGCTTTTCGGAAAGGGGGTGCGATGAACCGAAGGGTTGGAAAGTGGATTACTCTGGCGATCGTTGTCATCGCCATCATCATCCCCCAGGTGGTGACAAACAAATACTACATGAATATCCTGATCATGAGCGGCATCTGGTCTATCGTCGCACTCTCCTTGAATCTGATTCTCGGCTATACGGGTCAGGTCAACCTGGCCCACGGCGCTTTCTTCGGGATCGGAGCGTACGCTTCAGCGCTCATGATGCTCAAATTGAACATGAATTTTTGGCTGGCCTTACCACTCGCTGCAGCGGTTGCCGGAGTCTTTGGGTTTCTCATCGGGCTGCCGGCTCTTCGTACTCGCGGCTCCTATTTCGCCATCGGAACCTTGTGTTTCAATATCATTGTCACTCTCATTGTCGACCGCTGGGAAGGCCTGACAGAGGGAGCCAGGGGATTGATGGGGATTCCCGGAGCAGCCTCCATTCCGCTTCCTTGGGGAGGGGAGATTGTCTTCAAGACCATGGCCTCCCAGTATTATCTCGTCCTGTTTTTTCTCGTTCTGACCATTTTTGTCTTAAGGCGCATCATGCAGTCTCTCGTCGGCCGCACCTTCCGGGCCATTCGGGGAAACGAAGAACTGGCTGAAGCCGTGGGAATTCACGCCATGCGAGCGAAGCTTCTTTCCTTCACGGTCAGCTGTTTCTTTGCCGGAGTAGGGGGGGTGCTTTATGCCTCGTACATCGGTTTCCTCAGCCCGGAGATCACTGACTATCACGTAAGCTTCGATGCGCTGATTTATGTCATGATCGGTGGCATTGGCACGATCGTGGGCCCGATCATCGGCACACTCCTCTTCGTCACTATTCCGGAAACGCTCCAGGTGGCCGCTGAATTTCGCCTGCTGCTTTACGGCCTGATCCTGATCGTCATGATTATTTATTTGCCGCGGGGGATTGTGGGCTGGGTGAAAGATTTGAGGGGGAGAAAGAGAAAACAGGAGGCGGTATGGGGGCAATCTTGACCGTTCAGGGGCTGACCCGTTTCTTCGGCGGACTGGCCGCCGTGACGGACTTGAGTTTCGAAGTTCAGTCCGGTGAGATCCTCAGTCTGATCGGTCCCAATGGAGCAGGAAAAACTACCGTCTTCAACCTCATCACCGGCACCCTTCTTCCCTCTCGTGGAAAGGTGCTTTTTCAAGGTCACGAGATTACCGGCTCGCGCCCCTATGAAAGCATCGCACTCGGAATCGCCCGGACCTTCCAGACCACTTCCCTTTTTTATGACGAGACGGTTGCGGATAACCTGATCGTCGGCTTTCGGTGCCGTACCCGCATGGGCCTGTGGGATGCTGTCTTGCAGACCGGCCGCTGCCGAGAGGATGAACGGCGGTGTCGCCAAAAGGCCGAAGAGATCCTGGATTTCATCGGCCTGGGGGAACGGGCCTCTGAGCTTGCCCGGAATATTCCCCAGGAGTCGCAGAAGCGATTGGCTATCGCCTTGGCCCTGATCACCGAGCCCAAGCTCCTGCTCCTGGATGAGCCTATGGGGGGCCTTACCGAAGAAGAGAACATCGGCATGATGGCCGTTATCCAAAAAGTGCGGGCCCGGGGGATCAGCATTCTATTGATTGAACATAAGATGAAGATTGTCATGAATATCTCCGACCGCATTGTCGTAATCAACTACGGAGAGAAGATCGCGGAAGGACCGCCCCAAGAAGTAGGCAATAATTCTGCCGTCATCGAAGCCTACCTCGGTGCGGGATATGCAAAGACCTAATCCCCGGCTTCGTCGGCAAATCAAACAGCCTTTGTGATCAAAAATTTCAAATGACAAATTCCAAATGGCCATTGCAATCCCGCCGGGGCGGGACCAATTACATTCCGATTTTCAAGCAGAAATGGCCATCCCTCACCGCGTCCTTCTCCTCCTGCCCACCGGCAGGCAGGCACTGGGGAGAGGGGAAGGGTGAGGGGGTGACGAGGGATGATAAAATATGAAGCGACCGTGGCTTAAATTTTACGAACCTGGAGTCCCCCATCATCTCCAGTATCCAGACATCCCGTTGGATCGCCTTCTGGATAACGCGGTAAGGGATTTTCCGGAAAAGGAAGCGATCATTTTCCAGGGCCGGAAGATCACCTATCGCCAATTGGGAGAAGAGGTGGCCAACGCGGCTTCGGGCCTCGCTCAGGGAGGCTTGAAGAAGGGGCAGCGGATGGCCATTATGCTCCCCAATTGTCCTCAGTATGTCGCGGCCTACTACGCTATCCTTAAGATTGGCGGGATCGTGGTCAATGTGAGTCCGATGTATGTCGAGAGAGAGCTGGAATTCCAGCTCAAGGATGCCGGGGTGGAAACCATCTTGGCCCTGAGAGATTATTACCCCCGTTTAGAAGCGGTGAGGGAAAAGGTCTCTCTGAAGACCGTCATCCTTACGGATCTCCATGAGACAGGCGGTGAAAGGCCTCGGCAAAAAACGGGAACAGCCGCGGCCAAGGGGGTTTATGAGTATGCGGAGCTGCTTGAAATGGGAAGACAAGTGCCTCCGCCCTCTGTGAACGTGGACCCGGACGAAGTGGCCCTCCTTCAGTATACCGGAGGTACCACGGGCTTTAGCAAAGGGGCTATGCTGACGCACCGGAACCTGGTCTCTGATGTCGTGCAATGTGTGAGCTGGAACCGAGATGCGGTGAGAGGAGAGGAGAGAATGTTCGCAGTACTTCCCTTCTTCCATGTTTACGGGATGACCGTGGCCATGAACGAGGCCATTGAATTAGGCGCCACCATCATCATGTTGCCCCGGTTCAACGTAGACGAGGCTCTGGAGGCTATCAATCTTTACCAGCCGACCCGCTTTCCTGGCGTTCCCACGATGTACATGGCGATCATGAACCATCCTCATGTCGAAAAGTATAACATCTCTTCGATCCGGGTTTGTAGCTCTGGGTCCGCTCCCATGCCCGTTGAAGCGCAAAAGCGTTTTGAAGAGTTAACGGGCGCGAAAATTAGCGAGGGATATGGCCTGACCGAAGCCTCGCCGGTGACCCACGCCAACCCGTTCAACGGAAAGCGTAAGATTGGAAGCATCGGACTGCCCCGGCCAGATGTAGACGCCAAGATCGTCGATCTGGAAACAGGAGAGAAAGACCTTCCCCCTGGAGAAGAGGGGGAACTCTGCATCCGGGGTCCCCAGGTGATGAAGGGTTATTGGAACCGGCCTGAAGAGACCAGCAAGACGCTGCGCAATGGATGGCTATATACCGGGGATATCGGCCGGATGGATGATGAGGGTTATTTCTACATCGTCGACCGGAAGAAAGACATGATTATCTGCAGCGGTTATAATGTCTACCCCCGGGAGATCGAGGAGATTCTGTACCAGCATCCGAAAATTCAGGAGGCCTGCATCGTGGGGGTGCCGGACCCGTATCGGGGTGAAACTGTCAAAGCTTTTGTCGTTTTGAAAGAGAAGGAACAGGCCTCCGCGGAAGAGATCATCGAATATTGCCAGAAAAATATGGCCAAGTACAAAGCCCCTACAATGGTTGAGTTTCGAAAGGAGCTTCCTAAATCACATGTGGGGAAGGTTCTGAGGAAAATCCTTCGTGAAGAAGAGGAGGCGAACAAAGGCTCCAATCGCCGCGGTTGATCCCCCATACCCCCCTGAGGCCGTGTCAAAACGGAGGTCTAGAGGACGAGGACTCCCATTCGACACCACCCCGCACAGGCACGGAAAGGACGACCGCATTCTAAAATTTTGAGTCTAGGCTCTCTGCTCCGTGCCCCCTTTTAGAGATCTACCATTCCATCCCCCACCCCATTGCGGCGCAGTCTCCTAGAGGGTGGGTCTAAAGTTGTTTTTGGGCTACGTGCCATGCACTTTGCTCTGCATTCAGCTATTCTCCCCAATCATTCTTTCCTTTGCACCGATCCAGGTTTCGATCCATAAGGGGAAGCACCTTCTCTGCTGGTATCGTGAATGTCGGACCCGCGTTGGAACAACCCTGGTACCAGTAATAAGGCGGAATGTTGAAAGAGACTTTTTGTTGCTCGGGGGGCACAAATTCCCAGACGTGCAGGTCCTGGATGGCTTTGTGATCGCAGGGCCTCATCTTCATGACCTTCCCGTTCACATACTGGTAGGTGTCGCCCTCCCAGACCTTGATCATCTTCTCGGGGTCCGTGCTCTTGGCCCTTTCCATCACGCTGAGCATCCAGTAGGTCTGCATAATGTAGGACCCGAAGTTGCCGGTCCCGTGTTCGTAAAGGCGGGTGTTGAAAGGCGCCGTCCACTTGGTCTTCCACAGGTTGTTCCAGGTCTTGTAATATTTGATCTGTTCCGGGGTCTTGAAGGCGGGGTTACCCGTCCCCGGGCCGTACTGGCTGAGCTGGACCAGTCCTTTCGTGCCCTCCACCCCGACCTCGTGCAGGAAGTTGGGCTCATCCAGGAAGATGTGAGCGAAGGGCAGGGTGATGCCCATCTGCCGCGCCTGCTTGAGGAGATTGGCGGCATCTGGGACCCAATCCCCCGTATAGATCACCTCTGCCCCGGAGGCTTTGATCTTGGTGAGATAAGGGGCAAAGTCCGTGAGGAACAGCTTATGGTAGTCCTCGCCGACGATCTCGGCTTGAGGATAATGTTCTTTCAGTCCTCTCTTGAATCCTTCGGCCATGGAGTGCCCGAACATGTAATCCTGGCAGAGGATGTAAAACTTTTTTTCCTTTTTCCTGATTTGCCCATAATAATAGGCTATTCCGCGTCCGATCTGATCACAGGAAAAGGAGGTGAAGAAAGAATACCTTGAGAAGTTTGTGGCGTCATTGAGTTCATCGGAAAGGGCAGCGGTGTTCTGAGCAATGACCTTATATTTATTGGCGGTCTCGTTGATAACTTTCATCAGATTGCTGCCATCGGTGCCCCATAGTACATGAACCTTTTCCTGTAGGACCATCCGCTCACAGATCTTCTTGCCCTGGTCGGGCTTTGACATGTGATCGGCCTTGATGATTTCGACCAGCTTCTTTTTGCCGTCCACGAAGATGCCTCCTCGCTTGTTAATGTCGTGGGCCACCCATAGAAGGTTCATCCAGTACATCTGGCCGACAATCGCCGCCGGGCCGGAGTGGGAGGCAACACAAGCGATCTTGATGGTGTCCCCGGTCGGAATCACCGGGTTGTTGGGGTCGAAGTCGGACATATCGCCCATTTTGTTTACATCGAAGACGGCATTCGGTTTGCCGAAACCGGCCGCGGCTGCGGGCGACGGGCCAAAGGCCGTCACAGAGAAGAAAGAAAAAATAGCGACAACAACGAAAATACCCTTACCGATCGATCTCATTTTGAACCTCCTTTGATAAAAAATTTGGGATGGCAGAGCTTTTCCGAATCCTTCTTCTACCAGGCTTTGAAATACGGTTCAGCATATTGCTCCTGCCAAAGGGAAAGATTGCCGAAAAACCGGCATCCCAAACAAGAATTCTGTGTCTGGGCCCGATTCCTTTGGCGCAATTTTGTTGGCCGGGGTTTTTGATAAAAACTTGCTCAGGGTGAGGTGAATATACGAAAAACGGTATTATCTGTCAAGGAAAAAGACCACCCGGTTATAATAATTGTAGCGCCCTCATTCATTGAGGGCGGGTTGCGTTCCGTTAAATACAGGAACGCCTAGGAGACCCACACTGTGATCTTCAGCTGAGGGGCCCATTAAAAAGCAAACGTGGTGTCGAGCTCCGCATCGGTGATTGCGAACACAGTATTATGAGGCGGCAATGGTTCCTTGTAGAAAAATTCGGGAAGCCGGTCATCCTTGTTGGTGAAGCCCGCTTTGCGATTAAATTCTCTCTCGGCCTGTAAGGTGCGGATCCCCAACTGAGGAATAGCATCCGGCCCAAGGGGGGTGCCCAATTTGGCACTCAGCGCCTTGACAAAGGCTTCCCCTGCTTCCGGCGCTGCCATGGCAACTGCCGCCAGGATGCAAAGACCGGTGCAATCTACCGCGGCCATGGCGATCTGAGCGTTTCTCGAGGCCTTGACCTGGCCTTCGGGCTTTAGGGGATTGAGTTTTCGGGCCATGTATTCGCCGATCACATTTCCGGCCGTATGATCGGCACCCATGGGCGAGGTGGCATAAGTAACCCCGTTTCCTTGCATGGCTCTCGGGTCATAGGCGGCAATGCTCTGGCCTTTCACCGCCGGGATCCGAGGATGATTGAAATGGCGTCCCACAGCCGCCGGGCCGTTTCCCAGCACCCTGCCTATTTCAGTACCTTGACCAATCTCTTCCACCATCTGAAGAGCTGCCTGACCGTCTCCAAATTTCTTATATCCTGCATCCATGGCCACGGCAACGGCGACGCCGGTGTTTATCGTATCCAGCCCAATGTCGTCGCAGAGAAAATCCAACTGGGCGATAGTATCCATGTCCTTTATTCCAGTCATGCCGCCAAAGGACCAGATGGTCTCATATTCCAGTGAGGAGGTCACATACTTTCCTTGCTTATCCAGGTACACATTGGAGCAATGGATGATGCATTGGGCACAACCCATATGACCAGGACCTCCGCCGCGTTCCTTCATGATCTGGGTCAGGGTTTCTCCGCTGATCATTTCCCAGCCTTCAAGAACCCCCTTGGTGGCATTATAACTGGGGAAGGCGCCCATGGAATTTACCGGAGCCACCAATCCAGCAGTCCCAAGATTCGGCAGCAACTGGCCGCTAAAAGGATTCTCTTTGACCTTCTGGGCAAAGATTTTGGCCGATTCTCTAAAGGTCTCTGGATCAGCAATCGCATCAGGACTTTTTCCCCGCTGATCCACCACCAGGGCCTTCAAACCCTTGGCTCCCATGACCGCGCCGAGTCCTCCCCGCCCCGCTGATCGGCAGGGGCGGCCGTCGACATCCGAGGTCTGGATGGAAGCAGACTTCATGAGAAATTCGCCAGCCGGGCCAACGCACATGACCGACGTCTTGTCTCCATACCTCTTCAGCAATTTATCTACCAGGCTGTAGGTCCGCATCCCTTTATATTCCCGGGCCGGCAAGAGGCTGGCCTGTCCATTCTCATCAATACGCAGGAGAAACAGTTCCCCCTTTGCCGCCTGGCCCTCGACAATGATGGCCGTAATCCCCAGGTGGCCCATGGCCGCCGAGACCGTGCCCCCCGCATTGCTTTCTTTGATCGTGCCGGTTAAGGGACTTTTAGCGCCGACAGAAATCCGGCTGGTATTGACCAAGGTGGTTCCGCTTAAAATCCCGGGGGCGAAAATGAGCTTATTCTCCGGGCCGAGGGGATCGCATTTCGGAGGGACCTCAGCGTTGATCATCATTGAGGTCAAGCCTCTTCCACCCAAACCGAGATAAGATCGGGGCACCTCCTCAAAACGGGTGGTCTTGTGCGTCATGTCGACTCTTAAGAATTTCATGGTTCGGCTCCTTTCTGGGATGAAATCTTTGATCCAGTTTTTGTGACCTGATGATACATCCAACCGGAGAAAAGTAGAACAAGCAAGGTGAATGTCTTCCCCGAAGCTTTTTGATAACGAAGAATTTTGAAAACATTATAAAATCAAGCCAAAGGGTAGTCAATGGCACGTATCGGCTAGAACAAAATACGATGCTTGCCTTATCTTTTCTTTTTTGCTAATTTGACATCAGCTCTCGTGCTCGTTGCCAAGACTGCTGAGAAGAATGGAGGGAGGAAGAATGTCCGGGGAAAACCAAAGCAAGGTTATGACCACCCAGGAGGCTGTCCGTCGTTTTGTGAACGACGGCGACCACGTTGTGATTGGCAATTACACGGTGGGCACCTGCTACAACCAGATCACTGAGATTGTCCGCCAGCGTAAGAAGGGGTTGACCATCTACAGCCAGTCCGGGGTGTTTGATGTAGAAATGCTCATCGCGGGCGACTGTGTGGCCAGGGTTATAACCACCTATTGTATGCGCTCGGGGGGCCGATCCGGAGGAAGTATGCTGGAGCGCTACCAGCGGGCCGGAAAGATTGAAGTGGAGGACTACTCTAACTTCACTTACAATGCTCGCCTGACTGCTGGTGCCCAGGGTTACTCGTTCATGCCTGTACTACCCGGCATCATGGCATCGGATGTGTTCAAGGTCCGGGACTTCATGGGCGACGGCAAATTCGGCGTGGTCAAGTGTCCCTTCACAGGTCGAGACGTGCCCGTGGTTCCTGCGGCCAACCCGGACGTCTGCGTCGTGCATGTACAGCGGGCGGACAAATTCGGGAATGCCCAGTATTGGGGCTCCCTGGGCTCGGTATCCTGGGCGTGTTTGGCAAGCAAAAGGATAATCGTGAGCTGCGAGGAGATTGTGGACCACGAGATCATTAAGTCCTGTCCGCAATATACGATCGTGCCGGGCTTCCGGGTCAACGCGGTTATTGAGGAGCCGAGAGGGGCCCACCCGGCCGAGCTCTCAGGCTACTACAATCTCGACACCCTGTTCTGGGCCATGATGGATCTTGCTAACCGGAGCGAAGAGGGCTTCCGGGCCTGGATGCAGGAATGGGTCTATGACCTGCCTAGCCGGGCGGCCTACCTTGAGCATTACGTCGAGCGCTTCGGCAAGGAGTTCCTCGACAGGATCAAGGCCAGGCCTTACTATTCTGCTCCCGTGAACTATGGCTCCGCGTTCACTTCCATGTGGGATGACGAAGGTAAAATGTTGCTGTTTGGCATGACCATGGAAGAGTTCGAAAACCTACTCGAAGAAAGGGGGTTATTGATCGATGTCTCCAAGAGCGACTAAGGAGGAATTGATGATCATCGCGGTGGCGCGCGAGATCAAGGATTACGAAAGGGTTTTGCTCGGAGTCGGTCTGCCCACGACTGGCGGAAGTTTGGCAAAGGCCACTCATGCTCCCAATGCCGTTCTCATGACCGAGGCCGGCATCATTGACTTTAATCCCTTGCTCCCACCCAACCACATCGCCGATGTCATGTGCCTGCGAGGCTACTCTTATGCCCTCGATCTCTTCAATACCTTCACCACCATCAACTACCGGGGTTTTGTGGACAAGGCCATCCTGGGTGTAGGCCAGGTAGACAGATACGGCAACATCAATACCTCTTTTATGGGCGGCACCGCCAAAACCGGGATGAGGCTCACCGGCGCTGGCGGCGCGCCCGACTTCGTCTCCTACGCCAAGGAGACCATCCTTACTTTGAAAGGCGGTGACTTCGTGGAAAAACTTGACTACTTCACCTCTCCCGGATACCTGGGAGGCGGTGATGAACGTGACCGCTGTGGAATCTTTCGCGCTGGGTCCGGTCCCTCGATAATGATCTCCACCGAAGCAATCTTCCGCTTCGACAAGATAACCAAAGAGGTCTATCTCGAGTCACTGCTCCCGGGGGTTGATCTCAACACGGTCAAGTCTAAGGTCCCCTGGGACCTCCGGGTGGTCAACCCACTCAAGCCCTTCCCGGTTCCCACTAAGGAGGAAATCAATTACATCCGTACGTTCGCTCCCCAGCACTGTATCCCCCGCCAGATCATGATTGAGCTCGCTGTAAAAAAATTGCTTGAGTTTGCAGGAGGAAAAGGGAGGGGAAAATCGGGGTGAGTGTCAAACTTATTTAACCATTTCAAACTTCCAAATATTTCTCTCGGACCTGTGGTTTGGCCTTTAACTCCTCTGTGGTACCCGCAAACCCGATGTGCGCCTTGCCCATCAGGTAGACGCGGTCT
>Ga0315282_10005804_pt1 | contig 20891 bp, 16 predicted proteins | sample YL17G07_20_MG_FD_203693 | JGI IMG/M metagenome (GOLD analysis project Ga0315282, IMG submission 203693) | Sediment microbial communities from Yellowstone Lake, YNP, Wyoming, USA - YL17G07_20 | ecosystem: Environmental > Aquatic > Freshwater > Lake > Sediment | place: USA: Wyoming | collected... | reverse complement strand
TTTCATCAAGGCATTTAAAGCGCCCTGATCATCGATCGCAGAACGGTAACGTGCTATAAAATCGGCTGGTGTGTAAAAATGATTCTGCGTGCCGCGTTGTTCAAGGCAGTAAGTAGCCGAAAGCGCCCCCATTTGCCCACAGGTTTGCCAATCCAACCCAAGGCGATAACCGCGCAAGAAGCCACTGCGGAATGCGTCGCCTCCCCCGGTTGGGTCAACGATCTTTTCCGGCTTAAAGATAGGAATTGAGTATTCATTTCCCTCAGCATAAACACTGGCACCGCGTTCTCCCTGGGTCACCACTAAAAATTGGACATGTCCCAGGATCTCCTCGGGGGTCAGGCCGGTGTGTTTCTGCAGCAGCTGGTATTCATATTCATTAACAAACAGGCTGTGAGCGCCTTCAACACCGCGCTTTAGTTTTTGGCCGGAAATACGCACAATCTGTTGGCTGGGGTCATAAACATACGGGAAGCCAAGCTCGATACATTCTTCGACATACTTTTCCATAGCGCCCGGGTCATTGGGAGAAATGATCACCAGATCGGGTTTTTGGCCCAATTCAGCCAGAGAAATTTCGGCGGCATGCGCCATGGCACCGGGATAGAAACTGCAAATCTGATTGTTCGCCAGGTCGGTGTTGGCAAAGAATGAAGCGGTATATACCTCTGCGATCACCCTGATAAAAGCGGTTACCACACCTTTGCTCTCGAGCCAGGCGCGATATTCCTGAAAATCCACCCCGACTGTCGCCAGGATTTGTGGGTGGTCACCGAGTAACGCCAGGTTATAGGCAATATTGGCAGCTACACCCCCTTGCTGCCGGACCATTGAATCAACCAGGAATGACAGGCTGATAGAATCGAGATGGTCGGGTAGGATATGATCGCGGAAATAACCCGGGAAGGTCATCAAATAGTCGTATGCTACAGAGCCAGTACAAATGATAGCCATAAATTTTTCCTGAATTGATTTTGAATTACACCAACAGGCGTGCCAGGTTTCGCTTGAAGGGAGGGTAGGCAATCCCTCTTTCTGTCACCAATCCGGTCAGGAGATGGTTCGGGGTTATATCAAAAGCCGGGTTACGGGCGTGAGCCCCGTACGGGGCAATTGGATCGCCATGATACTGGATTCCCAGGACTTCATCTTCATCGCGCTCTTCAATGGGAATCTGGTCGCCATTCTCAAGGGTCATATCAACGGTTGAACATGGAAAAACCGAATAAACAGGAACCTTGTTAGCATGGGATGCCAGGGCTAACATATAAGACCCAACTTTATTGGCAACATCCCCATTAGCCGCGACCCGGTCTGCGCCATAAAATACCTTTTGTACCTGTCCACTGCGTAGAAAATAACCTGCAGCACCATCACTGATGATTTCATATGGGATCCCATATTGTTGGAGTTCCCAGGCAGTCAATCGAGCACCTTGCAGGCGAGGTCGGGTTTCATCTACCAGGACTTTCACTCTTTTACCCTGCTCGTATGCCAGCCGGATTACTCCCAAGGCCGTACCCCAATCCACCACCGCAAGTGCGCCGGTATTACAATGTGTGATGATCACATCACCATCATCGATCAATGGTGCACCGTGCCGTGCTATCAAACGATTGGTTTCAACATCTTCATCTGCGATACGCTGCGCCTCGCCCACGATTGTCTGGCGTAAACTCATCGCCGTCTCAGCCGGTCCGTTGACGACCGCCATCATACGTTGGATCGCCCAGCTCAGGTTTACCGCCGTTGGGCGCGCAACCCGCAGCACATCGGCTGCCCGGCAGACATCCAACCGCAGCTCATCGCTGCTATCAGCTTGTGAGCGGCAGGCAGCCAGGGCCAAACCAAAGGCGGCTGCAGCCCCGATTGCCGGCGCACCGCGCACGACCATATCCCGAATTGCGGAAGCAACCGCCTGGTGATCTCTGAAAGTTTCAACTTCAAACCGGGAAGGTAAAAGTCGTTGGTTGATCATGCGCAGCTCGCTGCGCTCCATGTCCCATTCCAGAGTACGCATAATCCTCACAGTAAAAGACGCTCTCCTCAGAGAGCGCCGTCTCACAGACTGCTCTAAAGTTTAACATGCATTGTATAGTTTGTAAAGCATTGACACAAACCCATAATTCCGGTATAAGCCTTTCTTATGCATAAAAAAAGTTTGAAAATCGTCCTGAGCTTTATTCTCTTGCTCTGTGTAGGTTGTAATTATACCTCGTTACCATTCCTGTCCACGCCGACACCTCTCCCAACAGCTACTGCCACCATTACGCCAACCCCAACCGCCACACCTACGCCTACCCCGACCCTCACGCCAGTACCTGAAGTGCGAGTTGTACAGGGAGACCGGGCTTTATTTTTAGGGGATTATGACCAGGCTCTGATTGAATACCAGACTGCATTCAAGAACGCCGGTGATGATGATACCCGAGCCGCCGCTTTGGTGGGCACCGGTCGCGTCCGATATCTTTCCGGTGATTGTAAAAGCACCATCGAAATTATGAAAAGCGTAATTAAAGATTACGCCGACAGCATTCACAGTGCTACGGCTTACTTCTTTCTCGGACAGTGTTATGACCAGGAAAAGAATCCGGCGGCGGCCGCCAGCGCTTATGCGAAATATTTGATTTATAAACCGGGCATCCTCGATTCAACCATTCAGGAACTGCGCGGGGATGCCTTGGCCAGTGCGGCTGACTATGCCGGGGCAATCGATGCTTACGAAGCTGCTGTCAAAGCCCCACGCCTGGGAGACACCACCCAGGTAGAAATTAAAATCGGCCAGGCCTACAGCAACCAGGGTGATTACGTTAACGCCATTCGCAAGTACATGGCATTTTATGATAAAACCAGCAACGATTCTGCCAAGGCCCAGATCAATCTGTTAGCTGGTCGCGCCTATCTCGAGTTAGGTCAAAAAGAACAGGCTTACGCCCGCTTCCAGGATTCGGTTACCAATTACCCGCGGGTTTATGATTCATACTCTCAATTGGTGGCGCTGGTCGATGATAACCAACCGGTCGACGACTTGAGCCGGGGATTGGTCGATTACTTTGTCGGCCAGTTTGGGGTCGCAATTGACGCCTTCAACCGCTATATTGCCAACAAACCAGACCATGATGGAACCGCTCATTATTACAAAGCCTTTGCCTTATTCAAACAGGGGCAATTCCTGGCTGCTGTCGATGAATGGCAATCTCTCATTAAGGACCACCCTGGGGATCGCTTCTGGTCTGATGCCTGGGATGAAATCGCTTATACCCAGTGGACTGAGTTGAACGATTATAAGGGCGCGGCGCAGACCCTGCTCGATTTTGTCAGCCGTGCACCATCTGCTGCCGAAGCCCCTGGTTTTCTATATGAAGCTGCCCGTATTCAGGAACGTGATAATTCCCTCAGTGAAGCTGCTTCCACCTGGGAAAGGTTAATCACAGAATTCCCATCTGCAGATGTCAGTCTGAATGGGCTATTTATGGCGGGCATTTGCTATTACCGGTTAAACAATTATTCACATGCCCTGACCACCTTCCAACGTATGCTCTCATTGGCTACTTTACCGTTTGATCAAGCGCAAGCTTATTTCTGGATCGGAAAGACTCAATCAGCATTGGAAAACACCACCGCGGCTCATGACGCCTGGGACCAGACCTCGCTGCGCGATCCGACTGGCTATTACAGCGAACGCGCCAAAGAAATCCTCTCAAATTCGCCCCCATTAAACCCGGTCCTGACCTACGACCTGGGGTTCGACCTGGCGAAAGAGCGCCTTGAAGCCGAAGATTGGCTACGCCAGACTTTTAATCTGCCGCTTGAAACCAATCTGGAAAGCCCAGGAGTCCTCGCAAACGACCCGCGCCTGCTGCGCGGGGATGCTTTCTGGGAATTAGGGTTGTATGACCAATCGCGCCTGGAGTTTGAAGCCTTACTCACAGATATCCAGGCAGATGCTGCTAATAATTTTCGCATGATCGACCACCTGTTAGACCTGGGACTCTATCGCCAGGCCATCATGACCAGCCGGCAGGTGCTTGACCTGGCCAACATGGACGATGCTTCCACATTAACTGCGCCAATCTATTTCAACCACATCCGTTTTGGTCCATATTTCAAGGATCTCGTCCTGTCCGAAGCAGTCAAAGAGGACATTCCACCCCTCTTTCTATTCAGCCTGATCCGGCAAGAAAGCCTGTTCGAGAGTTTTGTGGAGTCTTCGGCTGGCGCTCGCGGCTTGATGCAAATCATGCCGGCTACAGCCACCGATATTGTGAACAGGCTAAACTGGCCGCCCGATTTCACCAACCGTGACCTGTTCCGTCCGGTGGTCAGTATTACACTAGGTACATATTATCTCGCCCGCCAGCGGGACTATTTTGACGGCGACCTGTATGCGGCCCTGGCAGCATACAACGGCGGTCCCGGGAACACCCAGGCCTGGAAAGATTTATCGCAAGGTGATTCTGACCTGCTGCTCGAGGTGATCCGACCGGAAGAAACCCGTCAATATATCCAGCAGATTTATGTCTTTAGCAAAATTTACGAGCGTATCTACCAGCGGGCGCAGTAAAATTATATAGAAACCCTCTCCTTGCTTATAATATCAACCTCAACGGCTCCTCTAAGAATTTCCCCAGTACTTGCAAAAACTGCGCGACCTCAGCGCCATCTGAGACACGGTGATCGGCTGACAGGGTGACCTTCATCCGAGTACCAACCCGCACTTCGCCATCCACTACTACCGGCACCTGACGGGCTGAACCAATCGCAAGGATTGCCGCTTCTGGTGGGTTGATGATAGCGATGAAATGCTCAACATCATACATACCCAGGTTGCTAATTGAAAAAGTCGAGCCTTCGATATCGTCTGGACGAACTTTACCCTGGCGCGCCCGGTTCACCATGTCTTTCACTTCTTGTGAAAGCTGACGTAGCCCTTTATAATCTGCGTCCCGGCAGACGATGGTCAGCAGGCCATTATTTACCGCTACTGCAACCCCCACGTGGATGTGCCCGAACCGCACCACCTCTTTCTCCGACAGAGTTGCATTCAGGTTGGGAAACTGGCGCAGCGCCATTGCAGTCGCTTTTACAATGAAATCATTGACAGATAGCTTTTGATCATCTGGCAGCAGGGCATTCAATTCGCTGCGCAGCTTCATCAACGGTGCCACATTATATTCGTGGGTCACATAAAAATGCGGGGTCTGCTGCTTGGATTCTTGCATGCGCCGCCCGATGGCAGCCCGCAGCCGGTCAACCGGCACATGCTGGTCAGTAGTGCCTTCGGCGATCACAGGTACAGGTATCGGCAGGCTGGCAACCGTCGGTATTACTGGTGTGATATCGGGTGGAGTCGGACCAGCCGCAACCGGCCCCGCTTTGGCTACTAGATATGCCTCCACATCGCTCCTGACCACTCGCCCGCCCGGCCCGCTGCCCGGCACGTTATGGATGTCCAACCCTTTTTCAACAGCTACCCGTTTCGCCAGCGGCGAAGCTTTTAACATCCCTTCCACCAATCCGGTTGGTCGCAAAGTCCCCTGTTCCACCACCGGAACGCCAGTTGGGTTTACAGAGGTCTGAGCAGCAGGTGCCATAGTCAGCGGAGCAGCCGCCTGGGGTTTTTGCGACGTTTCTTCAACCTTCTCACCTGGGGAAGTTATGGTAGCAATTGGCATCCCCACTGGCACGACCGCGCCCTGTTCTACCAGGAGCCTGTATACGATCCCGCTGAAGGAAGATTCAACCTCTACCGTGGCTTTGTCAGTTTCAATTTCAGCCAATACTTCGCCCTTATTGACATTCTCGCCTTCAGCTTTAACCCAGCGCACCAGGGTGCCTTCAGCCATGTCAAAACCCAGTTTTGGCATAATCACAGTCTCAGCCATTACAATACCTCCTTTACAGCTGCAATTACATCTGCAACTTGCGGTAAGGCCATTTGTTCCAGGTTCCGGTTGTAAGGCAGCGGCATTTCTTTTTGGGCTACTCGTTTTATGGGAGCATCCACGTAATCAAAAGCCTGCTCATAAATCCTGGCAGAAACTTCGGCGCCGATTCCAAAAGAAGGCCAGCCCTCCTCTACCACGACAGCCCGGTTGGTACGTTTAAAAGATTCAATTACTGGCTCCATATCCAGTGGGCGCAGGCTGCGCAAATCAACAATTTCCGCCTCAACGCCTTCTTCAGCAAGCTGATCCGCCGCTTTCAACGAAATTTCCAACATCTTACTGTAAGTCACAATCGTCACATCCCGCCCGGGGCGTTGGACAGTTGATATACCCAGAGGAACAAGATATTCCCCGTCCGGCACTTCCCCCCGGACCTGGTAAAGCGTGGCATGCTCGATGAACATGATTGGGTCGTTGCTGCGGATAGCAGATTTTAGCATCCCCTTGGCATCAGCAGGTGTGCCCGGTGCTACCACTACCAGGCCTGGAAAGTGAGCAAAAATCGCATCGGGGGTTTGTGAATGGGTAGCGCCTAACTGGCGCCCGCCTCCACTGACAGTTCGGATAACTAAGGGCAGCACAAACTGTCCTCCGAACATGTAATGCAATTTGGCGGCCTCATTCACGATATGCTCCATGGCAGAAAAAGCAAAGTTGATTGTCATCAATTCTGCCACCGGGCGCAGTCCGGTCATGGCTGATCCAATGGTCGCTCCAATGATTGCCGCTTCAGAAATGGGTGTGTCGCGCACCCTTTCAGCGCCAAAATGATCGTAGAAACCCTTGGTCACGGCATAAGTTCCGCCCCACACTCCTACTTCTTCTCCCAAAATAAAGACGTTGGGGTCACGCTCCATTTCTTCCCATAACGCCTGTGAAATGGCTTCCCGCATGGTCATTCGCATCATAGGTTACCTTCCCTTATCCTTCATAATAAATATTCTTGTAAAGATCTTCCGCTGCAGGTTCCGGGCTGGCTTCAGCATATTCAACGCCTTCCTTCACCTCTTTTTCAGAGGCCTGGTCCAGCTCATCCAGCTCAGCCTCACTGGCAATTTGATCTCCGGTCAGCTCTCTCCGGTATATGCCAATCGGGTCCTCTTCTTCCCATTTCTTGACCTCTGCCGCCTTGCGGTAACGTTCCGGGTCGCCCATAGAATGCCCGCGGAAGCGGTAGGTCATCACTTCCAGGAACTGGGGGCCGCTGCCCTGGCGGATTTCTTTAAATAATTTCAAAGCCACCTGGCGGACCTCCAGGATGTGCATGCCATCGACACTCTGGTTGGGCATGCCATAGCCATCGGCTTTGCGGCGCATCTCGGATACCGCCGAAGCCCGTTCAACGGTGGTGCCCATGCCATACAGGTTGTTCTCACAGACCCACAGCAAAGGCAGGTTCCAGACCTTCGATATATTTAAAGCTTCATGGAAATAGCCAATGTTCGTAGCTCCATCCCCAAACATGCACAGGGTAACAGCTTTCCGCCCGGCATAATGGTCACCTAACGCCAGGCCTGCTGCCAGCGGCAGGTGAGCGCCCACGATGGCATGCCCACCCCAATAATTTTTGGAGACATCCGCCAAATGCATCGATCCCCCCCTGCCCTTTGAACAACCGGTGATTTTACCCATTAATTCCGCCAGCACAGTTTTGGGCGCGATGCCGCAGTTAATCGCCACACCGTGATCACGATAAGCGGTAATCACCCGGTCTTCGGGCCGGCGAGCCGAAATTAACCCCGTACTGACTGCTTCCTGGCCGATGTATAGGTGTAGAAAACCACCCACTTTTCCTTGCTGGTAGAGTTCAGCTGCCATCTGCTCTGTATGGCGGATAACCACCATCTGGTAATATAAATCCAGGTATTCCTGTTTTTCCATGACAATATATACTCCTCGCCCCAGCTGTTGATATCCCAATTATACCTTTATGGGTTTAAAGTTGATTAAAAGGTATAGACGGTAAATACTTTATCGCCAACACCCGGTAGAATGATCAAACCTGCATCAAACAATCAGGTTCAGTTATTTCCATTTTGCTTTAAAAATGGACCTCAATCAAAGCCACATTGAATGTGTATACAGTTAACCGGCGATTCTCAATCTTCTGGGACAGCACTGAAGACCTGTTTAGCGTCTACCCCATTGCGTTTATTGTATATACCACGTATCCAGTACCATACCAGGCCTGAAATTATTATGACGATCAGGATTAAAAGACTGGTCGGACGGATCGGGCCGGCCACCACTGGATAAATAAAGGAAGAAATAATCCACCATAACAGGTAGACCAACGTGATAATTCCCATCAAGGTAATAACGGGAATTGGGCCAATCTTAGCTCGTACCAGCGCTGGCGCTTTCGCGAACCAGTCTGGCTTTAAAAAAGGATAAAAGGTTACCGCCACAACCGGGATTAATTGGGAAATAACCGCGAAAAACACAAAGTTAAGCTGTGAACCTATGATCCCATCCTGGGCAGCGTCTACCAGGCCCAATTGGGCAATAACTGCAATGAACAGCACCGCCACCATCGGGCTGCGAAACCTGGGATGGATATATCCAAGGATGGACGGCGTCAGTTTATCATCTGCCCAGGCCAATACTATCCGGCTGGTGTAAAAGAAATAGGTCTGTACGAGATTGATTAATGTATAAATCCAACCCAGGGAGACAATCAAGACCAATGGGAAACTCGGTCGAAGAATGGCAGCATAAAAAATAATCCATGGCATGCTCAATCCAGAATACTTTGCCTGATAAAGATAACTTTCAGCAGAAATCCATTCCGCCGGGACCAGGCGTAGCAGCAAGAGCGTACCACCCACGAAGATTGCCCAGGTCAAAAACAGAGAAATCCAGCTACCGGCTAACAGCGTTTTAGCAGGTTGTTTCACTTCACCCGCAAAAAAGGTGGTGATGTGATATCCATAAAATATCCAGAAACCCATGATTAAACCCGCCAGGGTGACCACCCCCGGGTTGCTATTCACGACCATCCCCAAGGACTGCGCCAACGAAATCCGCTGCGCATAACTGCCTGCTCCCATATAGTTGTCCCACGCCGCTGGGAAAGCACCCACTGGAGCGGTTCCCAACTGGAAATATATAGCGCCCCAGGCCAACAAACCCAGGACGAAACCCGCGACTAAGATTCTTTGCACAATCTTGATTGAAAACATCGAAGTAAAAAAGGCCAGAACGGTACAAACTGTTCCAACAAGAATCACACCCTGGGGAGTGGCAGAAGTCACAGCCAGGTCCAACATTGTATTATTATTTGAGATTGTGCCAAGAATCTGCAACAGGATCGGGATCGTGCTTTGCGGGATTAAAGCGATCAAAGAGCCCGCAATCAAGGCGCTGAATATGACCAGCGTCCAACTGGCTGTAAAAGCCAACGGGGCGCTCAGGGTCCGGCTGGCCAGGATGTAATCCGCGCCGGCGTGCGGCACAGCCGCGCCGATCACAGCATAGACATAGGCATGGAACACACAAAAGATCATGGCTATGGTCAGCACACTCACGATATTTGCACCTGGCCACAATCCTGCGACTGAAGAAAAAGGAAGCAAGCCAGAAGAGGAAAGACTGATGCAAGCGACCCCGAAACTGGTTGCCCCTAAAATACCAATCCCACGGACCAGGGCGCGCCCACCACTCAATAATTGACTACCAATGATTTCGGTGGAAGATACAACATTTTCCGTCATGATGCCTCTCCTCGAAGGGAACAATAACCCAGCATTAATATATTACACCCCTTTGTTTTCGCGGCAATCCACAGATTCGTTAACCCAATCTGTGCAATAAATCTGCCAGTAAGTGAACATAAAATAGAAGTGCTCGGCCACGAAAGCGGCGGAGCACTTCTATTTTTCAATTTTCCATCCCTTTATCGGTTTCGGGAAAGAGATAATTGGTCCTATTTTTCGCTCTCCATACCCTTGGAGAACTTGAAGACTGCATGTGCAGCAGCCAGGCGGGCGACGGGCACACGGAAGGGCGAGCAACTCACATAGTTATTCCCTATAATGTGGCAAAACTCGATTGAGTCCGGATCACCGCCATGTTCACCGCAGATGCCAACTTCCAGGTCTGGGCGAGTCTTGCGGCCTTCTTCCACGGCCATACGCATCAGCCGGCCAACGCCCTCGCGATCAATCGTCTGGAAGGGGTTGTAAGGGAGCACACTGGTCTTGGTATTCTCGTCAACTTCCAGGTATTTCACCAGGAAGCTGCGCTCGGCATCATCACGGCTGTAACCGAAGGTCATCTGTGTCAGGTCATTAGTACCGAAGGAGAAGAACTCCGTCACCGAGGCAATCTCGCCGGCAGTCACTGCAGCCCGTGGGATTTCAATCATCGTGCCGAATTTGTAGGGGAAGGTGACTTTCTTTTCCGCCATCACGGCCTTGGCAATCTTTTCCAGGCGGGGTTGAATCCAATTGAGCTCATTGATGTGTCCGGTCAGCGGGATCATCACCTCGGGCTTGGCATGCACACCTTTGAGGGTCATGTTGGCAGCCGCTTCAAAGATACCTCGCACCTGCATTTCAACGATTTCAGGCATGGCAATACTCAAACGCACACCGCGCATCCCCATCATCGGATTGCTCTCATGCATCGATTCGAGCGCCTGCATCAGGCGTTCGAGCCGGACAATTTCTTTATCGGCGCCCTTGCCATTGACATAGTCAGCCATCTTTTCAATCCGCTTGGCAGTCAGTTCTTCACGCAGGTCTTTCTCGGCGGGGAGGAACTCATGCAGCGGTGGGTCGATCAGGCGGATAATGACCGGGTAGCCATCCATCGCCTCGAACAGGCCTTCAAAGTCAGAGCGCTGGAAGGGCAGCAACTCATTCAAAGCATCCGTGCGCTCTGCGCTGGTCTTAGCCAGGATCATGCGCTGAACGGTGGGCAGGCGCTCCGGCTCGAAGAACATGTGCTCAGTGCGGCACAAACCAATGCCAACCGCGCCATAGGAACGTGCCCGGCGGGCATCTTTCGGGTAATCGGCATTGGCCCAGACCATCAGGCCGCGCGTCGGGTAACCCTCGGGGCCCTTGCGAGAACCGGGGCGAGCACAGACTTCATCTGCCCAACCCAGTAAGGTCAGCAAGTCGGTCTGTTCTTCGATCGAAGGCGCCGTCATATCCAATTTGCCCAGGAAGACTTCACCGATGCCGCCATCGAAGGAGATCCATTCGCCTTCGCGCACGGTCACTCCGTTAGCTTCCATAACCCGTTTGTCGAGGTCGATCCGAATGCCAGAAGCACCCACGATGCAGGGTACGCCAAACTGTCGCGCAACCACCGCCGCGTGCGATGAAGCGCCGCCTTCGCTGGTTAAAACACCTTTGGCCACGATCATGCCATGCACGTCATCCGGCTTGGTAAAGGGACGCACCATGAGGACGTCTTGTTTTTCTTCCTTGGCCTTTATTTCGGCCAAATCGGCGTCAAAATAGACCTGTCCAACCGCCGCACCCGGTGAGGCATTTACACCTCGCGCGAAGAAGCGGCCTTCTTTCTTGGCAGCTTTCATGGTCAGTTCATCGAACTGCGGGTGGAGTAAGGCATCAACCTGCTTGGGTTTGACTCGCAGGACAGCTTCATCCTTGGTGATCAGTCCTTCCTTCACCATAGCAACAGCAACGGTAATTTCAGCCTTAGCAGTGCGCTTGCCATTGCGGGTTTGCAGCATCCATAGCTTGCCGCGCTCGATCGTGAACTCCACATCCTGCATCTCACGGTAGTGCAGCTCGAGCTTCTTGCAGATATCCAGGAACTGGTGATATGCAGCCGGAAGCTCATTTTCCATCTCCTGGATCTTTTTGGTATTGCGGATACCAGAAACCACATCTTCACCCTGGGCATTCAGCAGATATTCGCCGAACAAGACACGCTCACCAGTGGAAGGATTGCGGGTGAAGGCCACGCCGGTGCCGGAGTCATCACCCATGTTACCAAAAACCATCGCCACGATATTGACAGCCGTACCCAGGTCATCCGGGATGTGCTCGGCGCGGCGATAATCGACGGCGCGCTTGCCATTCCATGAACCAAACACAGCCACGGTCGCCAGGCGCATCTGTTCGAAGGGATCTTGGGGGAAATCAAAGCCCTTGTGCTGGCGCACGACTGCTTTGAACATCTCAGAAAGGTCTTTCAGGTCAGAAGCTTTCAGCTCTGTATCGAGCTTGGCGCCTTTCTCAGCCTTATAGGTATCCATCACTTCTTCGAAGGCCTCGTCGGGCATACCCAGCACCACTGAGCCAAACATCTGGATCAGGCGGCGATAGGAATCGTAGACAAAACGCTCGTTGTTGGTCAGGGCGATCATACCCTTGGCGGTTTCATCATTCAGACCAATGTTCAGCACGGTGTCCATCATACCGGGCATCGAGAACTTAGCGCCTGAACGGCAGGAAACCAGCAAGGGGTTCTTCGGATCGCCAAATTTCTTACCTGCCTTGGCTTCAACCTGCTTGAGTGAAACTAACATTTGATCCCACAGTCCTTCTGGGAACTCGGTGTGGGTAGAATAATAATTGCAAGCCTCTGTGGTAACGATGAAGAAAGGCGGCACCGGCACGCCGGCGCGGGTCATATCGGCCAGGTTGGCACCTTTGCCACCCAACAGACCGCGCACCTTATCCCAATCACCACCAACATAAGCTTCTGCCTGGTCTAACTCTCTGAACAAATAGACCCATTTCTTAGCAACCATCGGTCCTCCTAAATTAGATTGATCAATTTTATGCCTCGCATTACGGGGCAAATACGCTGTGCATCCAAAGGGAGTATTTTACCACAAAGGTATTTGAAAGAATGCGAATTTAAGGTTTGAACAAAACTTCACAAGGGACGTGCTGTTTTGGGGGATTTATTTGCAGTATAATCGACAGGTTCTAACTTATAGGTGTTAATGAACAGCTATTTTACCGGCTTAGTACCGGATCCTAATGCAGCCACCCAGCCAGTCCAATCGTACGACCCACTGGCTCACTACCAACCGATGCGCATTACCCCAAGGCTGCGCAAACCGGTGGGTTGGTGTTTCATTGTGGCGTTGGTGGGCCTTTTCTTACTGGCTATCCTGCTGGTTGGTTTGATATTATATTTCGTATCCTCCTCAGGCGGTCCAGTCAATTTCCTGATACTCGGCATCGACCGCCCGCCCCAGGGCACCAATACCAGCCGCAGCGATACGATAATCCTGGGACGCGTCGATACGCTGAAATCAAAAATAACCATGCTATCCATCCCGCGTGACCTCTGGGTGCCGATCGCGGGCGTGGGTGAGAACCGTATCAACACTGCCTATTTCTTCGCTGAAGCTAACCAACCCGGCAGCGGTCCAACGGCTGCGATTAAAACCGTCGAAAGTAATTTCGGGGTCCAGGTGCCTTATTACATCCGCCTGCGCTTCGATGGATTCATGGAAGTGATCAGCGCCCTGGGAGGAGTCACCGTCGAACTACCTACACCCATGTCGGGTTATCCGGCTGGCAAACAGCACCTGGATGCAACCCAGGCGCTGGCTTTTGTGCGCGATCGTAAAGGCGCCGATGATTTCGCACGCATGGGGCATGCCCCAATCTTGATCAAGGGATTGGTCCAACAGGTGATGTCTCCGCTCACCTGGCCACGCCTGCCGCTGGCATTGGCAGCCTCGGTCAAGGCGGTTGATACCAACCTTCTCCCTGGTGTATGGCTACGCATTGGTCTGACCTTCCTGCGCGCCGGGTCGGACGGCATAGATGCCAGAGTCCTGCCGCGTGAGATGGTCACCCCATTCGTCACCAACGGCGGCGCAGATGTCCTCCTGCCCAAATGGCCGCTCATCCGTCCCCTGGTAGCTAAAATGTTTAATCAATAACAGGAAAGAATATCAAAAACAGGATTTTGCCCTGCGAGGCAGGGTAAAATCCTGTTTTTTAATTAATCCCTACCCTACGGTATCCAACTCTTTTGTAAACCAGTTGAAAGCTCCAATGTCGATTGATTCGTGCATAATAGAACTATAAAAATATGGAAACCACTATGAAAATCCTCGTTATCGACGATGACCCAAGTATGACCGAGCTGCTGGCACTGATCCTCCGATCAGTCTCCGCTAATGTGATCGCCGCCAACTCCGGCATTGACGCTATCCGACTGGCACGCGAACAATCACCCGACCTGCTGATCCTGGATTTAATGATGCCGGATGTCGATGGGTTGGAAGTGTGCGCTACCGTGCGTCAATTCAGTGTAGTGCCGATCCTCATCCTCTCAGCCCTTGATAACCCCGGCATAATTGCTGAAGCACTCAACGCAGGGGCGGATGATTTCATGGTTAAACCGGTGGCCTGCGGCATGCTGCTGGCGCGGATTGATCAACTAGTGAGAAGGTCTCATCAAAAAGCTGGTTTGATCAATCATGTGACTGTATGAAGACTTTTGACAACTAGAAAAAATATCAATCAAGAAAGCAGCTTGCGCTATACGCAAGCTGCTTCATCAATCGGCAGCCGCGGTTCTTTTCCGTAGTAAAATTAAAGAAATGCTCCAGGAGATAAACTATGCAGACCTGTTCGCTGTGCCACACCCAGGCACCTGATAACAAGCTGACCTGTCTGAAATGTGGGGCAGATTTGCGAGAATTATCCACCACCTCGGCTGCATTGAAGCGCATGCAAGCCAACCCGCGCGTTACCGCCATTAGAATTTCAGTCGCCGGCGATGCCTGTCCAGCATGTCAGAGACTTCAGGGCACTTACCCGAAAGACCAGGTGCCTTTGCTGCCCGGTGAAGGTTGTTCGGGGGCGAATGGCTGCCGCTGCTTCTACGAACCGGTGCTGTCTGAGGTATTTCCTTAATAAGGTAAACCTGCATTTGAAGGAACCTGTGTAGATATGTTACCTCAAAAGCTGGTTCCAAGGGCCAAAGGAGTTGCTCATGAATGATTCAGCCCCGTCCAGATCATCGGGGTTCGGCGTTTGGCTGTTGGTGGTCGTCATTCCACTGATCGCCGGGCTCTTGCTTTCGCTTTTTATCCCTCAGCCCGTCATTGGAACGATTAATTTAAATGACGCCATCTACAGCACCACTGCCAGCGACATGATCTCCCAGATCAGGTATGCCCACGACCATCCCGAAATCAAGGCAGTGGTGCTGGTCTTAAATACACCTGGCGGCACGGTAACCGACACCGAATCGGTCTACATGGAAATTGCCCGTTTACGCCAGGTAAAACCAGTCATCAGCGTGGTGGAAGGCATGGCTGCCAGCGGGGGGTATTATCTGCTGTCGGGCACCGATTATGCTTTCGCCAAACCCAGCTCTGAAGTCGGCAATATCGGCGTCATCGGCTATCTTCCTCCCGCCCCGGCAGTCCTGGAAGAAGTTTATTCCACCGGACCTTATAAATTGTGGGGCGAGCCACGTGATACATTCATGCGCGAAATGGAAATGTTGAAGCAGGGTTTCTACACAGCCGTATCTTTGGGGCGCGGCAGCCGTTTGAAAGCGCCGCGTGAAGTGATCCTGCGCGGTCAGATCTACCCGGGCAGCGAGGCCTTACGGATGGGTTTGATTGACGAACTGGGCTCTGTCAGCCAGGCTTACGATAAAGCAGCAAAATTAACGCATATTTCCAACTATAGGATTGAAGACCTGCGCACTCTGGCAGGTGTGCCAACTCCGCCAACAAACCCCTTACCGCTGGGGTTCTTCCGGACCAAAGATGGGGTCAGTACCGGTTATCCCAATAACCCCGGCCTCTATATGCTTTATATACCCAATGCTGAGGGACAGCCATGAAACCTATACGCATAATTATCGCCATGGTTATGCTCCTGGTTCCGCTGGCAGCCCGCACACTCTGGTTTTACCAGGGAACCTACCAACGCACAGGCAGTATCCCAACCCCTGATTTTGCCAGTTTTACGATCCCTCAACCCGATCTTTCAACTCCAGCACCCGATCAGCCAACTAACGCGGCTTCGGCTGCGGTAAAACCGGATGTATTGTTCGATCTTTCCCACGGTAATGCCTATTTTCTTTCTGAGGTTGAAACCCTGACCAAAGCCATCGATAAACTGGGCGCAGGGGTGATCGTGGATGAAGATTCGCGCTCCCTTTTTGAGCATCTGAAATATGTTGCCTCGCTGGTGGAAATTGCCCCGACCAATCCATTCAGCAGCAACGAAATCCGTGAGATCACTGCCTTTGTCAAGCGCGGCGGAACCTTATTGGTCCTGACCGACCCCACCCGTAATTTTGGCGGCGCGACCTTCGGCACAAGCTCCAACTCAAATATGAGCAGCACCGAGGTCACAAACCTGTTGCTGGCGCCGTTTGGGATCAGTTTTAACGACGATTATGTCTACAATCTGGTTAATAACGATGGTAATTTCCGCAACGTTTCCTTCGAACAAATTACCAGCAGCCCGGTTACCGAAAACCTGTCAAAGATCGTGCTGTACAGCGCTCATTCTATACTAACGAAACAGACTGCTCTGGTTGAGGGCGATGCCAATACTTTCTCCTCACTTACAGATAAAGGTTCAAACCTGGTGGTAGCTGCCAGCGCCCAGGAAAATAAAGTATCCGCGCTTGGCGATATGACTTTTTTAACACTCCCTTATAACCAGGTCGCCGACAACCAGAACCTGATCCTGAACATCGCGAAATTCCTGGCCAACGGTGCCCCTGAACAGACGCTAAGGAGCTTCCCCTATCTCTTTTCCCGCCCGATCACCATCCTGACGCCGGCTGACAAGCCCATCGATCCTGTCATGGTCAGTGCCATGAGCGAAGCCCAATCCAGCCTGGAAGCTCTTGGCTATACGCTTGATTTTGCCTCTAAACTTGAGGATGGGCATGACCTGTTGGTCGCCAGCAGCTTACCATTAGAAGATGCTCTGAAACCCCTGGTCGCTCCTTTCAAACTCACGTTCACCAAAGAACCGGCCCCCACTCCAACCCCTGCCGCTGGCAGTTCCACCGGACTGCCTACTCCAGAAGCGGGCGGTTTCAACCCAAACACCGAGACCATGATCAATTATGTCAGTGTGCCTGGCTTGGGTAAATTTGAAACAGATGGTCTCGGCTTATTGCTATTCGCACCTTCAGAAAAAAGTAATACGCTCATCATGCTGGCCGGGAGCGTATCCGGAATAAAAGACCTGGCTGGTATGGTCAGCTCAGGCTCTCTAAATGGTTGTATCATACAGGGCCAGGTGGCAGTCTGCAAGCTATCATCTGGCAGCGGCGGCGGGTTTACAGGTGGCGGGTAAAACTAGGCGGTTTCAACAAAATCAACGACCTGGAGGATAGCCTCAGCAGTCTGCAGGGGCGCTTCCAGCATAGGCATATGCCCTACCTCCGGCAGCTTTACCAGCCAGCTCTTGCCTAATAACTGCGCCATGGTCTGGTTGCGTTCCATAGAGAGCAAAGCATCGGCTTCGCCGGCAATAACCACGGTCGGAACGCAGATATCACTCAGCCAGTTTAAGGCATCCGGGCGTTCGGCCATACCTTTCAAAGCCCCAATCAACCCTTTCGCCTGGGTCTTCATGATTGATTTTTCAAGCTGACTGGTCAATTCTGGACGATTAGTCAGCTTGGTTGCCATTTTTTCTGCTACCACTTTGTTGCCGCGCCGGGTAATCTCCTCGGCGGTCTGGTAGCGGCCCTGGCGTTTCTCAGGAGAATCTGCCGCGGCCTGGCTGGATAACAAAGCTAAACCTGCCACGCGATTTGGATAAGCATGGGTAAAGGCCAGGCTGACATAGCCGCCCATCGAGTGTCCGACCAGCACAGCCCGATCTATTTTAAGCAGGTTTACCAGTCCCAGGATATCTTCAGCCATTAAACGCATGGTATAAACACCATCAGGCACAGGAGAACGGCCGAAACCACGCAAATCCGGTAAGATCATCCGCATCTTGTCTTTTAAAATCGGAACCATTGGGTTCCAAATGGTATGGTCGAATGGAAACCCATGGATAAAAATAACCGGGATACCTTTGCCATATTCTTCAAAATAAAGCTGCACCGGATTCAGTTCCATTTACCCTTCTCCTCGATGATTCACCTTTGATTGTGAACTGATATTACCACTAAGCCAGTTATTTACAAAGTCCCAGGCCTCATTTGGTAGCCTGACCTCTCCGCAAGCCTGCGCCTCTTCTAGAGCCGCCAGGATCTTGCCAATCTGCGGGCCTGGTTTCAGGCCGAATTTCTCTTGCAGATCGTCTCCATTCAAGAAACGTGGCGGTCTGATGACTTCAGTTTGATCTCCCCACCACGCAGCCAGCAGGTTAATGCACACTTCAAGTTCAGGCAACCAGACCGATTCAGATAAAGTCTCGCCATAAGTCGCCAGGGTATCCGCTAATGAGAGCAAGCAGATATCGACTCCAAACGAACCAGTATTCCTAAAATAACGATAGATCGCCTTCCGGCTAGGAAGCCCACCAGCTTTTGCCAGTAAGTGCAGACGCATGTGCTGGCGAGTAACCATCTCCAGATAATTGATTTCAGCCTGGCTCAGCATCAGCTCATGTGCTCGCCTGACAACCAGGTTGGCACTGCTTTGATCATGGCCATGAAAACTAATTCTTCCCTCGCCTTTTTCCTGGCGTGAGATCGCCTTGCCCGCATCATGATAGAGCGCTGCCAGAAACAACAACCCACACCGGTTCCTGCCCACAGAGAGGGATTCTGATAAATATTCGATCAATCGCTGGCGAAAGGGCTCTAATTTTAAGAACGCAAGGACGATATTCGTCTGCGGCAGAACTGACTTTATATTAACAGATCCGGTTAAAACATCCAGAAGAATTTCCAGTTCGGTCAAAGTAGCTAAAGTGTGGTCCCAAGCATTCCAGATATGGGGAGTGCTCTGCTCAATTATCTTCAAGTCATATATTTCTGGCAGCAGATGCCTGATTACATCAAACTGGTCTAACATTCGGATAGCATCTGCAGCCCGTTTACCCTCCAGAATACGAAAGAACTCATCACGCTGCCGTTCTGGCGAAACCCTTGACAGGCCTGGGACTTCTACAAGCATGGCAGCCTGGGTCGCCGGATCAATTTGAAACTGGAACGCCAGAGACAGCCTGATACCTCGCAGAACTCGGAGCGGGTCATCTCTCATGCTGCCAGGCCCGCAAGCTTTCAGCAGCCCGGCCTGAAGGTCTACAGCCCCTTCCAACGGGTCGATCACCTGTTGTGGATCAACCAGATTGACTGCCATGGCATTAATTGTAAAATCACGTCCTCGCAGGTCATCCTCGAGGGTTTGACCACGAAAAATTGAAAAATCGAGTGAATAGGGGTTCCCATCTAAATCCTGGCAGATCACTCTGGCAATTTCGCGCTCTTCATCCAGCATGTAAAAGGCACCGTTAAGCGCGCCGGCGACCTGCCGGGCAATCCGCCGGATACTGGCTGGCATTACAAAATCAAGATCGTGGTTGATACGCCCGATGACCGCATCGCGTACCGCCCCACCCACCAGGTACACCTGCTTTTCAGCCGACAATAAACTGCAAAGCGTATTGAAAATGGGTGGAAATACCAGTTCAGAAGTCATTCAGGTCGTTTTCAGGAATAAACTTTTCTAAGTCGACCACTCCAATAAAAGGAAGGTTGCGGTAATACTCATCGATATCCAGCCCATAACCAAAGACAAATTCATCGGGGATGGTGAAACCGCGATAACGGATGGGTACCTCAACCTCACGCCGCTCAGCCTTGTCCAATAACGTGCATACATATAAGGATTTTGGATGTCGGGTTGAAATAAAGTCCAGCACTTCCGAAATTGTGTGCCCGCTGTCAACAATATCTTCCACCAGCAGAACATGCCGGTCACGTACGCTGGTTTTCAAGTCAAGTGTAATCCGCACCTGGCCACTTGATGCACGTTTGCCAACTCCATAAGATGAGACTGCCATAAAATCAACTGACATAGGTATCGTGATATGCCGGATCAGGTCGGTGAGAAACATGATACCGCCCCGCAATATACAAATGAGCAAAGGGTTTTCACCTATATAATCATTGCTGATCTCATCACCGAGTTCGGCAACTCTTTGCGCCAGCGCATTCTCAGGGATTAATACTTTTTTCAAGAATTCATGATAATCTTGCATTCACAACCTTTCACAATTATCTCGACTAATCGCGCGGTACCTCGTGGTGCTTGCGGCAGCGCGCCTCATACATTTCCGCTGCGCCCACAATCACCACAGGATCATGGTAATGCGCCGGTTTACCATTCACCAGGCGCTGCGTACGGGTGCCCGGTTCGCCGCACACCACACAAATCGCTTGCAGCTTTTCAACCTGTTCAGCCATTGTTAAAAGCAGCGGCATACTGCCAAACGGTTCTCCTCGAAAATCCTGGTCTAACCCGGCAATAATTACCCGGATATCCCGTTCCGCCAGAGTTTTTACTACGGTTACAATATCACTATCAAAAAATTGGGCTTCATCCACCCCAACAACGGTTGTGTTGGGCTCGAGTTTTTCGAAAATTTCAGTCGAAGAATGGATCGGAATTGCCTCGAAAGCCATTCCGGCATGTGAAGCAACTTTCTCTTCCGAATACCGGTTGTCGATGGCAGGTTTAAACACCTGGACTTTCTGACGAGCGATCACGGCGCGACGCAGCCGGCGAATTAATTCTTCAGTTTTACCACTGAACATCGATCCACAAATAACCTCGATGATACCCACTTGATGTTTCATAACTTACCTCTCTGAAGGATTGGGCTAATTAGATTTTACCCTAAATCCACCCTTAAAAAATAGAAAACACCCCCTCTAAGCATTTAGAGGGGGTGTGATGCTTTAGTTTCTGGCTTTTTTATGCGGCAACTTCATTAGCGGCGGCTGGCACATTATAACCCAGCTGGCGCAGCTTCTTTTTGAGATCAA
>Ga0315282_10005803_pt1 | contig 20891 bp, 21 predicted proteins | sample YL17G07_20_MG_FD_203693 | JGI IMG/M metagenome (GOLD analysis project Ga0315282, IMG submission 203693) | Sediment microbial communities from Yellowstone Lake, YNP, Wyoming, USA - YL17G07_20 | ecosystem: Environmental > Aquatic > Freshwater > Lake > Sediment | place: USA: Wyoming | collected... | reverse complement strand
CCCAGGACTCCAGGGTCGCACGTTCCTCGGGCTTCAACACAATAGGCGTAGGTGCGTATCTCATGCGCCTCGAATATCATATTACCCTCTTTTTGTCAAGTAGGTACTAGGCTCGTCGGGAAAGGCGAGGTCATCGAAGTCAAGTCCTGAGGCGACCGTGTATTTTATCTGTTTGAATTGGAGGTTTGGGTCGGACTTGACCACCGGGATGTGCGGACCGATGAGTTGGGCGATGTCCACTTCGCCCGCCTTCAGCATGGCCAGCCTGGTGGAATGCTCCGGAACGTACACGATCTTGAGTGTCTTGAATCCGGGAGACTTGCGGTGATGATTCGGCACCGCCTCCATGGTGAAATACTGGTCTTGCTTGTAATCCACCCACTTGAAGGGACCGGAGCCAATGGGCTTGTCGGCGAACCCTTTATCGCCGACCTGCTCGCGATATTTCTTGGGCATCATCGCGCCGTCCCACCAGAGGCGTTTCCAGAGGTCCGGCGCGGGGGTACGGAAGTGAAATCGGACGTGATAGGGGGCCACGACCTCGACGTCCTTGATCCGATCCCGGTAGGCGAAGCCGATGACGAGCCGGAGTTCCTTGCGCATGAGCGTCTCCATGCTGAACTTCACGTCCTCGGCCGTGAGCGGATCGCCATTATGGAACTTGATGCCTTCCTTGAGGAAAAAATCCACGGACATCAGGTCCGGGGCCATTTTCCATGATTTGGCCACTGAGGGCAGGTAATTAAGGTCCACCGCGCAATCGACCAGGCTCTCAAAGACCGTGGTGGCGATCAACGGTCCTTGTCCGCCCATGTGCGTGGCCGGATCCCCGCCCACCGTGTAAAAGGCGCTGTAAAGCGTGGCATACACGACTTCGCCTTTTGGGGTCTCCGCAGCCAGGCTCCACCCGGACGCTAAAAACAAGCTCATCAAGAGCACCGCACCCAGCAGAACCAACCCTGTTGTAAAATTGCGCTTTTTCATGTTCCCTCCTGACTGTGATGGTTAGCTAATCCGAACATATATATGCCCTGCATCGCATATTGCGCGTTCTGTCTTCCTCCGCGGCGCGGCGAAGAATCCGCGCCCACATTTCTAGAGGGTTCGCGGTTAGGCGTGTTTGAGAAAAGAGGATAATATATACTCATGATAGCTCTTCATTCCCGCCGGTGTCAACCGGAATCCGTTCCGTCGGGTCGCACCTGGGGCGCGCTTGAAAAATGGGATTCAAGCAGGTAGAATGAAGTTCAAGCCGAACCAAGGAGCACGAGAAGGGTGTGAGAGGAGGAGGAGATGAAAATCAAGCGCATCGCACACTTGGGCATTGCGGTGAAGGATCTCGACGAGGCCCAGACCTTTTACACGAGAATGCTGGGGCTGACCTTGGATCATGAGGAGATGGTGGACAAGCTGAAGACCGGCTTCGTGCCCATCGGCCAGACGAACATGGAGCTGGTACAGGACACCGAGGCCGACGGCGTCATCTCGCGGCATATCGAAAAACGCGGGGAAGGCATCCAGCATATCGCCTTCGAGGTGGAGAACATCGACGAGGCCCTGAAGGAGCTGAAGGCCAAGGGGGTGCGACTCATCGACGAATCGGCCCGCCCTGGCGCCCACGGGTCCCGCGTGGCCTTCATTCATCCCAAGGCCACCAACGGCGTGCTGACCGAGCTGGTCGAGTATCCGTGAGCATTTCCTCCCTGATTTTCCGCCGACGTTTGATCGCCGGACATCCGGCGGCTCCGGGCGGCCGGGATCACGTCTAATTGGAGTGTGTCATGTGGGATTACACGGAAAAGGTGAAAGAATATTTTGAAAACCCCCGCAACGTGGGCGAGGTGGTCCGCGTGGACGGTGTGGGGGAGGTCGGCTCCCTGGCCTGCGGCGACGCCCTGCGGCTGACCATCCAGGTGGACCGGGCCGCGAGCCGTATCGAGGACGCCAGGTTCCAGACCTTCGGCTGCGCCAGCGCCATTGCCAGTTCCTCGGCCCTGACCGAAATGATCAAGGGTCTGACTCTCGAGGAGGCCTTGCGGGTGACGAACCGGGACATTGCCGATTACCTGGGGGGTCTTCCCAAGGAGAAGATGCATTGTTCGGTGCTGGGGCGGGAGGCTTTGGAGGCGGCCATTGCCAATTATCGGGGCGAGGTGCCGCAGAAGGCAGAGGGCCAGATTGTCTGTGAGTGCTTCGGGGTGACGGACCGCGACATCGAACGGGTCGTTCTGGAGAACGATCTGACCACGCTGGAGGAGGTGACGGATTACACCAAGGCCGGCGGCGGGTGCGGGTCGTGCCACGAGAAAATCGAGGCCCTGCTGTATCGCATTATGATGAAAAAGCGGGAGGAGGCTAAGGAAAAAGCCCGGCCGAAAAAGCTGACCAACATCCAGAAAATCAAACTGGTCGAAGAGACGATCGAACGCGAGATTCGGCCGGCGCTCAGGGCCGACGGCGGCGACATCGAACTAGTGGACCTCGAGGGAAACCAGGTCATGGTCGCCCTGCGCGGCACCTGCTCCACCTGCGCGGCCAGCCAGTTCACGCTGAAAGATTACGTGGAACAAAAACTGAAAGAGTTCGTCGCCGAAGACCTTTCGGTCGTGGAGGTTAAACAGTGAAGACAGTTTACGTAGACAACAACGCCACCACGCGTGTCGCTCCGGAAGTGGTGGAGGCCATGCTGCCGTTCTTCAGCGAACGTTATGGCAACCCCTCCAGCATGCACGCCTTCGGGGGTGAGGTGGCTCGGGAGGTTCGGGAGGCGCGGGCGCGCATGGCCGAGCTTCTGGGTGCCGAGCCGGAAGAGATCATCTACACCTCGTGCGGCACCGAGAGCGACAACACGGCCATTTGGGCCACGCTTCGCTCCCGGCCCGAGAAGCGGCACGTCATCACCACCCGCGTGGAACACCCGGCCATCAACAACCTGGTCAACTACCTTCGGGAGGGCGGGTATCGGGTCACGGAGGTCGGCGTGGATCGGGAAGGCCGGCTGAACATGGGCCAGCTTAAAGCCGCCTTTGCCGAGGACACGGCCATCGTCAGCGTCATGTGGGCCAACAACGAGACCGGGGTCGTCTTCCCGGTCGAGGAGATCTCCGCCATGGCGGCGGAGCGGGGCGTGGTCTTTCACACCGACGCCGTGCAGGCCGTGGGCAAGATCCCCATCAATCTCAAAAAAACCCGGATCGACATGCTGTCCCTTTCCGGGCACAAGCTGCACGCGCCCAAGGGCATCGGCGTCCTGTACATCCGAAAAGGGACCAAGTTCAAGCCTTTTATCGTGGGCGGGCATCAGGAACACGGCCGGCGGGGCGGCACGGAAAACGTGCCCTACATCATTGGTCTGGGTAAGGCCGCCGAGCTGGCCATGAATCACCTGGACGAAGAAAATACGCGCATCAAGGCCCTGCGCGACCGGCTGGAAGACGGTCTGCTGAAGACCGTTCCCAGCGCCATGGTCAACGGGGACCGGATGAATCGGCTGCCCAACACGACCAGCGTCAGCTTCGAGTATGTAGAGGGCGAGGCGATCCTGATCCACCTGTCCAACCTGGGCATCTGCGCCTCATCCGGATCGGCCTGCACCTCGGGCTCCCTGGAGCCCTCGCACGTGCTGCGCGCCATGGGCGTGCCCTTCACCGCGGCACACGGGTCGGTTCGTTTTTCTCTGAGCGTTTACAACACGGAGGAGGAGATCGACTATATCCTGGAGCATGTGCCTCGTGTGATCCAGAAACTTCGCAACATCTCCCCCTTCTGGAAGGACGGCAAACCCATTGACTCCGCCCTTCTGACCGGCGCCTCTTGCGCTATACGCCCCGCCGCCGCCTGCGACTGAGCCTGACGTCTTGTCCGACCAAAAAAACCTGGACCGTCCAAAACGGACGCCCAGGTTTTTTTGTGGACGCTCCAGGCCCGCTGCTTCAACCGGCTTAAAGCCCGATCTGCCCGGCCACCTCGCGCATGCCCAAAATGGTATCGGTAATGATCTCGGTCAGGTCCTGTCCGAGCATCTCGGCCCCCTTTTCGATCAACTCCCGGTTCACCCCGGCGGCGAACTGCTTCTGCTTCCACTTCTTCTTGACCGATTTGGCGTCCATGTCCATGACGCTTTTCGACGGCCTCACCAGGGCGCTGGCCGTGACCAGGCCGGTCAGTTCGTCGATGGTGTACAGGGTCTTTTCCAGGTCGGTCTTGGGCTCAACGTCGCTCACGATGCCCCACCCGTGGGAGACCACGGCCCGGACATACTCCTCGGGCCAGCCTTGCTCCTCGAGGATGATGCGACATTTGGCGCAGTGCTCGGCCGGGAATCGGTCGTAGTCCAGATCATGGACCAGGCCGATGATCCCCCATTTGTCCTCGTCCTGCCCGCGTTTGCGCGCCACGAAGCGCATCACGGCCTCGACGGCCAAGGCGTGGTTGATGAGGGCCTCGGTCTTGGTGTATTCCCTGAGCAGCGCCAGCGCCTCTTCTCGGCTGGGGACATGCGTGGTCATGGCTTCCTCCCTTGTCGGCCTCTTCCGGGCGTCCGGTGGCGGTCCGGGCCGCCGGCATCCTGAATAAGACTTGAAAATTCGCAGCGGCTTGTGCTCTATTAGCGGGCACTGCGGCCTCCGGCCGCCTCCGCGTGGTGAACGTGGCAAATTATACGCGCTTTCGAACGGTCGTGACAAGTGGATTTGAATGTGGTTCGTGCGGGCTTTTTGGGCGTGCTCCAGGGTCTGACCGAGTTCCTGCCGGTCAGCAGTTCCGGACACCTGGTGCTGGCCCAGCACCTTTTCGGCTTGAAAGAGCCCGAGATGCTGTTCAACGTGGTCGTGCATCTGGGCTCACTGGCCGCGATCTGCCTGGTGCTCAGGCGGGAGGTGCTCAGGCTGGCGGTTGAAGTGGCGGTTCTGGCCAGGACCCTGGTGAGCCGCGGTTCCCTGGCCGAGGCCTGGCGAAGCCGGCCGGACCTGCGGCTGCTGATCCTGCTGGGATTGGGGACCTTGCCGGCCGGGGCTCTAGGTTTGGCCTTTCGGTCGGCGTTCGAATCCTTGTTTTCTTCGATCCAGGCCGTCGGCGCGGCTCTTCTCTTCACCGGCCTGGTCCTATTTTTAACACGTCGCTTCAGCCACGGTTCCCGCGGCCTTGGCGCGGTGCGGGTGATCGATGCCCTGGCCGTCGGGCTGGCCCAGGCCGTGGCTATCGCGCCGGGCATCAGCCGGTCCGGGATGACTATCAGCTCGGGGATATTCCTGGGGATCGAACGGGAAGCGGCGGCTCGCTATTCCTTTTTGCTATCCATCCCCGTCATCGTCGGCGCGTTCATCCTCGAGGCCGGGCATGGGTCGGCCGGTTCGTTCACGCCGGCCGCGCATATGGTCGGGTTTGTGGCGGCGTTCCTGTCGGGCGGTTTGACCCTCTATGTGCTGCTCAGGCTGGTGCGGTCCGGCCGGCTGCATTATTTCGCTTACTATTGCTGGTTGATCGGGGCGCTCTGCCTGGTTCTGAGTCTCGGAGGCTGAGGCGTACTTCACGATTTAATGGCCTGGGTTGTTCATTGGGCGCAGACGTTTTTTGTGTCTCTCTTCCTGGGCTTTTACATCGTCCATCACTTGAGCCGGCGGGCGGCGCAAAAAGGCGGAGACCGATGAACGGTTTGTCCAGGGACGTTTATCCGGTGGTGGTTGAGCCGGCGATCCTGGAAAAACCCTGGGGCCGGGCCGGCGCTGGGCCGGAACTGGTCTCCGGCGCGGACGCGGCGCTCAAGGTCGGCGAAATCTGGCTGACTGCGGACGGCGAGGTTTCCAGCCGGGCGGAGAACGGTCCGGCGGCCGGCAGCCGTCTGACCGACCTGCGGCGGGCGTGGGGGGTCTCGCTTTTAGGACGGAGGTTTGCCGGCCGGGAAGACCGGCCCTTCCCCTTGCTGCTCAAGTTTATCCATGCCGCCGCCGCTCTCTCCGTCCAGGTTCATCCCGATGACGAGACCGCGGAGCGGCTCGAGGGCGAAGGACCGGGCAAGACCGAAGCCTGGCACATTCTCGGGGCCAAGCCTGGCGCGTGGCTGATCCTGGGTCTAAGGCCCGGCGTCGGCCGTCAGGGGCTCTACCGGGCCCTGGAGGAAGGGAACGTGGAGACGGTCTTTTGCCGCGTGACGGTCCGGCGCGGGGAAACGTATTACGTGCGCGCCGGGCTGCTGCACGCCATCGGACCGGGTGTGACCCTTTACGAGATCCAACAGAATGTCGACCTGACCTACCGCTTTTACGACTGGGGCCGCCTGGACGAGGCGGGCCGACCCCGGCCGCTGCAAGTGACCAAGGCCATGGCCGCGCTGGACGTCCGTCCGGGCGAGCCGGTCCCCTATACTGGTCTGGCCTTTGAGGAGAGGGGGGCGCGGGTTCGCATGCTGGCTGCTGGCCGATATTTCGTTCTGGAGCGGGTGGCATTTTCCGGAGATTGGGAGGTTTGGCTCGATGGAAGCCGCTTTGAGCTGATCACCGTCATCGGCGGTCGCGGTTGGCTTGAGGCGGCCGGCCTATCGGCGCCGCTTCCCCTCGAACCCGGCCGGACCGTGCTCCTGCCCGCCGAGCTGCCGCGTACGGTCTTGTCCGCCGCAGCGAGCCAGGGTCTCACGCTTCTTAGGGCCTATGTTCCGGATCTCGAGGCGGAGGTCGTGCGGCCTCTTCTGGATCGCGGGTTCACCGCCCGCGACATCCTGCCCTTGGCCGGACACCAACGGCCCAATGACCTGTCCGCCTTTTTCGATCAGACTTGAGGCAGATCGCATTCGGCCGGGCATTGGAAGGTCTGATAGGCCAAGTAGATGCGTTCTTCCCTGATCCGTCTTTCCAGCGGCAGGGGCAGCTCCGGCAGCGCCGCCAGCCGCGTCTTAGCCTCGGCCTGGGTGGGGATGGCGGCCAGACCCCGGCCCAGGACCTTCCCGCTCGCGGTGTCCAGAAGCTCGGCATCCTCCCCATTGGTGACCGCGGTCAGCGGCACCTGAGACTGGAAGGCCAGGCGTGACGAGGCCAGGGCTTCACGCTCCCGCGTGACCAGAGAACCCCGCGTGCACTTCAGGGCCATGAACGGGCGGCCGGCGCTGCGGACCAGGAGGTCCAACCGGCCCTCCCGCCGCTCGCCGCAGAGCTCGATGGGGAACTTCACGTCCACCTCAATCTGACGGGCCGGAAATCCCTTGTCCTCGACCAGCATGCGTTCCACGGCCTGCCGGATGTACTCATCGTCCCCGTACGGCAGCTCGCGGCCGGTCAGGTAGTCTCGCACGCTCTCTTCCGGGCCGGACATCGCTCCCTCCTCACGCTTGATCCTATCCTATCACGAGTCGGCCTCGAAATCACCCTGGCCAGCGGGAGGGACGTTGATTTTCAAAGCAACATCCAGTATGTCTTTAAGGCAGCGAAGATCACGAGGGAAGGCGCTTATGTTCAAAGTGGGAAGAAACGACCCCTGCCCCTGCGGCTCCGGGAAAAAATTCAAAAAATGCCATATGGGACGGGAGCACGAACTCATCGAGCCCCTGCCGGCCGACGCGGCCCAAAAAATCACGGCCCTGCCCGAGGTATCGCCCGGCCGCTCCCAGGAGATGTTGGATCGGCTCGATATAAAGCAACTCACCGGCTCGGCGATGTCCGTGAAATTCATCGACCTTAAGGCCTACCTGGAGCTGGGCCTGGAAACCCAGGAGGTGCCGCCGGACCTGGACCGAAAGAGCTTCGGCCAGATGGTCAACCCGTTCAAGACCCTGGCCTCGGATCCGGACCATATCTTCGTGGCCGTCACCCCGGCGGTGAGCGACGCAGCCCTGATCCACGAACTGGCCCATGTGCTCGATTATCTCGGCGGCTCCAAGGTCAATCCCGGCCTGACCCTACCCTTGAGTCTGGAACTGGACATGCCCGCGGAGCTGATCGGGCACCCCAAGGAATTCGGCCGCTTTCTGGAGCTTCTGCGCAACGAGTTCGCCGTCGTGCTCGACGCGGACAACACCATCATCCAGTTTCTCAGCGAGGAAGGCATGCTGGTGCCCGGGGAGGCGGTCCGCTCCGGGAAGCGCGAGGGTCTGGAGGCGGAGGTCCAGCGGTCCGTTGATTTTCTGCTGAAGCACCGCGCCGAGATCGATCAAAAGATCAAGGGCCGCGTCGGGTATATCGTTCCGTCTCAGTGACCGGCACGAAGGCGCAGGGCGGGCTCACCGAACAGTGCGAAACGGAGCCAGCGAAAGCCGAACCTGAGGAGCGCCGCCTCATCCGCCCGGATGGACTCGATCGTCTCTTTTTCCACCTCGAAGCGTTCGAGAAACCGGCTTTCAAAAACGAAGGCCCGGAAGCGATCCAGGTTATAGCTGGCCATAAAAAACATTTTAAGCTTGCGCTCGGCCTGTTCGGGCGGTCCCAGGGGCGCGCGCGAGGTGATGATCTCCATCCACAGGTCGTTGCTGGCGTTGTAATTTTTGAGGCCCTGGTCGGCCATCCACTCGCGGATCGTCCATTCCCGGGGTTCCTCGAACCCACGGCAGTGCTCCTCCCTGACCAGGAAGAACATCTCGTGCCCGCCCCGGCCCGAACCCCGGCCCAATGGATAAATACGGCAGGCGCCCGGCCGGAAGCCATAGATTGTGCAGCCGGACGGCGAGACAAAGGGGCAGGGACGCCCTTTCTTGGCGCTCATCTTGAGTTTTAGACGGGGGAAAGGCGAGGCGTCCTCGGCCAGGATATCGGCGTATGTCTCCAAGACCTCGTCCGAGGTCAGGCCCAGGCCGGCCTTGAGCCGCAGCAGGTCATAAGGGGTCAAGGCCAGGGTCAGATCGGCGCAGCACCGGTTGAAGCAGGGCACGCCCGGGTGGCAGGCGAAGCAAAACCGGTCCGTGCTCAGAGGCTCGAACGGGCCGTGAAACTCCGGGGCGGGGGGCGGCGGCGTGCTCACGCCTCTTCCTCGGCGTCTGTTTTTTTCCTCCGGGCCTGCCTCGCCTCCAAAACCTCGGGCTTGATTTTCAGCGTCTTCTCGCCAAACAGGCCGAAGCGGATCCAGTTCAGGCCGAAATGCAGCAGCTCCGAGTCGTCCACGCGGAGCTGTTCGATGGTGTCTTCGTCCAGATCGAAGATGTCCAGGAAGCTGGTCTCGAGGATGAACTCGCGGAAGCGGTCCAGGTTATACGAGGCCATGGTGAACATGCGTTTGATCTGCGGGTTGGCGACCTCGACGGTTTGCAGCCTGGGGTCGTCGGTGATGTCCGTAAAATATTTGGCCGCCCGCTGGTATTCCATGACGCCCTGGTCTTCCAGCCACTCGATGACGCGCAGGTCCTGGTCTTCCTGAAGGCCGAGGCATCGATCCGGGTCGGCGATGATGGAGAATTTTTCGTCGGCGTCCATGTCCAGGGGGTACATGCGACAGGGCCAGGGCCGGTCTTCATAGACGCGGCAGCCTTCCGGGGTGACAAAGGGGCAGCGTTTCTCCGGCGTGGATTCATCCATCTTCAGCACCACCACGGGGACAATCTGGTTCTGGGTGGACAAGATGTAGGTGTACGCATCCAAGAATTCATCCGAGCTCATGCCCAGCCGATTCTTCAGCCGGAGCACGTCGTAGGGGCCAAGGAAAATATTCACGTCGGCGCAGCATTTGGTGAAGCAAGCCAGGCCGGGTCGGCAGCAAAAGTGGAAGCGTTCCTTAAGGCCCAGTTTGGGCCGGTTTACGTTAGATTTTTTTTTCTCGTCCATTAATCGTTCCCTTCCAAAATAGCGCCAGGGGATTATATCCAGGTTGCGGACCAAGGCCCGGCCCGGTACGCACCGGTCAAACGCCTTGCCGTCTCTTGGGGCTGGCCATCTTCGGCAAGCCGTCGCGCCGCAGGAGTTCAGGTCCGCGGGCCGCTCCCGGAGGGTTATCGAGGAATCGTAACCGGGAATGGCTCAAGCATCCGTGTCCTTTTCCCGGTTTAGGAATTCGTCCATGGAAATGACCTTGCCGGTGACGGGCGTGGAACCCATCAGCGAGGACTGGGATTCCGGCACGGTGCGGCGGCCGTATGCCTTTTCCAACTCCTTGATGAATTTCTTCAGTTGCGGGTTTTCCTCCATGAGCTGCTGGATCTTCTGGTCCAGCTGGGCCAGACCGTCGCGCAGGTCGGTCGTATCAACCGAGAAGTGGATCGTGCGCGTGAGGGTCTTGATAAGGTTGATTTGAACCTTGAGGTTGCCGGCGTGGATATAGACCGGGGCGTGTCCCCAGAGCCCCACCACCGGCATGCCCCGTTTCCGGCCGGAGGACAGGATCATCGAATGAATGCTGATCGGTCCCTGATAGCTGACCCGAACCAGGCCGTGATGCTCGTTCTGCCGTTCGAAACGGGCCCGTTGCTCCTCGCTGGAAAAGGCGGCGGAGATGCGCGGCTCGATCCAGTGGGGCACATAGTCGTACGTGCCGCCCACGGTATAGATCGTCTCCACGCCCAGGTCCTGGGCCAGATTCAGAACCAGGCCCGTGAACGACTCCCAACGCAGATGCGGCTCCTCGCCCAGAAACAGGATGAGGTCCCGATCCTGATCGTACTGCTTGATGTAATAAAACTCATTCTTGGGGAGGACCAGTTCCCGAACGACGCCGTCTTCGATCTTGGCCGTGGGACGGCTCGAGGTGAAGTCGAAAAAGCCGTCAGGCATGAGGTAAGCCAGGGGACGGGCGGAAAGCCGTGCGAGCAGGTATCTCAGCGTTTCCGTGGAGACCTCTCCCGCATTGGGCCAGCCGGAAAAGCCCATGATCAGGACCGGTCGGTTGAGTTCCGGCTCGTCCAGATAGCACAGCTCAGACGTCGGGACAGGGTCCATGGTTTTTTTAACGCCTTGCAATGACAGTCAAGATGTACCCGCTTCCCCCAACGGTTTTGATCATACTGGAACCAAGGGCCTTTTTCAAGTCTTGCCGCTTTCCAGCCGCCGCAGACGACGTTTTTCCCTTTTTTTGATTTAGGTCAAGGAGATTTCCGCCGAAGGCGATATCCTAGCTGGTAAGACGAGAAGGGAGAAGCGATATGAGCGTTCGTAAAATCATCCAGATCGACGAAGAGAAATGTAGCGGGTGCGGTCAATGTATCCTGGAGTGCGCCGAAGGCGCGCTGGCCATCGTGGACGGCAAGGCCCGCCTGATCAAGGACGTCTATTGCGATGGCCTGGGGGCCTGCCTGGGCGAATGCCCGGAGGATGCGCTCCACTTGGTCGAACGGGAGGCCGAGGAGTTCGATGAAAAAGCTGTGGAAACGCACCTGGCCGAACAGCCGGCTGCGGAGCGGCCGGAGGTGGCCCGCGCTCGGCGCTCGCCAGAGCCTCTGGCCTGCGGCTGCCCGGGCGACACGGTCCGCGAGCTTTCCCCGGCCGAGGCTTCGACCCAGGCCGCGCCTGCCCCGGCCTCCGCGCTGCGAAATTGGCCGGTGCAGCTTCACCTGGTGCCGGTGAAGGCGCCTTTCTTCGACCAGGCGGACCTCTTGATCGCCGCGGATTGCGCCGGTTTTACCCTGACGAACCTTCATGGGGCCTTCTTAAAAGGGCGGGCCCTGATCATCGCTTGCCCCAAGCTGGACGACATCTCGCCTTACGAGGACAAGCTCGCCGCCATCTTTCGGGAAAACGCCATCCGTAGCATCACCGTGCTGTATATGGTTGTGCCCTGCTGCACCGGCCTGGTGCAGATTGTGCGCCGCGCCCTGGCCAAGAGCGGCCGGTCCATCCCGCTGTCCATCATCCGGCTGGATTACCACGGCCAGGTCCTGGAGGAGACCCGAGTCATGGCCGCTGGTCAGGCTTGACCCGAGAGACGGCCTCGGGTACAAGGGAACATGACCCGAAAAAACTTTATAGGGCCGAGCCGGCTGGGAGACCTGATCGCCTCCTCCCAGGAGATAGGCTTTTTGGGCCTGGCCCACCGGCTAGCCCGGGTTTTCGAGGTCTGGCCCGAGGCGGTGGGGCTCCGCGTGGCCTGCTATACCCGTCCCGAATCGATCCAGGGAGGCCGTTTGACCGTGCTGGTGGAAAGCTCGGTCTGGATCGACCGGCTCAGCTACAACCGCGAAGGGATCATCACCGGGATAAACGAGCGGCTGGGCGAGCCCGTGGTCGAGGAGATCGTCTTTCGCGTGGGCCCGGTCTCGGAGCCGCCCCGAGAAAATCCGGCCCCCACCGAGTCTGCGGCTGGCGGACCAGAGACCGGCCGCCTCCCGGACCCTACCCGCATCCAGGAGGCCGTGGCCGACGTTCAGGACACAGGTCTGAAGCGCGCCCTGGCCCGTCTGCTGACGCGACAGGTTCAACCCCGCTGGGACTGATTCCTGGGCCGGATTCCCGCCTGCTGAGGAAAAGCGCGATTTTCTTTGACCTGCCCCAGGACAAGCGTCGCCGCCTGTTTAGAGCCGCGTTTCGTCTTATTTTTCATTTTCCTCTTAAAAAAAATGATACCCTCTGACCAAGCCGCTCGGTCCAAGGGCCGGAGAAGGGTTTTGTCGAAACCCCCGGACCATGATTTCCGCATTTCTTCATTCTACCGAGGAGGACGAACATGCCGGACTGGAAGGAGATAGACTCAACCCTAAAAACCATGCTGCGTTTGAAGACCGACCCCATCGCTTTCAGGCGCTTCGCAGAGGCCGGCGACCTGGGCCGGCTGGAAGGCGTGGTCACGGTGGATCATTTTTTCACCTTCTGCCAGGCCCAGTTCATGGTCCGCGTCGGTCGGCAGACCGTGGGTATGACCCGAGACGGTCAGCTGAATGAGCGCTGCTCGCGTCTGTTCGGTCTCCGGCCGGCCACGCCGGAGTCCATGCAGGCCGAAGCGAAGATGCTGTCCAAAACCTGGTTCGGGTCGCCGGAAGAGGCCTTGAAACAGCAGCAGGAGACGCCGCGCATCCCGGTGGGCGGCGCCGTGGCCATGGCGCCGCTGGGGAAAGAGAAGTTCGACCCGGAAGTGGTCCTAATTTATGGCAACCCGGCCCAGATCATGCTGATCCTGTGCGGCCTGCAGAAGGACCGCTACGAGCGGTTTCACTTCAGCTTCATCGGCGAAGGGGCCTGCGCGGATTCGCTGGTCGAATGTTATGTTCACCGGAGACCGGCCGCGTCCATCCCCTGTTACGGCGAAAGGGCCCTGGGGCAAGTCGCCGATGACGAGATGTCCCTGGCGCTGCCGCCCGAGGAGGTCGTCCGAGCCATTTCCGGCATGGAGAGACTGGCCAAAATCGGCTTCCGCTACCCCATTGGTTTTATCGGCGGCGTGGCCGACCCCTCCCCGATGCTGGGCCGGGTATATCGCTGAGCGGCGGCCGATCGGTTTTCCAACGGCCTTCATTAGGCTTCGGGGGCCGGCGGCGGCTGGGCCGGGCCCGAGAGAAGTGCTTCCACCTCATCGGAGTAGCGGTTCTCCTCTTGGTACACCCAAAGAGGCGGCAGAATCTCGAGCTCCTCGCCCCCGCCCGACCTAGCCTCGACCAAGGCCAACCGGGCCCTTTCGTTCGGCCGGCTGTGCACCAGCCGCAGCCGCTTGGGCGCCAGCCCCGTGGCCTCGAGCACGGCCAGCAAAAACACCAGCCGGGTCGCCGGGAAAATGACGGTAAACAGCCCGCCCGCCTCCAGCAGCCGGACCGCGGTCTTCGCGGCCGAGGCCAGGCTGCCCTTGAGTTCGTGCCGGGCCACCGCCTCCTCTGGGTCCGGGCTCATGCGGCCGGTCCCCACCCGGCGATAGGGCGGGTTGGCGACCACGTGCTGCACCTGACCGCCGATCCGGGCCGGATCGAGGTCTAGCCAATCCATTTCCCAGACCTCCACCACGGAATCCAAGCGGTTGACCCTGACGTTTTCCCGGGCGCAGGCCGCCAGCCGGGGCTGGATTTCCACGGCTAGGACGCAGCCCTGTTCCATGCGGCGGGCCAGGGCCAGGGCCACGATGCCGACTCCGGCACCCAGTTCCACCACCCGCTGCCCGGACCGGACCCGGGCGAAATCGGCCAGCAACAAGGCATCCAGGGCGAACCGGTAGCCGCTGCGCGGCTGCACCACGGTCAGCCGGCCGCGATAGATCGTGTCTCGGGTAAAGTCTTCGGATGTCGGGCCGGTCGTCACCGCGGGCGCGTGGGCTCAGCGTCTCCCAGCATGCCGTCGATCTTCTCGTCGGGATGGATGACGTTGAGAATCAGACCCGTGATCACTTTGGGGAAGAAGTAGGTGGACTTGCGCGGCATGATCAAACCGCTTTCAGCCACGGTCTGCACCTGGTCGATGCGGGTCGGGTTGAGGATACAGGCCATCTCCACCTGGCCTTCGTTCACCTGTCGGATGGCGTTGGCCGCGCGGCTGGTGTAAGTGATGCGGGCCGGGTCGTCCAGGTCTTCCTCGGTGATGCCAAGGACCTCCTGGAGCACCAGGCTGGTCAGGACCACCGTGTCCAGCCTTCTCAGGAGCGGCGGCCACGAGTCTAAAGCGGTGTTTTTGCCGACGCTGTTTTTCAGGTACAGGAGGTAGTAGGCCTTGGCCAGGCGGGAGTAAATCCCGATGGCGTTTCCGATCCGGCCCTTTCTTTCGAGCTGTCGCAAAAAGGCATGGCGGGCGGCGCGCTCTTCGACCCGGGAAAAGGAAAAGGTCTGAAGGTCGAAGAAGGCGCTCAAGGCCGATTCCAGCTCCTTGAGACCGAGTTTCACGGAATTGTTCACCAGCCGATGAGCCGGGAGAATCGAGAGCCCCGGATCGGAGATGGGGCAGAGGTAGACCATGGTGTAATGGAGCGGGGAGCTCGGCTTGATCGTCACCCCGCTCGCGACCATGTGCCGGCGGTAGTTTAAGGAGGTTTCGTAGCGATGGTGTCCGTCGGCGATGTACACCGTCCGGTCCAGCATGAACCGGCACAGTCGCTTAAGCGTTTCCGGGTCCGTGACCGGCCAGACCCGGTGCCCCCGCCCTTCGGCGTCCATGAAGTCGAACAGGGGCGGGCGCGCCTTGTGCGGCTCGAACAGTTCCAACGCCTCTTGCCGTTCGTCCGGAAAAACGACGAAAATCTGGCTCAGATGGGCGTTCACCTGGAGCATGAGGTCCAGCCGTTCGGCCTTGGTCGAGGAAAAGGTGCGCTCGTGGGGGCGGACGCTCGCGTTCTCGTCGAAATCCTCGAGCCGAAGCAGGCTGATAAAACCGTGGCGTATGCGGCGCTTGCCGGAGTTCGGGTCGCTGAAATCCGTCTCGGCATAATAGATAGCCGGCTCGGTCTGTCTGACCAGGGTTTCCTCGGCCAGCCATTGGTGGAAGCTCTGCGCCGACCGCCGATGCCAGTCATAGGGGTGCTTGTCCTCGGGCAGGGAAGCGCCCAAGGTCAGGTGCATGATGTTGTTAGGATGCGAGGCGTGGTAGGCGGCTTGCTCCTCGGGCGTGACCACGTCATAGGGCGGCGCCACCAGGGAACGCAGGTCGTTCATCTTGATATTGTTGTAAATCGTGCCCCGGAAGGGGGCGATTTCGGCCATGGCTCACCTTGTGTCTTCCACTCCCTAAAGTGCATGTTCGCTACCACACTCCGGTCAAAGCCGTCAAGGCATAATTGGCCGCAGGCGGTGCTTGGTTTCGGAAAAAAGCGATACAAAAATGTCAAGGCGGCGCGGCAATCTCACGTAGGAGCGGGGTTGATAAAACCCGCGCCTACCTTCGCTCGCGGCGACAGCCGATTGGCACGTAAGGCGAAACCATGCAGGTAAGCCTAACGCCCCGCCCCACCCTCCCGCTCCTCCAGAATGATCTCCGTGGCCAGGCGGGCGGCCGTGCCCACGACCTTGCTGCAATGGTCCATCATGCCGAACTGAAAGGCCGCTTTCAGTTCTTCGCTGTCCAGCAGATTGAAGGTCCGGCCCATGAGGGACGTTTGCAGATCATGGCACCGGCAGGTCCCATACCGGTCCACGAAACGGTCATGCAGCTTCTTGACCAGGAGATACGACCGCATCGGCTTCATCATATCCGCCAGGTCTTTCCGCTCCCGGCCATACAGGTGCCCCATCACCAGGGACGCCCCGACCAGGGCCCCGCAAGTGCCGTCCCCGGTCAGGCCCAACCCGTCGGCCAGGCCGCTGGCCGCCCGGAACACATCGTCGTTCTTCATGGACAGGGCATCGAAAATCGCGGCGATGACCGTCTGGCCGCAGCCCGTGCATTCTTTCTCGTATTTCTCGCCGAGTTGGTATGCCTTTTCCGCAAGCTCCGCTCTGGACTCCGCCATGGTTCCCTCCTGTGGTTACAAGCCTTCATGAGAGCGACTGAGCGCCCAGGTCCACCCGGTTCTCCGGGTTTCAGGGCTTGGTTATCCCTTGAACAGACCGGGCATAACCGGTCAGTTCCACATATCCTTGGCCCTCGACCGTTCCCTGCCCTGTCCGGCCCGTGATCGATACGCTGCCTTCCCAGTAGGTTACCCGAGTCGAGGCGGGCGTCCTCAGCTCTTGATCTTCGAGGTTGGGCCTGAGCACGAGGTCCAGACCGTGAGCGGCCGAGCGGATGCGCCATCCGGACGGATAGACGCCGCCGCTGTGCGGGCTCTTCCAGCGGCCCAGCACCTCGACCTTGAATTCCCCGCTGCTCAGGTGCACCGCCGGTCCGAACGCTGGGATCAAAGTCCCGCTCGAGGCCGGGGTGAGGCTGCCGTCCCGGCGCCTTAGCAAAAAAATCATCAGTTCCGCAGAGTTGCTGAGATCGAGGCTGAACCAGTCCCAGCCCACGACCTCCGGCTCGAGCATGGCCGTGCTGTACTCGTGATCCATCCAGGCCGTGCCCTTCACCGGCACGGACCGTCCCCCGATCTTCAGCACGCCCGCGGCCCCAAGCCGGCTGAAGGAATAGTAGCAACTGGCGCTTTCGGGTCTGGCGCCTTTCTGACTGTACCCCTGCCGGCCATGGGCCACAAGAGGTTTTAGGGGAGTCAGCGATAAATCAATGGTGAACGAAGGGTGAACGGCGAACAGTTGGTGCGCAGTCTCGCCGATGACGATCTCCCACGGCTTGATGAAAATCCGGGTCTCCTTCTCCTTCTGCTCGGCGCCGGCCAGACCTAGGGCGCCCCGGGCCATCCGCTCGGCAAAAACGAACCGACCGGCCCGGATATCCGAAACGGCCGCGTGACCGAAATAGAGCTGTTTCGTGCGCCAGGCCGAGGGCCGATTTGGCAAACCGTTTTCCCCGCCCGGCGGGCTCATCTGGGTGCGGAAGATCGTCACCTGGAAGCCGTACGGTTCTTGACCCGGCCCTTTGAGGTTGCCGGTGTAGTACCACCATTCGAGGCGATAGCCGGGGTGGGGGCCGTGGTCCTTGGGAAATTGAAATCCGCAGGGACCGGTGACCTCCAACCAGTTTGCCCCCTGCGCCGCCGGGCCGGCCGGAAAGAGCACCGCGGCCAGGATGAGGCCGAGGCCCGCGATCAGGCGCTTCGCCGTCTTCATGTCAGGTCTCCTTAAGCACCAGGGCCGGCGGCGACTTCAGGGCGATCCAGGTGGCCGGCAGCGCGGCGATAAGGGCCGTGGCCAGAATGAGCGGCAGGGATAGGGCCAAAGCGCCGACGTCCAGCCGATAGAGGAAGGTCCAGCCGAACGAGACGCGGTTGATGACGAAGATCAGGAGGTACGACAGGAAAAAGCCGCAGGCCAGGCCCAGCACCTCGCCGGCCAGGACCATGAGCACGGCCTCCCAGAAAATCATGAAGCGGATCTGCCAGGCGCTGGCCCCCACGGCCACCATGGTGTTCAGGAGCCGGATGCGCTCGAGAACCAGCACGGTCAAGGTGGTGGTGATACCCAGGCCGGCCACCAGAAGCGAGATGGCCAAAAGCACGATGGTGATGGCAAAGGTCTCGTCGAAGATGATCAGAATCTCCCGCCTCAGGCTCGCGCCCGAGACCATCTCCAGGGCAAACTCCTGGCCGCAGCAGGCCAGAATCCGAGCCCGCAGCCGCCTGACCCCGGCCTCGAGGCCGCCGCCGCGATCCTTCATGAAAAAACGTACGCCGCTCCACCGCTCGTCCCCGGTCAGTCGCTGAAAGGCGGCCAGGTCCATGTAAACGATCCCGCCCTGCGTGCGGTAGTCCCGGTGAACCCCTGCCACCGGCATCTCGATCACCTTGTCCCCCAGCCTGACCCGAAACATCTTGCCCAGGCCCAGGCCGGTCTGGTTGGCGAACACCTCGGAGACCAGCACCCCCTGCCCGGCCTTGAGACGCGCCGAGACCTCCTCTGACCGACCCTGGGTCAGCAGGAACCGCCCATGCTTGAGCAGCAGGCCGGCGTCGATGGCCTCGAGCTGATACGGCGTCCCGCCATACCTCAGAAAAAGAACGCGGGACGGCGCCAGGTCGAAATCCCCGGACAACCGACGCAAGCGCGACACCATGCTTTCCGGCAGCGAGTCACGAAACTGGTTGTACCCGGCCATGCGGGCCCTGACGAAAAGATCGCCGGCCAGGGTCTGGTGAATCCAGAGGGTCACCGTCTGCCGGAAGCTGTGGACCATTATGGCCAGGGCCACGAACAGGGCCATGGCCGTGATCAAGGCCCCGACCGCGACCGAGGCCCGTTTGCCCGCGTCCCGCATGAAACGCCCGCCCAGAAAGGCCGGCTCCCCGGCCGCACGCCTAAGCAGCGGCGGAAGCCGGGTGCCCAGCCCGCGCAAAAGCCAAGGGCCCAGCAGGGCAAACCCCAACACCATCGCCAGCGCGGCCGCGTATCCCCCGGCCGGCACCCCGCGCGGCCACGTCACCCGCGACATCGGCCAGGATAAAAAAATCAGCAACAGCCCGGCCAGAGCGGCCCGATTTCCCGGACCGGCCTTGAGGGACGGCGGATCGTCCAGAAACATGGCCTCCCGCGGGGAGACCTTGGTCGAGGCACGCGCCGGTTCATAAGCCGCGGCCAGGCAGACCAGCAGGGTCACGGCCAGGGACAGCCCGATTTCCCAGGCGCTTACGGAGAGCGCTTCCACGCTCACCCGCACGAACAAATGGCTGATGGTGCCGCTCACGGCTTCGACCATGTACCGCACCAGCATGGCGCCGATGGGAATGGCCAGCAGCCAGCCCAGGAGGCCGAACAGGAGCCCTTCGCTGAGCACCAGAAAGAAGACTAGACGGGCCGAACCGCCCAGGGCGCGGAGCACGGCCAGCTCGCGCCGACGCGAGGCGGCGTTGATGGAGACCAGGCTGTAGACCAGGAAGGAGCCCACAAAGAGGGCGATGAAGCTGAGCAGGGAGAGGTTCAGCCGGTAGGCCCTGAGCATGGTGTTTCCGCTCGGGCCGAGCTCGGCCGGCGGCTCCAACACCAAACCCGGCGGCAGGAGGTGTTTCAGGGCCAGCACCTGCTCGGCCGAGGCGCCTGGGGCGAGTTTCAGATCGATGCGGTCCACCCAGCCCTGGCCGCCGATGAACTCCTGGACCGTGGCGATGTCGGCCAGGGCGACGAGTCCGCCGTCCACCAGGGCCAGGCCTTCCGGGGCCAGGACGCCCAACACCTCGAAGGAGGCTGTTTGGCTCAAGTGCTCCAGCCGCAGTCGGCGCTCGCCGGGCCCGAGGCCCAGCAGGCGGGCCAGGGGCCGTGCCAAAACCAGGGTCCCGGGTTTTTGCATGAGGTCCAACCAGGGCAGGTCCTCGGCCCCGCCCGCCCAGCCCGGCCGCCACCGACGCAGCGCGCCGTCTTGGATCGGGTCCAGGCCCAAGAGCAGGAAGGGTTCGGCCGGCCGGCCCGGGGACTCAACGTATCGGGAGATCACCGGCGCGGCGGCCGCCACAAAGGGTTGGGCCAGGAGCTTTGCCACCAGGTCCTCGGGCACCTCTCCGCCCGGCCGGGTCACCGCCAAGTCGGCCTCGCCCGCGAGCAGGGCCAAGCTGTTTTCAAACGAGGCCAACGAGGCGTCCACGGCCAGCCGGATGCTGGTGAAGACCGCCGCGCCCAGGGCGATGCCGAAGAGGACCGCCGCGAACCGCCACGGGTGCCTCTTGAAGTTGCGGAGACTGAAGCGAAAGAGCAGGCTTATGAACGGACCGGCGCTCGTCATTCGGTGGCGGTTTCCGACACCCTTCCGTCCGCCAGGGCCAGGTGCAACGTGGCGTACGGATCGGCGATCTGGCTGTGGGTGGCGATGATGACCGTGCGGCCGCGGCCGCGGCTAAGCTCGGCCAAAAGTTCGATCACGGTCTGACCGTTCCGGCTGTCCAGGTTGCCGGTGGGCTCGTCGGCCAGAATCAGGGCCGGCTCGTTGATCAAGGCCCTGGCCATGGCCGTGCGCTGCATCTCCCCGCCGGAAAGCTGGGAAGGATAATGCGACGTCCGAGACTCGAGACCCAATTCCATAAGCCAGGCCTCGGCCCTGGCCCGGACCTCCCGCAGGCCGCGGCCGGCCAGGAGCGCCGGCAGACACACGTTTTCCAAAACCGACAGAGACGGCATCAGGTTGAAGGACTGGAAGACCATGCCCACCACCTCCCGCCGGTAACGGTTGAGCTGGCCGGGCGTGGCCTTTACCAGATCTTGCCCGGCCACCTCCAGCGCGCCCCGGGTCGGCCGGTCGAACCCGGCCAGCAGGGCCAGAAGCGTGCTCTTGCCGCTGCCGCTGTCGCCCTTTAGAACCACCAGTTCCCCGGCCCGGATGCTGAGGTCCACGTCCTGAACGCCCACGACCTCGCTCAGACCCAGGCTATAGGTCCGGGTCAGCTTGTCCGCGGCGATCAGCACGGGGGAATCTTGAAGGCGCATGGACGCTCCAAAGAGGTTTAAGCTTCAAGATATCATGGAGAGGGAGCGGACGGGCTGTCAAGAAGGAAGTAGAGCGGCGCGCAAGGGCGAGTTTGGGGGAACCCTTTTTGGAAAAAGGGTTCCCCCA
>Ga0315282_10005802_pt1 | contig 20892 bp, 17 predicted proteins | sample YL17G07_20_MG_FD_203693 | JGI IMG/M metagenome (GOLD analysis project Ga0315282, IMG submission 203693) | Sediment microbial communities from Yellowstone Lake, YNP, Wyoming, USA - YL17G07_20 | ecosystem: Environmental > Aquatic > Freshwater > Lake > Sediment | place: USA: Wyoming | collected... | reverse complement strand
TCAGGTGGGGTGATCGCCGCAAGCTGCTGCATGGTCAACGATGGGAGTATAAACTTGGAAAACTTAACCCGCCGTGTATGAGGATGTGGCATAACAAATAAAATCTTCATCGCGCGCCTCTTATTTTTTATCGGCAGAAGTATAATCATACCCCTTTATTTAAAGTTGCGATTGAAAAAACTGCGTGGTCTTAAACAGAGCGAAAGATCCACAGATGAAAAGCTGCATTCCTTTTTTTAGTAAAACAATGGAAAGAGACTCATTATTTTTTGTTACCATCGTTGCAAATTTTATTATTTCAAAATATTTAAATGAATCTACATGATAGCAATTCTCAGATTTATTAATTTGGGGAGGCAGGAAAGATTATGCAAAACGCATCACTGATGAAAGGATTGGTTGTTGAAATAATACTGCTCCTATTGGGTTCAAATATTTCATTCGTATCAAGTGAAGTATTGAAGAATAAAAATTATTCATTTAATTTATTATCTCATTACCATAAATACACTAAGGAAATATATAATGTAGAAACAAAAGATGGATTTTCAGTGATACTCACGCGTTATGTTGGAAGTAAACGTCCTTCTATTATGTTAATTCATGGAATGAGTTGTAACCATAAAATCTTTGACTGGGATGAAAACCATTCACTGGCAAGATTCTTGAACAATGATGATTGGGATATTTGGATGCTTGATTTACGGACACATGACGGTGATGGCGATTTCTGGTTCGGTGAGTTACGAAGCATGGAAAGTGATCGGGAACCGATATGTCGATATTGGGATTTTGATCGAACGTATCTTCAAAAAGATGTGGTAACCGCTGTTGCATTCGTCCTTAATATGTCCCAGTATAAACAGATCATCCTTGGTGGTCATAGCTACGGCGGGTATCTCGCATATGCGTACGCAGAAAGTATTGGTCAAAAAAATCTCGCAGGGATTCTTACGACAGGCGCATCTGCATTAGCGAACCCTTTTTCCTACTCTTTCCTAGAACGATGCAAGTAAGGTATTCGTATTGGAAAGAAGGCCTTCGTTCGTCCGTGTGGCATCCCGTTTTCTCATATGCCAAAATTCCGTCTTGACCGCCTCGCAGGGAATCCCATACCTGGCCTCTTCAACACAACGCCGCTCTTCATTCAAAAGCAGGCAGTGTACTCTCTCGATGATGAACCTGCTGGTGTATGGGTTGATATATTTTAGGGGAAAGACCCCCGATACTATTCTGGTCACTGGGTCGACCCACAGATGTTATATGATTACACAGCGAATCTCAAAGCAATTTCCGTTCCAGCGTTATTCATTGCAGGTGGAGAAGATAACCAGGATCCATCTAACGATATTTTTTCTACATTCGAAAATGTCAGTAGCGAGCCGAAGTTGTTTCTTAATTTCCCTGGTTATGCCCATATGGATTTGCTGCTAGGAGAGAACGCGAGTGTGGATGTTTTTCCGCATATCACGTCCTGGTTAAATTTATTAAGTACATAATACGATAGCATGAAAAGAAAAGGAATACCTATGAACACCGGGAACACTTTCAAAACGATTGTTTTCATGAGTATCGTACTTGGTTTGTTGTGTCCTAGTGGAAGTCTACAAAAAACACAGAACGAGAAAGTCGAAGTGAATGCATCTGTCGAACCTTCATTTGATACTCCATCCATTCTTCCAGATTGGACAGATGGCGAATACCATGACTACCAAGGAACCATGCTAAAATTATATGCCTTAAATGAAGCCTATCCTGATCTCGTGGATATTTTCTCCATTGGGAAAAGTGTTCAGGGTAGAGCCATTTGGTGTTTTCGCATAACAAATGAAAAAAATATTACTCGTAAATACTCATGCCTAATCGATGGTTGTATCCATGGAAACGAATGGGAAGGCGGTGAGGCCTGTCTCTATCTTGCTGACTATCTATTGATTAATTTCAAAGAAAATAACACTGTTACCACTATTTTGAATACTACAGAGGTTTATTTGGTGCCTCTTGTTAATCCGGATGGGCGAGAAAACGATGATCGATCCAATGAAAATGATATCGATCTCAATCGAAATTTTGATGTGAACTTCGGCAGGCTTCTGGGTCGCAGTATCCCTATTGGAAAACTTTTCGGGATAAAAAAATGGTTTGGATTCCAAGGTACAAAATTCATTTGGACAAAGTCCGGTTGGTGTCCATTCTCAGAACCAGAAAGTCAAGCTTTAGGAAGATTCATGGAAAACATAAAAAATAAAGATTTTTCTTTTTATGTCTCTTGTCATACTGCTATGCATTGTTTCGGTGCGCCTTCGTACGTGGTTATTCATTCTGATTATTCGTTAAATTCAACGGAAATCAGTGTCTTTGATTATGCGAAAAGCTGGGTTGAAAATCATACAGAGTATCACGCTGCAAAAAATAAGGACCCTTTTGGAATGGGTGATTCCATGGCGTGGTGTTTTAAAGAGTTTCATATCCCGTCTTTTACTTTTGAGATTTTATCGAAGGAGTACGACCCTTGGTTTGGGCATGGTAAACACAATCATCTCGTGCATTGGATGGAAACCACGCTTCCTGTTTTTATGTATCTTCTGGTGAACATTCAAAATCTTCATGAGTGGAAGATACCTGATATTCAACCACCGCTGAGAAAAGGGATATCCTGACCCATTTGAAAAAATATTAATTTTTCTCCGCTTTTCTTTTTTGATGATAAAACTGGTTGAAAGTTTAAAGAATATTGCGAGTTATTATTTTCTGAGCAGGTAAACGCCCCGACTAATGGCGTTTGCCTTAAGGCTCGAATCCGTCTTTATAAAAATAGTGTTTAACGGGAGAAAAAGAGGTCAGGAGCGCCGTCCGCCGATGCCATATCTGCCAACAGGAAGGATTTCAGGTCGTGAATTGGCTATTTTTTACATAATTGGTCTATAAATCATATCTCATATTGTTATGGTGTAAAGGATAAACTATAAGTGTGATAAAACCATTCGTAAATTACTCGTAGACGAGAGGGAGTATATTATCTAATAATACAGGTTCACACTGTAGGTGCATATCATGATAGGTAGCGTTAGTTTCCCAGAAAAGGTTCTTGGGTCATTTAAAAACATAACTCGGGAGATTAGTAAAGGTTCCTCAGAACATGATGTGCGTTATCGGTTTGTAAAGTATTTTGTTGAAGGTGCTCTCGGGTATGAACCGAAGTATATCAAGTGGGAGAAGAAACGTGCTGATTTGACGATTGTTGATGAGAATGATTTTGCGGTGATTAAGATTGAGACAAAGCGACCGACAGAAGATATTGAAAAAACACAACATGAAGAGCAGGCGTTCAAATATGAGGAGGAATCCACACGGTATATTGGTTTAACCAATTTCTTACAGTTCAAAGTCTGGGAGATAAAGAAAACTGGGAATGAGTTACGTGTGAATCTTGATTTTTCGAAGATTTTAGAAGAAAAGAAAAACGCAGATCAGCTCTCATCGGAGGAAAAAACCCAGATTTTATTTTTGTATAATTTAACGAAGGAGACGATTTTTGATCCGAGTAAATATGAACGGTTTGATGAGTTTTATGCTCGGATCGACATCACGAAGGATGTAGGATTTGGAAAACTCCTGGATCGGCTTAATTATATCGCTAATACATTGCTTTTAGGGTATACGTTGAAAACATTCGGTGAATACAAGGAGGGTTATGGGAGGTATCTTGCTGAGTTGACTGCTGCTGAACGTGAGTCGAAGAATAACAAGGGAAACCAGGAGTTAAACCATAACATAGCAAAATATAAACAAAAGCTGGAGCAGAAATATGAGAAGTACAAGACGTTTTCTGGATACTATCTCTGGAAGGAATATGCCGGGAAAGAGGATGTTTCTGATGATGAGATTAAGGAGATTTTCTGCAAGGAGACAATCTCTGTTTTTCTAAATAAGTTGCTGGTATTGAGGATTTGTGAGGATAAAGGGTTCCTTGAGAAGAACATCTCCAATGGTGGTATCGAGGAACTGCGAACCGTGTTGAAGAAACGGTTTGCACAAGATACGTTGAATAAGGAGATTTTGAAGATCGCGTTTGAAAGCGCCAAAGGTTTTTATTCTCACTTCTATGAGACAGGAATTCTTGACTGGTTCCGCACCGGTGATGGTGAGTTTAATGAGATTTTAAACAGAGTATTGTGGATTTTTAATCAGTTTGATTTTACCCATGTGGATCGAGATATCCTTGGGAACTTATATGAGAAGTATCTACCGAGCAAAGAACGAAAACGCTTAGGGGAATTCTATACGCCGACTGAGGTCATTGACTATATTTTAACATCGGTTGGATACACCTATAGTCACGATATCGAAACAAAAGATATACTAGATCCTGCATGCGGTTCCGGAGGATTTCTGGTACGAGCAACACGGAGACTAATAAGTAGATATTTGATGAAGTTTGGGAAAACCGATAAGAGTGAGTTACGTAATCCAAAGAACTGGCGGGAGATCGTTGCTAGGCTTTCTCCTGATGAGGCAAAGATTATTCTTGAAGCTGTGCAAGAGCATATCTATGGGTTGGATATCAACCCGTTTGCCTGTCATATTGCTGAGATGAACGTGCTCTTTCAGGTTATCGATTTATATCAAAAAACCCGGGAAAAATACAAAGATTATAAGTTTAGTCGGTTCAAGATTTATCGTACAGATTCGTTGGAAAAATCGATCCAAAAGCAGATCTTGGATTATAGTTACGCTGCGTTTTTAGAAGAGCAAGAAGAGATTGATGCGATCAAACAGAAGAAATTTGATTTTATAGTGGGAAACCCACCGTACGTACGAGTTCAATTAATTAACGAGAGGGATAAAACATCGTATGAGAATAATTTTTCTTCAGCAACAGGACTCTATGATTTATCTGTACTTTTTATTGAACGAGGGTTAGCATGGTTAAAACACGAAGGGAAAATTGGTTATATTACATCTAATAAATTTATGAATAGAAAATATGGAGAAGGTGTTAGAAAATATATTTTAGAAAATGCAGATATTTTACGAATTGTTGATTTTGGAGATTCTGGAGTTTTTAAAGACGTCACTAACTATCCATGTGTAATAATTTTCAGTAGAATCAAAGGTTTACCAAAAGAAAAAAAGAATATTCACTGTGTGTTAGTTCACAAATCAAAAGATAATATCTTAAAAGAAGAACATTTTCATAAATTCAAGGAAGAATTTTCATCTGAGGATTATTCATCGTTTCTCTATCCAAGAGAACGTTTAACCATAGACTTTTGGAGGATGATGCCCGCCAAAGATCAAACAATCATTGATAAAATAAAAAAATCCTCATCTAGAACATTAGGAGAAATTTCTGAGGGTGTAAGAGTAGGTGTTCAAACAGGAGCTAATAAATTTTTTATTTTAGATGAAAAAACAATCAAATCGTACAAACTTGAACATAATATCTTAAAAAAATTCCTTCTTGGAAGAGATGCAAGAAGATGGAGAATATTATGGAAAGGTAAGTATTTGATCTATCCTTATGAAAAGCAAGATAAAGAGATGAATTTAATCGATGAGAATACCATGAAGAATAAATATTCCAATACCTACGAATATTTAAAGCAGTACAAAGAAGAGTTAACGAAGAGGTGGGGTATTAAAACATGGTATGAGCTACCAACTTTTAGAAATCCAGAATGGTTTGAACAACCAAAAATTCTGACTCCCGGCCTTTCAGATAAAAATAATTTCGTTTTTGATGAAGTAGGTTATTTTTTTCCAAAAGGCGGAGGGGATATTTACGGTTTTACTTTGAAAAATGGACAGAGAAATGACTATTTATATCTGTCAGGTATTTTAAATTCAAATACAATCGAATACATCATTAAACATGGAAGTTCAATTTTCTCCGGAAAATTCTACGAATATAGTACAGAATATCTTGAAAAACTTCCAATTAAACTCCCTGAAACATCGGATGAAAAGAAGCTGGCAAATCAAATAACCAAAAAAGTTGATGAAATTCTTGAATTACATAAATTAGGTATTGTAGATATCGATGCCATTCTTGAAGGAGAAGAAACCGAAAAAATATGTAATTTACCAAAAGTCGCATTCTCGATAAAGGATGATACGCAATTTGACAAAATCAAAGTGAAAGATGATCAAATCTACATCAATTCCCAAGATTTTATAGAAGTCAAAGATAAAAAAATTAGAGAGTATGTGGAGATATTTCTTAATTGTAACAGCGAGAAATTCTCCAAGTTGAAAGATGTCAAAACTGTGATTCTGAATATTCCTGTTCCAAAATCTGACGAGATCATTAAAGAGATAATCAAGAAAGGTAGCGTTGATTATACAAAAAATAAAGGAAAAATTCAAAAGTTGGAAGAAGAAATCAATGGTCTCGTCTACGAGCTCTATGGTTTGAACAAGAAAGAAATTGCCATCATCGAGAGAAACCAAGAAAGTACAGAACTTGAATGAAATGTAAACAAGAAAGGAATACCCATGGATCTTGTTGAAAAATATAAACAATATAGAAAGATTGGTATGAAACTCAATCATAAGATAATGGATAAATGTCTTGATCGTGACACGTTAAAGAAATCAGCTCAGCTACTCGGCATTATCAAAGATGGAGTATTCGTGTTTCAAAGCGATGATGAAACAAACGTGTTAATGGATTTTGCCCTCAACGATTATCGATTTATCAACAAAAACGCTATCGAGAGATATCGCAAAAAATTTGGCTGGGACAATGAAATAGAAAGGGATATATTCGATGCGTTATCTGCCTCATACACCTCGTTATTCAAGGTCACCTCTATCTCGAGAGCAGAAAACATACTGACTTTGAATGACCTTTTAAATAAAAGAGAAAACATAGAAATAATCGATATTGCGTTCAGTAATACCCTTGAATCTCGAGGGGTTCTCGTATTCACCAGACTTTTATCATTTAAAGATTTTAACATGACATCTGGTGTATCATTTGTATTCCAACCATATATAGAAAATCACCTCATCAGACAATACAAGATGAAAAGCAAGAAGGTAAAATCAGAAAACGAAGCAATAAAGCGATTTGTTGCATTTTATCACTTATATCAAAGTTATGGAATACCGGTCAGTTACCTATAACGGGCATCAGAAGCACAGTCTCTATACATTCCAATGTCCCTATCAGCCACTCGTTAGCCAGAAAATCGAGACAACCATGACGTATCTCAAAGACGCAAAATACTATTACGAACAAACACCCTATGACTGGATCCAACGTGCAATTACGAAAAAGAGCTGGTGGAAAAAACATAACGCAAAAACCGGTGAAATCCAAAAAACAGCCCTCACTGACTGAAAATCCTTCATAAGAAAAATACGCCGTCCGCCGGACTCGGACCGGCGACCGCTCGGTTAACAGCCGAGTGCTCTACCAACTGAGCTAGGACGGCAAGAGGGTTGCACAACAGAAATATGGGGGCGTATTAAAACGTTTTGTAACTATAAAATTTGGTTCGTTCTTTCGTTTGCGATGTTGGAAATAAATCTTTAAATACAATCCGTTCATGCATCCTCTATTATGAAGTACAAACGGCTTGGAAATAGAGTTCTCATCCGCGTTGACAAAGGTGAAGAGATCGTTGATGCACTGAAACATGTGTGTAAGAACCTTGACATCAGGTTCGGTTCTATTACCGGAATCGGTGCAACGGACAACGTCACGATTGGTCTTTTGAACACAAAAACAAAAAAATATCAGTCAAAACGATTCACTGGTGACCATGAGATTTCATCACTGGTGGGGAATGTGACGATGATGGACGGTGACGTGTACCTCCATCTCCATGTCACCATTTGTAATGCAGAGCACATCGCATTCGGTGGCCATCTCACCTCAGCGGTTGTGAGTGCAACATTTGAAGGAATCATCGCTATTATTGAAGGGCAAGTCAATCGAACGTTTGATCATACGGTCGGCCTCAACCTGCTACAACTCTAATTTTTTTTTTACTTAAGTGATAGCAGTTTTGCTGACAGTTTCAGGGATAAAAACAAAAGCGTCAGTTCCAGCAAGAACAATAAGAGACAAAGCCAGAGTATCGAAATCCCCGCGTCATGCCGAAGGAAATTGACGCCAGCACCGGTGATACTCAGGAGGACAAACAGGATCATCGCGACGCTATATAGCAGGAGGATGTCTGATTTTCTCCCCACATATTTTACCCCGAGCGGCACCGCGATGATGACTGCTGCAAGGAAGGAGAACCCGAGAAACCATGCCAGAAACCATAGATCTTTCACCCCGAGAAAGGTTGGGATGAACGCAAGAAATGGAAGCGTTGTCAAGAAACACAGGGACAGCGCGAGTGTTTTCCCGTAGACGATCGTCTCATTCTTCACGGGCAGGTTCCGTAGTATCCACATGGTTTTCTCTTCGCTGAGAAAGAGGTTGAGCGCAGGGAAGACCGCAGCGTACATGATGACGACATAGCAGCCGACGAACACAAATAACGAGGGGAGAAATCCCCCAACCATTTTTTGGAGAGACTCCGGGATGAACAGATCAGTGCCGTAGAGATAGAGGTACCCTGCCCCAAGCGCGGTGGTGACTGACATGAAAATGAAGCTGAAATAGAGGCGTTCCCTCCAGATGACGGTGACCTCACGGTAGAACAGGGTCCGCAGGCTATCGCGGACGCGTACCTGGGCGCGCTCTTTGGTCCGTTCTTTGCGTCTCACGAATCGATACGAGTCCAATGGATGGGAGAGGCTCCATGCCAGATGAAGGACAGCAACGGGGAGCATACTAGCGATGAACAGCATGTTTTGGGAGTACCAGAAAAAGAGGAGTAATACAAGAGTTGGTACGATGCGATAGTGTTTCGAGGAGAAGAAATGAAGCGAAAGGGAACAACCGAGGAGCAGAGCACAAATCACATCGACGCTGAATAATAAATATTCCACCGGGTAGTCGATGGGGACCTGTAGGCCAGCGAGGACGAGCAGATACAAAAGCGACAATGCGAACCACAGTCCACTATTGATGAGAATAATGGTCAGGACGATTTCACCGACGGTTTTCCTATGAGAAACATGTGTGGAGAGCGCATACGATGCTTGCGGTGCGGTGATGAAATACGTATGCACGTCAGCCGCTGATTTCATCAAGAGGAGGAAGAACACGGAGAAGAACACGTCCATGAAGTTGAACGTGGTTTTTGTGTGGATGAGAAAGAAGGTAAGAAAGGCGAACATGACGATCGAAAAAAAGATCATCGCGATGAAGAACATGTAAAGAATCGGGGACGTGCGTATTTTTTGGCGGAGGCCGCGGGTGATTTCAATAAGAAGGAGTTTACTTGTTTCAAGCATGGTTTAAATCCTTATAGATGACGCTACTTTTTAAATGGTTCGTCTTTTCTTCGAATCCCATATTTGGATATTTATTTTTCTTTGAAGAGTACTGGTAGACCGATGATGACGGTGACGATAAACACGAGGATCGTTGCGATCAGCAAAAGCAGTGACCAAATATAGGTATCAAGGTTTTTTGTGTTTTTATAGGCAATCATGAAGAACGCGGATAATAACCCGAGGCTAATCGAAACCACGCCGCCGATGCTGAATATCATAATCCCTTTTGGCATCTTTTTCCTCTCTCCTCTAATCAAATATTACGTAATGATAAGGGTTTTATGTTTAAAAACTATAGCCCTACTTGATTGACGAATCATTTATTTTTATTGCATTTTTACTTATCTTTGTAATAGAAATACGCATCCTCGATACTGCCATGCTGTTTCATGAGGTTCGCAACCGCATCATTGACAATAACTTTCCCGTGCATCAAGAAGTACACCGCGTCGGCAACATGCTCTACAAGCTGGGTTGAATGGGTCGCAAGAACCGTGGTTCCTTTCCGTTTCGAAATGAAATTCTGAATCGTGCGCGATGCGAGCGGGTCGAGGCCATAGACAGGCTCATCAAGGAGGAGGTTTTGCGGCTCATGCATGATCGCTGAGAGAAGCGAGATCTTCTGCTTCATCCCTTTCGAGTACCCGCCCATTTCATAATCAAGTGCGTCATTGATCCCTATCATCCTTGACAAGGACGTTATCTCTTGTTCAGCATCCGCAATTTTTCGCAGTGACGCAATGTAAAAAAGGAATTCCCGCCCTGTTATTCGATCGTAAAGCTCAGGCATTTCTGGAAGGTAACCGAGCCGTTCACGCGCTGATAATGAATGCGCAGTAATCGAATAAGAGTCTACGAACACTTCACCGGAATCAAAGGGTAAAATACCGGCGATGATCTTAAGAAGCGTGCTTTTCCCTGCCCCGTTCTCGCCCATGATCGCGATGACTTTCCCGTCGTCAAAGCTGAAGGTGACGTTGGCGAGTGCCGTGATCTTCCCATACCGTTTTATGAGATTGTTGACTGTAATCATTTTGTATGGGACAATAAAGGTGCAGGGGTTAAAAAGATATGCGGACGACTCTTGTTTCGTTTCATGATCAATTGAGATTTTACGTTAGGCGTTCCTATTTGTTTATGATAACAAGTCCGACAATAACGAGAGCTGCCCCAGCAATAAAAAGAAGGGTGATCGCATCATGAAAGAGAAAATAACTGATGATCGTCGAAAGCACCGGGATGAAGTAGAGGAACATGCTGGTCTCTGAGGCAGTTCTCCTCTCTAAGGCAACGTACCACAGTACATACCCGACGACTGTCGGAAGGACCGCCAAAAAAAGGACCGCGCCCCATCCTTTCCATGTCATGGCTGTGACTTCTGTCACCAGCGATGATGAGAGAAATGGGAGAAGACCCAACGACCCGAAGAGAAACGCGTACACCGTCAACGAAAGGGCTGAATACCGCTGGAGTAGCTTTTTTCCCGCGACGGTATATCCAGCGCCGACAAACGCCGAGACCAACACGGCGAATGCCGCCGAAATATATGAGATATCGAACGGATTTCCCGCGGTACCGGTAAAAGAGATGATAACGACGCCACCAAATGAAAGCGGGATACCCATCGCGATTTTTTTTGCGATTTTTTCTTTGAGAATAATTGTCGCGAAGATGATGGTGAACACCGGAATTGTCGCGATGATGAGACTAGCGGCTGAAGGGGAGATGTACTGCTCACCGTAGTTAAGCCCTAAATGGTAGACGACAACACCAAGAAATCCTAAAAGAAAAAGAGGGATCAGATCTTTCTTGTGGAGTTTTGAGAATTTCTTTGGAGCAATCACGATGATAAGGAGAAAGATGGCACAGACGGTGAACAACCGCATAATGGTGAGATTGATCGGATGGAGTTCTTCAAGACCTATTTTGATAAACGGGAACGCAAACGCCCAAAAAACAACCGGAAACCCAATAATGAAGAAAAAGTATTTTTTATCCTGAGGTTTGGTGGTGCTGGTTGGTTCTTGCATACAGTGTGGGCGACAAAGGAAACCGGTTATTTAAAATCATTTGGTAAGCAAAAAAACAGAGGTTATTTCTGAGATATCAAAAGGTCATGCAAGCAACCTTAGATATTATATAAACTTGGTGGTGAACGCGAGTTCACCAGTGTTCGTAATGGACTATTTCCTCGAGACTCTTGCGTTTCTCCCCTTTTGTTATGGTCTTGGTGATTTTTGCAATAAGTCCCTTTTTATTCGCAGGATACCCAAGCGGGATGAGCGCGACGATCCTAATCCGTTTTGGGATTTCGAGTTGCTTTTTGATTTTTTGTTCGTTAAACCCTCCGACCCAGCAGGTCCCCAAATGAACATCGGTGGCTGCAAGCACGAGGTTCTCGACAGCGATTGCGACATCCACGATGTAAAACTCGATCTCATTGTGAATACCACTATCAACAGGATCGGCACAGGCGAGAATGACGACCGGTGCGGTTTGTAACCAGCGGTTAAAGTAACTATTTTTAGCAAGTTCGGCAATGGTACCCTTATTTCTTACAACAATGAACCGCCAGCATTGTTTGTTTGCCCAGGACGGCGCCCGTCGGGCGCAATCAAGGACGTACATGAGTTTTTCATCCTCGACTGCTTTGTCGCTATACCCTCTGATACTGGTCCTGGTCTTAATGACATCAGCGAATTCCATACCGAGCCCTCATCGCAGGGTAATATAGTGTTTATTATAAAAACTATTTTTACCAAGTGGCAGCCGTCTCTTCCATGAAGCAAACCATTGAATAATACAATGTACCATACAAGGATTTTATACCAGCTTCCAATTAACCGGATGGAATGAACAATGCACTCATCGTCGAACTCATCTTCCTTGCGTCTTCGCTTGTGACAATCTATCTTATCCTCAGGAGACGATATTTGTATGTTCGCCTGGGGATGCGAAACATAAAAATAGATTTGTATTTCGTCGGCGCCCTGCTCGGCCCGGTCCTTATAATTGTCTTTGGCCTTTTGAACTCGGCACAGTTCCTTGAGGGGCTCGAGGGCGTCGGCAGCCTCAACCCGTTCGGGGTGCTGGTACTGTTTCTGTCGATGGTCTTCATGAGTATTTTCTTGGACATTACCGGGTTTTTCGAATACTGCGCCCGCCTTGCATTACAATACGCAAGCGGTGACGGACGACGACTCTACTTTTCAATCTACATCACCGTTTCTATTCTAACGATCTTCACCTCCAACGACATCATCGTGCTCACCTTCACCCCGTTCATCTACTATTTTTCAAAGAATGCCGGCATCGACCCGAAACCATACTTAATCGCCGAGTTCTTCGCGGCGAACACCTGGAGTATGATGCTGTACATAGGCAATCCCACCAATATCGTTCTTGCGGCTGCGTTCAACCTTCGTTTCGATGAATACACCAAATGGATGTTGATTCCTTCCCTGGTTGCCGGGTTCATCAACATGATCCTCCTCTATGCCATCTTTAGAAAAAGCATTAACAAACCCATGATACAAACGGAACCAGTAGATCCTCGGGCAGCGATCACGGATAAAGCAAGCGCGATACTTGGGCTTATCATCCTTGGTGGGTGCATCATCGGCCTGGCAATCGCCCCCTACTTCGGGATCGCGATTTGGAGCATCGCGCTAGGATTTGGGCTTGCGTTACTCGCGATTCTTCTCTTCCGTGATCTCCTCGTTCTGGTAATGAAGGAACACATCGATAAGAAACATTTCACAGTCGCACCAACCGTAAGAAAGATGCCGTTTAGCATCATCCCCTTCGTTCTTTCGTTGTTTATCACCGTAGAGGCACTCAGAATCTACGGTGTCACCACGCAAATCGGTATGTTGTTCAGGGATATCAGCGGTGCTTCAACGACCCTCACCACTTTCGTCTATGGCGTTTCCTCGACGTTTGCGGCAAACATCCTCAACAACATTCCAATGACCGTCGCGTACGTCCCGATAGCGGCAGCATCCTCCCATGCCACCCTTCTCCCAGCGGTCCTTGCTACAACTATTGGTTCTAACCTTGGGGCGAACATCACCCCGATAGGAGCACTCGCTGGTATCATGTGGGTGAGCATCCTTCGCGATAAAAACGTGAAACTCACCTTTAAGGAATTCGTCAAATACGGACTGCTCGTCACCCCCATCACCCTTCTTGCATGCCTTGGGGTACTTGCTGTAGAATTCATGGTATTTTAAAGAAAAAAATGGAACCTAAAACAATATACCAGAGTAGTAGGTTATCCTCCCTGATATGGACCCGATATTACACGTCTATAATCTTAGTAAATCCATCGCCGGCAAACAGCTCTTTGATGACGCATCCTTCGATGTCTACCTGGAAGACTGCATCGGGCTTCTCGGCCCGAATGGCGCAGGGAAAACGACCCTTTTCAACATCCTGTTAGGTAGAGACCGGCCGAACATTGGTGGCATACAACGAAAAGACGGGCTGCAAATCCGCTGCCTTGAACAAATCCCGATACAACCCAGCGATATGACTGTACGGGACTTCTTCACACGAACAGCGCAAACCGAAGATGTACAGCAACAGATGAAACAGTACGAGAAGCAATTAGAAGACCCAGCAATCTATGAATCGACGCGTCATCAAGAAATACTTGAAGAACTCAGGAAGCTACAAATGCGTACGAGTAAATCCAGCGGCATAGCGCGGTTTGAGGCTGCACGAGGTCTGCTGAAAGAACTCAAATTCCAAGATATCCACCCTGAAACACCACTAAAAAACCTTTCAGGCGGGGAACAACAAAAAATAGGACTCGCAAGCGTCCTTTCGCAGCCACAGAGTTGTGATTTGCTGCTGCTCGACGAACCGACGAATCATCTCGATATCGAAACCATCGAATGGCTTGAACAAAAAATCGCAGAAATCCCCTGCGCGGTAATCATGATCTCCCATGACCGATACCTCCTGAATGATTTAGTCGACCGGGTCATAGAATTTCGCGGGTCTCATCTTGAGGTTTATGATGCAACCTATGAAGAGTACGAAGAACAAAAGAAAATACGGGAGCACATTAAACAACAGGAGTATCAGAAGGCAGCGGTGGAGATGAAACGGCAACTCGCGGCGATAGAAAAAATCACGCGACGAAGCCGGTACACCATACAAATAAACAGTCGAATGAAACAACTGGAAAAACTCAAACGGGTGGAAAACCCAGTGCTGAAACACTATCTTCTGAGATTTCATTTCAAAACAGCGTTCAAATCAGGGAAAAACATCGCGGACGGTACCGGTCTTTCAAAATATTTCGGGGAGAAAAAGATACTTGAGAACGCGAGTTTCGAGATTATCGCAGGACAAAAAATTGGTCTTATCGGGCCGAACGGATGCGGCAAAACAACGTTTCTGAAAATCCTGACCGGCGAGGAACCGATCACCAACGGAAAACTCCATATCAGCCAAGGGGCAAAATGGGGGTACTTCGACCAAGGACATCTCTCACTCACCCTTGAAAATACTCTTCTGGAGGAATTACTCAAGGACCATAAAGATCTTGGGGAAGACGACGCAAAAGCGCTTCTCGGTCAGTTTAATTTCAAAGGAACCATGGTGAATAACAAAGTAGGGCAACTATCCGGAGGAGAACGGGCGCGCCTTGCGTTCCTCCGCCTCATTATGAAGCCATACAACCTTCTTTTACTCGATGAGCCGACAAATCATATGGACATTGAGTCAAAAACCGCAATAGAGACCGCATTGAATTCCTACACCGGTACAGTTATCGTCGTATCCCATGACCGTAAGTTTTTAGACACGGTCACAGACACGATTTTCTTTATGGACGAAGCGGAGGTTAAAACCTATTCTGGGAACTACACGATGTTTCGCCTTCAACGGCAGAAAGAACTCACCCAGTTCACTGGGAAAGACCTCGCGTACCTCTCCAGGTCAGGGCTCACCAAATACGTCGTGACGAAAGGGTTCACGATCTGGAGTATCAAAAAGAAACATACCGTCGGAGAAGAAATCTACATCGGCGATCACAACCGCGGCTTGTACGAATGGGCGATTAAGGGTGGCCTGCTAAAAGAAGACTAACATACACAAAGAAGCGTTTATTTTTCAAATATACTTCATGAGCCCATTTAAATGAAAAATAAATAATACAAAAAAATAGATTTATATAGGATGCTTCGATTCTCATTCTGTTCAGAAGGGAAGGAAAAGGCCCTTGTGAACAGAATTGTCTGGGAGGACAATGCCGAAGCAAATGTCTGGGAAAACCTTCAGCAGTCTCCTTGACTACTATATCGCTTGCCTTGAGCAAGAAGATATGCTATCCGTCACCTTCGCAATCTCCTCGGAAGGCACACAATTCTTGTCGACCCCCCTCAAAAAAGAAGAGCTGTTTCATACGAACAGCCAGGAGGTGACGCTTGAACAATCAACGGAAACACAGCGGTTTTTCCAGACCTCTTTGCTCCGGCAGAAAAGTAAGACGTTGTTCTATGGATATCCCCTCATGATCTGCCCGGAGGGTAAACTAAGCCCCTTGTTTTATACGGAACTCCAGTACGAACAAAAAGACGACACAATTGTCATAAAAACCACAACGTCTCAACCACGGTTAAACCCGTATGTTTTTTTACAAAATGGGTTTTCATCCGAAGAAATCATCAGCATCAAACGAGACATCGAAACAGAAGAGTTTCCCTCTGCCCTCGCGTCACTTTGTACATTGTTTCATGTTGAAGGTAATCATTTTTCCTCAGAGCTTGACACCAAACCCTTGAAACACACGATAACACCCACCCTTGTCAATAAAACAATTCTTTACTTCGGGGAACGACCCGATATCACGCATAATTTAATTGTTGAATTACGTCAGTTGAAAAAGAAACCGCTCGATGATCTCGCATCCACCTCACTGTTGCTGTTGCTCACCCGTGAATTTCTCTTAGACGGAGCTGCTCAAAGTAACAAACCATTCTTGGAAGTTTTCTTACTGAATCCCGCGCAAGAACAGGCAGTGCAACAAGCTCTTACGAAACCATTGACGGTTATCACCGGTCCACCGGGTACAGGAAAATCTCAGGTCGTCCTGAATATCATCGCCAATGCAGTGTACCAGAATAAAACCGTTCTCTTCGCGAGTAAAAACAACAAGGCAGTCGACGTGGTGATCGATAAATTGAACGCGATTTTGCCATACAAGCTCATCGTGCGCATGGGACACCGCGCGCATCGGAAAAACGCAAAAACATATCTTACACAACTTATTAAACAACATATCCCAAGAATATCGCTCCCGGAAGAGACAATTACTGACTTGTGTAGGATTTCTTCTCGGATTACATCAGTTCAGAACCAACTCGTCTACCTGAGCGCCTTAAACGAATCGTTCAATACCACGCAGAACACCATCGATGCTTTAATCGAACAATTCCCGGAAGAGGTGTATGAACAAGGACAGCACTGCCGGCTCGAAGCGATTGATCCCTATATGCTGAAACACGATCTCGAAAAGTATTTCGGTCATCAGGGAATCCTTCAACAACTCAACCCCCAGCGGCATCAACGAAACCAAGAACACTGCCTCAGAAACTATTACCACCTGCTTCCCACCCCGCTAAGAGCATACCTCCAGAACATGCTGACAAACAAGAAAACATCCAGCAATACCGTATTACAATGGATCCTCAATTGGAAAAAAATCGAGCTCGCGAGCGATGAAATCCGACAAATAAAAAAAAAACTTCTCTTAATTCCAGATTATCCGACACTCAAAAACCAGCTTGTAACATTGCATGAAGAACGACTCGGGATTTCACGGCCCTTGCTGGAACAGCATTGGATACATAAACTCGCGGAAGCAACTGAGGAAGACAAACAAAATGTTGTCGCATATTTTTCAACCTCGGAACAACTGGAATCATGGACGGGAGACACCACCGTTTTTCGGCAACTCCTCACCGAGCAAATACGGACACTGCAAAAAATCCTTAGATTCTTACCGGTGTGGGTTGTCACCAATCTTTCTGCGAAACACAGTTTTCCCCTGAAAACAAACCTCTTCGAGATCTTGATTATCGATGAGGCATCACAATGCGACATCGTCTCTGCGCTCCCTCTGTTCTATCGCGCAAAACACGTGGTGATCATCGGAGACCCTCAACAACTCAAACACATCTCACTGCTCACCGAAATACAGGATCGGACATTGGCAGTGCAACACAACCTTGCTGACGAATGGTTCACAGATTTTTCATACACCAAGCATTCACTTTACGATCTGGCGGCACGCATCACGAAGGTAAACAACGAACAACCCGTATTATTGAACGAACATTACCGGTGCCATTCAGATATCATCTCGTTTTCAAACGACTACTATTACGGACGGAAACTGACGATTGCAACGAATGAATCACGGCTCCTCCAACACCCTTCCATACAGACGCGAATCGTCTGGCACCAAGTAAAAGGAAAAACAGCCCATGCAAAAAGCCCGTATAACGAAGAGGAAGCAGAAAAAGTCGCTGAAGAAATCCTAAAGTTACTCGGAGCAACCCCTCCAGTAAACGCTTCACTTGGGGTTGTCACCCTCTTCCGGGCACAAACCGAGATGATCACTGAAAAACTGAATGCATTTAAAGATATCTATGACACGAACGTTACGATTGGCACCGCACATCGATTCCAAGGCGATGAAAAAGACATCATCGTGTTCTCGCCAGCAGTCTCCGAGGGTGTCAAACCTGGGACTCTCCATTGGATTGAAACAACCAGCCAGCTGCTCAACGTCGCAGTAACCAGAGCCCGAAGCTACCTCATTATCGTCGGCGACCGGGATGCGTGTACACAGACAACCGGTCCCCTCAATAATCTCGCTGAGTACGTCGAAACAAGGATGATGAATACCGGAAAGTTTGAATCACGAGAAAAACAGATGTTGTACGAAGAGTTGAAAAAACAAGAAATCCCAGTGACCCCTCATTATATGATAAAAGCAAAACCACCGGTTCACATTGACTTTGCACTGTTCATCAACGGAAGTCGATATGCTATTGAAATGGAGCACGACCGAGAGAAAACACACGAAAAACTACTGAGGACAGATGGGTGGAAAATCAGGCGATTCTCTGAAAATGAAATTCTGCACAACCTTCCTCAGGTGATTGAAGAGATTAAGCGATTCTGCTGAAGACAAATTGTGTCTTATTTTTTCCTGAACATTTATATACCAAGGGCTCAATACAACTATGACATAGGGGGATTATATCGATGATTGAATCAAACGCAGTAAAAAAAACATTTGTTCTTCTCATATTTGGTATAATTCTTGGAGCAAGCACTATCCCGACAATCGGGGGCTACATACCCACGGCTGATTCACATAATCACCATCTCATCGAAATCGATGATGCAGTAAAAGTTGTCCATGCAAAACTCAGTGAACTTCACAGAACCGATTTTTCGATTGCACACGTTATTGAAATAATACGCGACGAAGGAACACCCTTATACTACGCGTTTGATCTGAACCCTCAAGGATACCTTGTGGTGTCTGGATCCTACGATCTACCACCCGTTATTGCATATTCATTTACTAGCAGCTTCCGAGATGCGACGAATCCGAATCTTCTTTCTGACATGCTGACTACTGACTTGACACTGCGCCTCGAAAACATCCCAACACTTCCGGAAACAATAATCCAAGAGAGATATGACTCCTGGGAGAGGTATCTCCAAGAAAAACCTATGATTTCCGGGCAGTTCGAACAATGGCCTCCCGAGGGGTCGACCCCCACAGGCGGATGGTTACTGACGAACTGGCACCAGAGTACTCCGTACAACAGCCTCTGCCCGCTTGATATTTATAACGGTGGAGGACGGAGCGTTGCTGGATGCCCAGCGGTTGCAATGGCTCAAATATTGAACTACCATAATACAACTAATAATATCACCTTCAATGATAATGATGATTACTATCATAATTACGCCGGGAACCAATATTGGATTGATAACGACCATGCGACATATGATTTTCCTTCCTTCCCTCAGCTGAACTCCTACCTCACGTCACTTCAAAATCACTATGAGAACAATATCCAGCCAACGAATACGGAAAAAGCAGCGCTCACGTTTGCCTGCGGCGTCGCTGCACAACAAGTGTACAGCGCTGCTGTCTCTGGGACGTTCGGAGTAAACCAAGCGTACGACGCATATCAACGATTCAATTGTTCAACGGTTACCTTGCTTCATGAAAGTGACCCAGATCTCTACGGTCGGTTATCGCATAACATGATGGATGCACTACCAGTCCATCTCGCAGTCGTAAATCCCGGGTGGACAGCGGGTCATAACCTCGTTGTCGATGGGTACAACACAGACAATTACTTCCATTTGAACTTCGGATGGGGCGGTTCCTACAACGGCTGGTATCTCATACCAGATGAGATTCCCTATGGTTTAACCGTTATCGAAGGAGTCATCGTTGACATCCTAAAACCGAACACAGGTATTCCGGATTTATCCTGCAGCGGTACACTCCGATGGACAAATGTCACACCAGGTAACAACGTCAGTGGCAGCTTCACGATAAATAACATTGGCGATCCAGGCTCTGATTTAGGGTGGAAGATTACCGAGTGGCCGACATGGGGGACTTGGACGTTCACACCCTCTTACGGACATAATCTGAGGCCGGAAGATGGACCACTGACGATTCACGCTAGCGTCATCGCACCAAACGAGCAGAATCATGAATACATCGGTCAAGTCAAAATAGTGAACATTGATGACAGCAGTGATTATCAAACAATCCCGGTTTCTCTTAAGACCACCAGTGGGATAAAGGCAGATTTATCGTGTACTGGTTATCTTACTTGGACCGATATTCACCCAGGAGGTATTGTTAACGGAAGTTTCACGGTGGAGAATATTGGGACAGCATTTTCGAATCTGAGCTGGGCGGTTGTGAGCTGGCCGGATTGGGGCAATTGGACATTCATACCCAATCATGGCGATCATCTCACGCCAGAAGAAGGGCCGCTCACAATCCATGTGAGTGTAATTGCTCCGGATAAGAAGCATAAGGAGTTCACCGGTCAGATAAAACTTGTCAACAATGAAAACAGTAGCGATTATGGTACGATACCGGTCTCATTAACAACACCATTCAAACCTCATTTTATCCTCATAGACATTATTCAGTGGTTAATCGATCGTTTCCCGCATGCATTCCCACTGTTACGCTTTTTTTTGAACCGATGAAAGAAATTGCGTCACTGCATCTGACTATTGGTGGACGAATCTTCTGAGCTATACAACTACAAAAAGACACATCATTATTTTTTATCCTGAGTTTCGCACTTAGATAAATATTAAGTGTCTTCAGCGGTTTGTATTTTATTGGTGACAAAATGCAAACAACACTGAAGACACCACACAACATAAAGCCAAACCAAAATAAGACCTTTCCGA
>Ga0315282_10005801_pt1 | contig 20893 bp, 14 predicted proteins | sample YL17G07_20_MG_FD_203693 | JGI IMG/M metagenome (GOLD analysis project Ga0315282, IMG submission 203693) | Sediment microbial communities from Yellowstone Lake, YNP, Wyoming, USA - YL17G07_20 | ecosystem: Environmental > Aquatic > Freshwater > Lake > Sediment | place: USA: Wyoming | collected... | reverse complement strand
TTCTAGACTTTGACGCGTTTCATCTCGACGTTGCCGAGGTCCATCTCTCCCACGCCCAACTGATAGGCGAGCTCGACGTGCGGCACGTCCAACGGCTTGAGCCCGAGCAACGTCGCCCCGTAGGCGTCGGTCGCGACGGGGTCGAGGCTCGCGACAACCTCGCCCACATCTTTGGTCTTGCCCGGCCCCGCCGGTCCGTTAGTCAGCAGAATGCGATTGGCGTCGAGGATGATCAGATCGGGGCGCAGCGCGGTCGAGAGATCGGCGATGCACTGCTGCAGGCCGGCCTGGTGCCAGTGCTGGCGGTCCCAGACCGTCCCCATCATGTTCTTCATCGCGCCGGTGATGACGCCGCCGTTGTGAATCTTGAGGATGGGGGCGTTGATGAAGACGTCGGCCTCGACGATGTCCCGGATCACGTTGTCCGATTTCAGGATCTTGCCCTTCGGGATTTCGATCTTCGCGTAGCGGCGCTGGTCACCGGCGGAGACGGCCTCGCCGCCGGCTTCCTGTATCGCCGCGCCGAGCTTGCTGACATCCCACACGAGCTTGGGAGACGAAGACGTCATGTGCTCGACGACGACGACGCGCTTGGCGCCTTGCCCTCTACAGATCCTGATCAGCGCCGCGACGACCTCGGGGTTGGTGGTGACGGCCATGTCGGGCGGCGCGTGCCAGGCGGCGTTGGGCTTGATGACGACCGTGTCGCCCTGCTTCACGAATCGGCTGATGCCGCCGAGTTGTTCGATCGCTGCTCGGACGCGATCATCGATCGTGCCTCCCGAGGCTATCGACAGCACGGCGTTTGGCTGTCGTGACGCGCAGCCTCCGATGAGCGCGGCGGCGCCGATGCCGACGACACCGCGTAGGAAATCCCTTCGCCCAATCTTGTCAGACAATGCTGTATCCCTCGTTCATGATATGCGGCCCATGCGCTGACTGCGTACCGCGGCCGCCGGTTCTGTCAGGACTCATGCGCCGTCGTGGTTCGCTGCCTGATGCCTCCCCGCGCGACGTGAGCAAATGCGCCGGAAAGGCGCCCTTAGCGCCGTGCGGCGTCAGCGGCCCTCCGCTCATGTCATACATTCTACAGAAGATGCCCTGTCCCTATATCTCCCTGATCAGCCTGGCCGGCCGGGCCTTAGCCCGAGAACACCTGCGCCAGGTCGACGGGCTCCCGCGGGTAGAGCCGATTGTGGATCTCGACGTTTTCGGCGCCGTGCGGGCACCGGGTGAGGCAGTCGCATTGCTCGAGTAAAGATGGCTTCGCGCGCGTGGCGAGCAGGTGCTTGAGCCGACCCGCGGACAGGGCGAGGCATTCGCGGCGCAATTGCGTATACCTGCCGCCACTCCAGATCTCGGAGAAGGAGTGCTGATACAGATTGCCCATAGTCACGGGACACACAGAGCACGGCTCGACTCGGCCGTCGGCGTGGATGAGCGCGAAATAGTGCCCCATGTAACAGCCGATCCGTGAGTAGAGGCGCTTGCACGCATCGGGCGAGGGCGATGTCTGCAGGACGTCGACGTTGGTGGCGATGCCGTATTCGCGCAACCGGCGCGCGACGGCGCGCATGCGCTCCAGCGCCCCTGCCCACTCCTCCTCGCCCAGACTCAGGTCCTGGATCTGATGAAACGCGCCCATGCGCACGAATTGCACTCGGGTCGCCGCTGCGGCGCGTGCAACGTCTACGAGTCCTTCGATATCATCCACATTGCCCCTAAACACGACGTAACTCAGGACCACCTGCGGACTGTGTCCGATCTCCTTCGACGTCTCGCCAAACGCGGCGACGCTGCGGAGAACTTTCTGCAGGGCGCCGGCCTGTGATGTGCCGTGCACGTGCTGGTAGACCGAGTCCGAGGACGCGTCGAGGCTGACGTTGAGCTTGACCAAACGCAACCGCGCGAGCTCTCGCGCTGCCTCCTGCGTCAGCAGGGCCGCGTTCGTCGTTAAGCTCAATTCCAGACCGGCATCGCGCACTTCGCGCATCATATCGAGAGCGTGCTTGTGCATCAACGGCTCGCCGAGCCCGACGATCTGGAGCCACTCGCAGCCCAGCGACGACAGATCGGCCACCAGGCGCGAGAATACTTCCCTGTCGAGCACGAGGCGGGAGGATTCGCGCCCTTGGTCGCTCAGATGGCGGTCGAGGTGGCGGTAAGGCGTATGCTCCATGCAGAACAGGCAGGAGTAATTGCAGCGCTCGGTGATGCCGATCTGCACCAAGGTCGGCCCGGCATGGGGCCTGGACCCTGTGAATCGCTCCCATTCCGACTCGGCTTTCATCCCAGGCGTCCTTCCGCGCGCGCCCGGTGCACTGTGGAGGCGCAACCGAGGTCAAGTCGAGCCGCTCGCGCGCGGATAGTCAATCGGACCATCGCCCCGCAGCCATCAGCCGACCTGCCGCACGTTAGATTAAGGTTACCCGTTTCTGAAGCCCCGTCCACCAACCCGGATCATTCATACTCCACAGCGCGCCGTCGGGACGCAATATCGTCTCGACCGATCGGGCCTCGGCGCGCGCCAGCGGCGCTCGCTCATCGCACATAGCCAAGCGAACGCAGTCGCCGCATCATCTCCTCATCGATCGTGGTGACAGGCCGACGGCCGTGGAGCTGACGCGGCTTGGCCGGCTCCGACAGCGCCAGGAGTTGGCTCGTCATCTGCTTGACTTGCGCCGTCTCCGAACGCGCGATGTTACGCTGCTCCGTGGGGTCGGCGGCGAGATCGTACAGCTCAACGGTGCCGTCGTCAAAGCGGATCAGGTGCCAGCGGCCGCTGACTACGCTCTGTCCAGGGCGGGAATGCTCGTCTGGGCCGCCGATCCGCCACAACCCCAACTGCGAGAGAACCGGAGGGCCGCCGCGCCGCGAGCCGTCGCCAAAGGCGGCAAGCGACTCCCCGCGACCGAACCGGCGCTGGACGCCCGCAATGTCGAGCGCGGTGGCCCCGAGGTCCGTGAGCCCAACCGGGTGTTCGATCACGCGGCCCGATCGCTCGTCTCCTGGCATCACGACGATCAGCGGGACGTGCAACATCTCGTGGTACACTGCGTAGCCATGGCGCAGCCGTCCATGCTCGGCGAACCCCTCGCCGTGATCGGCGGTGACGATGATCGCCGTGTTCTTGCGTAAGCCAAGGCGCTCGAGTTCAGACAGCACGACCCCAATGTACCGGTCAACATACGACACCTCGCCGTCGTACAGTCGCGCCAGGTGACGCACCTCATCCTGCGTCAGCGCACCCCGGCGGCCGGCTGCGATCTCCTCTTCGATGACGCGCGGCCTGCCTTCGGCCACCGCAGCGGAGAAGGGCACGCGCCCAGCAGTGCCCTGCGGCGCCGCATCCGAATCGGGCGCGGTATACGGATCGTGCGTATCCATATAGTGCAGGTAGAGGAAGAACGGCCGGCGCGCTCGCAGCCGCAGCCAATCCGACGCATGACCCGTCACCGTCTCGGCCGAGCGCCACACGAAAGAGAGGTTCGGGCGGGCGTCAAAGCGCCCGAAGCCGCGATCGAAGCCGACGCCCCAGGTGGCGACGGGGTTCGCCGTGATCGCCGCGCACGTGTAGCCGCGGCGCGCGAGCGCCTGCGGAAAGGTGACCACGTCATCGGCGAGGCGCAGCCTGGTGGGGTTCCGGATCTCCGAGGGGTAACGCCCTGCCAGGATCGAGGCGACCGAAGGCAGCGTCCACGGCGCTTGCGAGAATGCGTGAGCGAACCGCATTCCGCGCCGCGCGAGCGCATCAATGGTTGGGCTGGTATCGCGCGCATAGCCGTAGCACCCGAGGTGGTCGGCGCGCAGCGCATCGACGATGATAAGGACGATGTTCGGTCGATCCGATTCCTGACCAGCGCCGACCAGCGTGGGGTCACCCCATACCGCAAACAGCGCGCCGCGCCCGCGGGACAGGAGGCCTGGCGTCTCCGTCACGAACCGCAGCACCACGCGTTCGCCCGCATGCTCGGCCAGGTCGAGCTCGGCGGTATGCCAGCGGCACTCGCGCAGGTATCCGGTGTCAATGACATCGCTCCACTTCAGGAGCTTGCCGCCGGTCGCGGCCGTGACCTCGACCGTGAAGCCAACCCGCGCGGCGGGCCACTTCCACGCATCGGGAAGCACGCCGTAGTCGAACGCCAGCCGGGCCTCTTTCGGCACCGTCGCCCTGCGCACGAAACATGTCGGCGCGGGCGCGTAGACGATGGGCTGCAGCATCCCTCCGATCGCCGCCCGCTCGAGGCTCTCACCACGTGCCGCCAGCGCGAGCGGAAGCGGCACCGACGGGCCCTTGGGCCAGGGGACGCGGGCGGCGGGCACGGAGCGCGGGTGGTAGCCGCCGCCGAGGCGGACCAGCGGCTGCGCCGGAGGCCATCCGCCGGCCTCGCGCGCCGAGAGCCACACGCCCAGGATCCCGACGGCTATAGCCAGTACGCCAAGGCCGACGGCCGCTGCGCGATAGGTCCTCGTGTGCCGGCGTGCCATCGCTTGCGCCGCGTCATTCATAATGAGTTCCGATCACGCGCGCGCGCTCACCTGCGCGGGGATCACGCGAACCGGCGTCGGCTGCGACAGGTCGCCCGACCGGGGAACGAAGGTCGAGTCATGAAGCAGCCCGCCGCCGATGCTGGTCATGGATAGGGCCAATGGTGTTCTCCTGCGTGCCTATAAGGCGCAGGGTCTCACAGCGTGTGTGAGAACCCTGTCGCCTTTGGTGTCATTCCGAGTGCAGCGAGGAATCTTGGTCTCGCTCGACCAGACCAAGACCCCCGCCAAAGGCGGGCAAGCTTCGCGGAGTTTATCCTGAGCGCAGTCGAAGGGCTCAGGGTGACAGAGAATCGAAGCTTCTCACACACGCTCTCAGGACTCATGCGGGGAGCGACGAAACCCGGTGGACCCGGCTTGGTCTTGACTTCGTCGCAGCGGGCCGTCATCCTACCGGAATGTTCACGCGCTCGCTGGTGGAGTTCGCATCGCCTCCATGCGGTCTAGGCTTAATGCTGTTCGCTTATGGAGTTTTGAGTATTAGCTGAGGGCCGCTAATACCGCGAGGCGCCTGGCGCCAGGGCACTACTTGGGCGGCTGTCTCGAGTCGCGCCTCGCAGGGCCTCGCGGTCGTTTGGTTTGAGGACTGTCGCGGGGGCTGGTGGGGGTGCGTCTTGCCTTCAGCGGCATCGTCGTGAGCGTGGTGTCTGCGTGTTCGGCGCGCAGCCAACGGACCACACGGGGGTAGGCTCGACCGAGGATACCCGGGGGCAGGCCTGGATGCCCCGCGCCGGGCAGTACGCACAAGGTCACGTCAGTATGACCGTCGGCGCGCAGATTTCGTGCCAGCGCAATGCTCTGCCGGGCGGGCACGATGGCATCATCGGCGCCGTGTACAAGCAAGACCGGCATGGTTCGCCTGAACGAGTGGTGGTAAACCGGAGAGGCCATACGCCGATCGTAGGCGCCGAGCAGGGTTTTGACCCAGGGCTGCCTAACGTTTTCAAAGTCCTGCGGGGAGCCGATAGCCACCACGCCTGCTATGGGAATGCGGCAGGCGACAGCCTCCGCAATTGTGCCTCCGATACTGAACCCGACCAGGTATGGTGGGCATCCGCGTTTCGCCGTCACTCTTCTCGCAATGACTGCGACATCATCAACCTGGGCGGGCCACTGGTATCGCGGGGCGAGCCGGTACTCAACCGACATCGCGTGGAAACCATCGCGTTCAAGCGCCCGGCACCACGCGACCATCGGCGCCCAGTTCTTGCCGGGCCACAAGCCGCTCCCGTGGATGAGAATCACGACCGGCTTCGGTTTGGGTGTCGGCGACGAGGAGCGCGGCGGGGCAGCGTGGGATACGCAGACCGCGGCGGCCAGGAAACCGACGGCCGCAACCTCGCACAGGCCGCCTATGGTGAGGAAACGCTTCATCTACAGCGAATTATAGCATAACCCGGCGGCGCCAGCGCCGGCCGCATTTCTGTACCCGGTGGCGGCCGTGACTGGGTGGCCCGACGGCCGTAATACAGGGTTACGACCAAGCGAGGGTGGATGGCGGTGGTGACCGCGGCCCTGATTGTCGCGGCGGGTCAGGTCGCCCGCCTGCGACCGCGCGAAGTATACGTAGCGATGACGTGATCGGGGCAGCGTGTCTGAGACGCGGGTTCGCGCCTGTTCCAGAGGTTACCTTCGCACCAGGGCTGGCGATCGCCTCGCGGCCGCGATTCTGGGTAGAATGTAGATGCGGGCGCCCGAAGTAGCGTTGCCCGTGAAGATGTTATGACTGACACTGCGGTCGATGAGCACCCGCGGGAAATGATGCGGAGCAACCGGATTCAAGCTCTTGACGGCATGCGTGGGGTATCAATCCTGGCCGTTACCGTCTTCCATTCCTGGATCGCGAGCGGCCATCCAGCGATGCGTTTGCTTGGTGCTGACTTTGCCCCCTTGTTCGCCTTTGGGCAACAGGGGGCCAACGCCTTCTTCATGATCTCAGGCTTCATCCTGTTCTTGCCCGTGGTGAAGGCCGGCGGCGTGGCGCCTGGCTATCGGAAGTTCCTCAGCCGCCGGTTGACGCGGTTGCTGCCTCCCTATTACGTGGCCCTGACGTTCTGGGCAGTTTTCTGGGTCCTGCTTCACGACTTCATCCCTCACCCCATGCCGGCGCATTCAGACTGGCTGCGCGCGTGGCCGCGTAATCTTGTCACTCACGCGACCTTCACACATGTCTTTTGGTTCGAGACCATCTGGTCGCTGCATGGACCGCTGTGGTGGGTTGCCACGCTCGTCCACATGTACCTGCTCTTCCCGCTCCTGGCGCGGGCGGTGTGGCGGTGGCCGTTCGCTACCCTGGCAGTGTCTCTGCCCGGCTTGGCTTGGTCATTGCACCCCGTGATCGGGACGACCATCGTCGCCCGCCTGCCCTTCTTCCTGGCGGGCATGGTGGCGGCAATCATCTACAACCGATACAGCGGTTGCGCTTGGCGTGTGCTGCGCTGGGCCGGCCGCGCGTTCGCCTGGCGCCCGCTTGGCGCGGTCGGCAATATGGCCTACAGTCTGCTCCTGTACAACCTGTTTGGCTACTGGTTCGTCCAGGCCTTCTTCCCGGCCCTGCGGAAAGGTTCGCTGGTTTGGTGGGTAGTGACGGCGGCGCTTCTCTTTGCACTGGCCGGAGTCGCCTATGTGACCGTCGAGCGCCCCGCGCGCGACTGGCGGCGCGGGGCCGCGTCCGCGAGCAAGCCTCCGCCGGAGCCACAGGAAGCGTGAGGGGCGCCCGACCGAGGTTATAACGCCGCGCCGATCGCAGTCCGTGGGGTTCTGAACCGGGCACGTATGATTCGGGGCTAGTGCGGACCCAGATAGCCAAGGGAGCGAAGCTGCCGCATCATTCCCGCTTGAGCCTCCGGTGTAGGCTTGTCCTTGGCGGCGGCCCGGCGAGCCGCCACGGCGTAGTGCGTATGCTGAAGCAGATCCTGGCGCAGTCTGGCCGGGGCAGTGGAAAGGAGATGCTTCTCCGCGGGGTCGCGCGTCAGATCATAGGCTTCCCATCGGCCCCCTGGGGGGATTGGCTTCTCGGGCGGGCACCCTGAGAGCGAGTAGACGACGGCGGTGTCTCCCGCTCGTGCGCCGTAGCGCACGACCGATTTCCTGGGCCAATCCATTTCGCTGAACAGCACGCGGTTGCCGATATTAGCCGTTGGGAACAAGCGCTTCCCGGCCAAGTTGCGGGGAGGGGCGATGCGCGCCAGGGCGAGGAAGGTCGGCATGACATCCAAACCGCTCACCGGAGTCTTGACGGCGGCGGGCGCGATACCAGGGGCGCGGATGATAAGGGGCACGTGAAGCAGTTCGCTGTAGAGGGTCAACTGGTGGTAGATATAGCCGTGCTCGAGGAACTCCTCGCCATGGTCAGACGTCACCGCTACGACGCACCGTCGATCATCCCGCAGCGCCTGCAACACACGACCCACCCGGGCGTCGACTTCGCGCACGTAGAGTGCGTACAGGTCGCGAAGAGCGGCCACCTCCTCCAGGGATGCCTCATCCTGTTTGCCCGTCGCCTTCGGTACGATCGTCAACAGCCGATTCTCGCCTGAGGTCGGCGTATACCCGTCGCGAGTTGACTTTGGCAGAGCGGCGAGCCTGGCGCTGAGCGCAGCCGGAATGCGCGCAGGTCGATATGGAAAGTGGGGGGCATAGAGAGAGAGCAGCACGAAGTACCGGTCTCGCCGGTGCTCCTTCATCCATTTAAGGCAGGCATCCGCGATCCGGTCCTCTTGATGCCCGCGCAGACGGAACGTCTTGAATCCTTGCCCGAAGCCGAAGTCCGGCGAGATCAACGGGTGGGACGAGAAGGCGGCGGTAGCGTATCCCGCAGCCCGAAAGGTTTCAGCCAGGGTCACCGCGTCGCGCCGCAGGCGCATGCCATCGCCCGCGCGGACCTCCGAGGGATATCGGCTCGTAAGCAAACCGGAATTCGATTCAATCGTCCAGGATGCGGCTGACCAGCACTCGGTGAATCGCACTCCGCGCGCAGCCAGCGCGTCTAGGGATGGCGTGAGCTGCTCGCGACTGCCGTAGCAGCCCAGATAGTCAGCGCGAAGGGAATCAAGTACGATGAGAACGAAGCGCTCGGGAACGGCAGGCTGCCGAAACGCCAGGCAGGCGAGGACCGCCAGCGCAACGGCCGCTATCGCCGCGGCGATCAGGCGCATCTTCATATCGCATACCCTCTCCGCATATCTATACCCAAGGCCTGGCCGCCTCTCACGATCTGTCTCAAGAATTCCACGGGTTGTTGGGACTGCCCTGTAGGCACGGCTGTCACTGCTCTAGTCTTGGTGCCTGTGCCCGGGATGGCGTTGAAACCATAACCCTGCGGCCGGATGCCAATCTGCCCTGGGCGCGCGCCAACCGCGTCGCTTCGCCACCACGCTAATGGGGCGCGATACGCGTGCAAGCGCTGGCAAGGCCGAACCATCCGAGCGCAGTCCCTAGGGGTTCGGAACGCAGCAAGGCGCGATTCTTCTACCGCGTAAGGTGTGTATGCTATGCTTATGTCTGCGGCGCATCGGCGCAATGGGTCCACGTCGGCGGCCGCCTTGCAGGGTCTTCGTGGCTATCCGGGATTACCGTCGCCCGGCTCTTGCTGGCAGCGGCCACGAGGTCCACGGACATGCAGCCATGACGTTCAGGCAAACCATCTCCCATGCTCGTGCGGCGCGCGGCCGATGGGCATTCGTGACAGCGGCTCTGATCGTGGCCATAGGCCAGGTGGGCCGAGTGCCGATCCCGGACGTGTATCGCCAGCTCGAGGAGTTGATGTATGCCAACGTGACGATGGCCGCCATCAGGGACGCGCCGGCCGCTGACCTGATCATTATGGGGGATTCGCGCATCCTGTTCGCCGTGCGGGCTGAAGACCTCGCCGGCGGCCTGCGCTTGCCTGGGCATGGGGGCAAGCCACCGGTGGTGATCCACCTTGCCGTCTCTGCCGGGGATTGTGCAACTTGCCTGTGTTTCTGGCGACGGATGACACGTCATAGTCAGCCGAGAGCCACGGTCCTTGTCGTGGGCGTCTCTGACACCGAAGTCATGGCCAAGGCGCCGGGCCGCGACCTCGCGTCTCGTCGCCGATGATATCAATGCAAGCGCGCCCGCCCCCGCAGCGCCCTAGAGTGGTTGCTCCGGTCCTGCAGGCGCAGCGGTCGAAGCGGGCAAGGCTGAGGTACGCGCTCGCCGACGCGCAGCATAGAGCCCGATCACGCCGACGACGTAGACCGCCAGCGCACACATGCCGACCACGCGGAAGCCCACGCTCATCGCGAGCATCACCGCCAGTATCGCTGCCACCACTGAGGTGCACGCATTGATCCCCCACGCCCAGGGCACGAACGCCGGCGCCACTTCGTTCACCACCCGAATCCCGGTCGGGAAGAACATCCCCATTACGAACCCTAAGGGCGCGATCATGGCCACCGCGACCACAATCCGCACCCACAGCGCGTAGCCCAAGAACGCATCAAACACCGCCGAACCCAGCAGCAGGTAGAGCGCGCCCAGCGCCACCACCCCCGCCAACGCCCACACCAGTGAGCGCTCGGCGCGCGAGATCAGCCGCCGGCTCGCCAGGCTGCCGATACCCGACGATACCAGCAATGCGCTCAATACCACCGTGAGCGAATACGTAGGGTACCCCAGGAACAGCACGAACTTCTGGATGAAGCTGATCTCGATGAACATGAAGGCGAAGCCCAGGGCGGCAAAGTAGAGGGCGAGCCCCCACGCGGCCGGCGAATACACTCCCCTTCGTCGAAACAACGCCAGCGGACCCAGAATCAGCACTCCCGCCCCCGCCACCGCGACCGCGAGCAACGGCAGCAGCACCACCTGCCCGGTTGCCACCGACCGCGAGTTGAAGCGCTGAGCCGGGTGGAGCACATATCGCCACTTGAGGTGGGTCCACACAAAAGGAGTGTCGTCGGTTGGCGCATCATACTGCAGCGGGCTGCGGCGAACGTAGTCGGCGCGTTCCTCGGGCGATGCGCGCAGGAACCATGAGAGGTCGTTGTCGAGATCGCGATAGGGCAGGTGCACGGCCTCGAACCCGTTCTCGACGCAATGGCGCTCCAGCAGCGCAACCTCGCGCGGGAGAAACGGCCGGATTCGAGTCAGGTGCGTCATTAAGCCGTTCGCCCAGATGACCGCGATGTGATCCTGGGGCCGCCGAGCCCCTCGCCGCAGCAGCGCCTCGCGCAGCGCTGCCATGCGCAGAATGTCCGGCGCGATCCTGGTCTGGTGGGGCCGGACCGCAGCAGCCTGATGCATTATCGACAGAACGCCGTTCGGGCTAAGCTGATCGAGGTACTCGCTGAATGCCTCTCTGGTATACAGGTAGTTCTCGTTGAGCACACCGGCGCCGATGCTCATCGCAGTAAGCGTATCGGTCGAGTTGATCTGAATGAGGTCATACTTCCCCGGGTGGCGTCTCACGAATGAACGCCCCTCACCCACGATGAACCGCACCCCTGGGCGCTCGCTCAGCCTGCCGTCGTAATCCGCGAAGTCGTTGGTGACCAATCGCGCGGTGAGCGGATCGAGCTCCAGTGCTGTCACTCGTTTCGCGCCGCTGCAGAGGGCGGCGAGCACATCCGTGCCCCCTCCCGCGCCCAGCACCAGCACCTTCGCCCCGGGCCTCACCAGCACGTATGGCAGCGTCAATCCGTGATTCTTGAGGAAGGCCAGACCGCGCGGATCGCGCGCGTCGAAGATCATGGCGTTGGCGTCCCCGTCGTGGGGAATCGTGACCCAGAATGGGACCGGCGCTTGGGAGCGAGCGCCCGCCCCAAAGCGATAGTAACTGAGCGCGCGCGCGGCTTCGTCGGTCGGCTCCAGGACGTCAACTCGAAAGACTGCGCCCCACCGCGTATACTGGGGGAGAAGACGGCTCAGGGTCTTGCCGCCCACGGCCAGTGGGCCGGGCCAGGCCTGCGGAGTTGGCTGCTCGCCGGCCTGCCGCAGCAGCCGCTCCCGCTCCGCCGGTGACTGGACCACGGCCATCATCTTCTCTGCGCTGGGACGGAAATCCAGCGACCGCCACCACGGCCCGCCGCCTGCCGCCAGCACGATGATGAAAGCGATCGGCGCGACGGAGGCGGCAGGTCGCCACCACCACGCCCAGCACGCCGCCGCCCCAGCCATCAGCCCGGCGGCGAGGATCACCACTCCCGGCGTCTCGAAGCGCCAGATCAGCGGCACCACCAGCCCCGCCCCGAGGCCCGCTCCCACCAGGTCGGCGCAGTAGACTCGCGTCACCCGCTCCGAAGCCGCTGTAATCGCGCCCGATATGCACACCCCCGCCAGGAAGAACGGTATGCCCGCCGCGGCATAGTACACCGCCAGGTACCACCACTGGCGCGGTTGCGCGAACAACTGCAGCGGATAGAACGGCGTGTGCGCATAGACCGCCAGGCTCGCGGGGATAACAATTGCCGATCCAAGCGCGCACAGGAAAAGCGTGCGGGGCAGTTGCCCCCGCAGAATGCCCGGAAACGCCGACAGCAGCGCTCCGCTCGCCCCGTAACCCAACAGCGCGAGGCTGATCACGACATACGCGAAGTGATACCACAGGGTGAACGAGAAGAGACGGGTCAGGGCAACCTGGAGCATCAATACGCCTGCCGAGGTCAGAAACACTGCAGGATACAGGGCCGCGGAACGCGCTCGGGTCACATTCATTGCTTAGTCAGTCTCTCAACCGCCGTTCCGGCGCAGAAGGTCCTGCCTTTGGCAGCGCGTGGCCTCGGAGCATGGGTGCGCGGCATGGGCGGGCATGAGCAAACAAGATTCAACTTCCGTTGATGGCCGCGTTTTTCCTGCCCATCGTCACCCAGCCCTTGCCCGCGAGGTGCAGGAGTGCGGAATCGAAGCGCCGAAAAACGTGTGCAGACTGGAGCGTTGTATGGGCACTGATGATGGTCCGGGCAGGCGCGCTTCCACCGCCGAATCGCGCAGTCAGGCGCGGAATTCGACGCGGTGGATGTCGCCGGTGGGTGCGCGCGTCGTGCGCACGGCCTTTCACGCGGGCGTCGGCGTGATCCTCGCCATCTACGTTGGTGTCTTCGTTTTCAGGTGCGTCGGCTGCATTCGCTGCCCGTACACCTTGGACTACGGCGAGGGGCTGGTGCTCTCGCAGGCGCTGCGACTGGCGCACGGCGAGAGCCTTTACAATGACTATACCCACTATCCTTTTGTCTTCAGCAATTACTCGCCGCTCTTCATCGCGCTGGCCGCCGCGGGAGCCAAGTGCTTCGGAACGGGTTTCGCGTTCGGTCGCGGACTCGCTTTCGTGGCGATGCTCGGAGTGGCGGTGGTGATGGGCCTTCTCCTGCGTCGCTGCGGCGTCGGCCTCCCGGCCGCAATCGGCGCCCCCGCGTTTCTCCTATCAACGAGGTATGTCACCTTTTGGACCGGCTTGATGCGCGTGGACTCGCTCTCGTGGCTGCTGAGCATGGGCGGACTCTATTGTGTCCTGCGAAGAGGGAGGTGGCTTGTCCCGGGCGTGGTCCTGATGGTAGCGGCGGTCTATACCAAGCAGTCCACAGTAGCAGGGCTGGGCGCCGCAGTCATCTACCTCTGGTGGACCGGAGAGCGCCGAAATGCGGGCCTGTTCCTGGCTTCCTGGGCCGGCGTGGTGCTGATCGTGTTCGCGGCGTTTCAGCTCATCACTCACGGCTGGTTCTACCGCCACGTTGTGACGGCTAACGTCAACCCCTTCTTTGCGGATAAGATGTGGTCTGGTATCCGGATCGCATTCACCGCCTGGCCCGTGTTGTTCATCATGGCCGCGATCAGCGCCGTCGCTCTGTCGTTGCGCACCGGACGCGGAGAGACCAACTGCCTCCCAACGGGTAGCGCTCACCACTGCGAGCGGTTGCTCGTGCCTTACTTTGCGCTGGCAGCCGTTTCATCTGTGAGCGTCGGCAAGGGCGGGGCGACCCTCAATTACCTGATCGAGCCTATGGCCGCGTCTTGCCTGGTGGCGGCGCTGGGCTACCAGCGGTTGATTTCCGCGCCTCGTTCGCGCGCGCTGGAGGCACTGTGGGCTGTGACAGCGGTGGCGCTGGCGGTACAACTTGTGACCATGTGGTATGCTCCCGCCAAGTGGGCGCTGCGTGGAAGCCGGGCGGTCATCGGCGGACAAGCGGCAGCGCGGATCATCGCGCGCACCAAGGGCGACATCATCGGGGATCCGCCGGGCGTCGCCGTGGTCAGCGGCCGGCCCCTGCTGCTCGACCCCGCCACCGCCAGCCACATGGCCCTGATGGGGCTCTGGAATCCAGTGCCCCTGTTGAATGACATCTACAACCAGCGCTTCTCTCTTATCTACATGAGTCTCGGTGTGCGCCAGGGTGAGAACGTCCACGGCCTGTACGGGTCGAAATGGTCGGATGCGATGATGCGCACCATCCTGCTCCGCTATCGCGACGCTGGCAGCGCAGGCAACCTTTGCTTTCTGGTGCCGCGCCGAACGGCCGGCGAGATCTCACGGCCCGAGCATGGTGGCCAAACGGCTGGACCAGCTGGCTCCGCCGGGCATCGCGCGGGACGCCGGTAGCGGTGACGAAGGGGGGTCGCGTCGAGGCCGGCGGAACGGGCGCGAGCGCGCCCGCTCTAATCACGCGCTCGGCTCTGCATCGGCCGCTGATTCCGCCCCCGCTGAGCCTGCTGCAGCACCCGCTCGAATCGTGGGCTCGTCGCTCGAGGATGGCGCGATTGCCGAGCAGCCACTTCACGGCGGCATCGTACCCACTAATCGGCCATCAATCCTGCAGGAATCAAGCGCGACTTCGCGAGGGCTTATGGGCAGCTTTCAGACCAGTCGCTCGTGCGGTGTCGAACGGCGGATGTGAGGCATCGGCCGGCGCGAGAACATAGAGATCGCCGGCGCGCCTGAGCAAGCGATAGTTGCGCTTGATCGCCTGGGCCATGCCCGCGGTCCAGCGATGCCTGCCGTAGCAGCCCCATTGGTCGGGGAGCGCCGTCGCCGGGTCCCAGCTCGTGATGATGAGGACGAAGCGCCGGCGCCCGATGTCCGCCAGCAACGGGCGCTGATCCCAGGTGCCGTCCTCCGACATTGATGTCATCTTGTGCGGGTCCAGCAGCACGCGGTGGCCGCTCAGTAGCAGGAGCCCGATATCCTCGCTCAGGACGTCGCCCCTCGTCCTGCGGAGCACGGGAAGCGCCTCCGCGCCCGACCGCGTAATGACGTCGGGATTCACGAAGCGATAGGGACCACACGGCCCTCGGCCCGGCTGCGCCAGTACCCATGCCGGCGGCACCACCATGAGCAGCCACGCCGCGGCCCACACGGTGTTCCACCGCCGCGCAAGCAATATCTCCGCCAGCCGGTGATATGCCACGCCCGACATCACCGAGGCGGCGGCAATCGGCTCCAGCAGGTAGTTGACGAAGGAACCGATCTTGCCCGCGGTGAGCGAAACGAGCATCGCCAAGGCGAAGTATAGCACGAGGAGCCGCTCGGGACGGCGTGGAGGATTGGCCGACGCCCCGACCTCGCTGCGAGCAGGTCCCAGCAGGGCCAGGGCCACCCCCACCGCCCCGAGGAGAAACGGGAACCGCCAGGGGCGAAATCCCGTCGCCCAGACCATGCGCAGGTAGCCGAAATCCCACAGGTTGCGGTTTGCCACCACCACGTGGCGGTAGAACCAGCCGTGGGACGCCACCTGCAAAGCGAGGAATCCCGCCAGGATCAGGGCGCTACAACTCACAGCGACCAGAACCGCGGCCTTGCGCTCCTTCACCCACCACAGGTACACCACGCCGGCCGCCAGCGGCGCCACCTGCGACTGCCGGGTGTACACGGCGAGAACCAGCAGCGCCACCGCCGCGATCAGCCAGCGGCCGCCGCGCATCACGCAATAAAGGCCGCCAAGCCCGAGGGCGACGGCGATCATGTCCACGCGCATCATCGGCATCCGCAGGCACACCACCGGTGACGCGAGGAACAGCGCAGCCCCCAGCCCAGCCGCAAAATGGGAGGTTCCCACGCGCCGGAGAATAAGCCAGATCAGAGCGGTCGCCGCCAGCGCGCTGAGTATCGAGAGCACCCGCCCGAATGCAAATGATACGCCGAACAGGCTGACGCCGATGGCGCACAGCGCCGGGTACACGGGCGGGTACGTTGCTACCACGAATGGGTAATGCTGGTAGTCGTTGTAGACGACCTGCCCCTGCGCGATATTGACGGCGCCCTGCAGCAGAACCGCCTCGCCGTAGTCTATCTCGTAAGGGCACGTGATCGCGAAGCGGCAGAATCGTGCCAGACCCACGCCGAAGTGCAGCAGCACGAGCGCGAGCGCGATCGCCGCCACGATCTGCGCTGCAAGCAGCGGGTAGCGTCTGGTCGCGGCTGGACGCGGCGCGCGCGGTTGGGTCGGCTGGGATTCCATCGTGGATTGAAGATCAGCCATAGCAGCAGCATGCAGCGTATGCGCAGACGGAGGTTTTGGGGTGCTCGATTCGGGGTTCCACTTCCGTTGGGGGCTGCGGTTTTCCTGCCCGTTGTCGCTCAGCTCCCTGCCCGTGAACTGCAGGAGCGCGGAATGGAAGCGCCGAAAAAAGCCAGTACGCTGGAGCCGTGCATGGCCATTGATGATGATCGTCCGGATGAGCGCCCTTCGATAGCCGAATCGGGCAGCCAAGCGCAGGGCTCGACGCAGTGGACATCGCCGGTAAGCGCGCGCGTTACGCGCTTGATCTTTCATGCCGGCCTTGGGGCGCTGCTCGCCCTCTACGTCGCTTTCTTCGTCGCCAGGTGCGTCGCCAACATCCGCTGCCCCTACACAATGGACTATGGCGAAGGCCTGGTGCTCTCGCAGGCCTTGCGCTTGGCGCACGGAGAGAGCCTGTATAACGACTATACCCATTACCCTTTTGTCTTCAGTAATTACCCGCCGCTGTTCATCGCTCTCGCTGCCGCCGGCGCCAAATTCTTCGGCGCCGGCTTCGCCTTCGGGCGGGGGCTGGCCTTCGCCGCGATGCTCGGGCTGGCGGCGGTGATGGCGGTTCTGCTGCGCCGGTGCGGCGTCGGTCTGGCGCCTGCAATCGGCGCCCCCGCGTTCTTGCTGTCCACCAGATCCGTCGTGATGTGGACCGGCTTCATGCGCGTGGACTCGCTCTCGTGGCTGCTGAGCATGGGTGGGCTCTACTGCGTGCTGCGCAGAGGCAGGTGGCTGATTCCCGGCGTGCTGCTCATGGTGGCGGCGACCTACACCAAGCAGTCTACGGTGGTGGGCCTGGCCGCCGCGGTCATCTACCTCTGGTGGATTGGGGAGCGCCGGAACGCCGCCCTATTCCTGGGTTCGTGGGCCGGCGCGGTGCTCACGCTGTTCGCCGTGTTCCAGGTTGTCACTCATGGCTGGTTCTACCGCCACATCGTGACCGCCAATGTCAACCCCTGGTTTGCGGATCATATGTGGACCATCATCAAGGGCACCCTGGCGACCTATCCGGTGCTGTTTGCCATGGCGACAGTCAGCGCGGCGGCTCTGCTCGCCGGGACGCGGCGCGCGAAGACCGACGGCGATCAGACGACCAATGCTCACAACTGCGAGCGACTGCTCGTGCCCTACTTCGCGCTGGCGGCCGTTTCGTCGCTGAGCGTCGGCAAGGGCGGCGCAGCCATCAACTACGTAATTGAGCCGATGGCTGCCGCTTGCCTCGTGGCGGCGCTGGGCTACCACCGCTTGATTTCCGCGCCTCGATCGCGCACGACGGACGCGCTGTGGGCCGTAGCGGCGGTCGCCCTAACGGTCCAGGTAATCACCATGTGGTTTCCGCCCTCGCGCTGGGCGGAGCGTCGAGCCCCCGCCGTCACTGGCGGACGAGCCGCGGCGTGGATCATTGCGCGCACCAAGGGCGACATCATTGGCGACCCGCCGGGCGTCGTGGTGCTCAGCGGCCGGCCCCTACTCCTGGACGCCGCCACCGCCAGCCACATGGCCCTGATGGGAGTGTGGAATCCCGCGCCGCTCTTGCGCGACATCAACCGCCGGCGCTTCTCGCTCATCTACATGATGGTGGGCGCGCCTCAGAGCAAGGCAGTGCATGGCCTCCACGAGGGGAAATGGTCCGACGCGATCATGCGAACCATCCTGCAGAACTACCGCGATGCGGGCAGCGCCGGCGCTCTGTGCTTCCTGGTGCCGCGGCAACCGGCGGTCCGCGCTTCACGGCCCCGCTCCGACGGGCACGGACCCGCACCCGCCGGTCGGCATTGACCCCGAATCCGCCCCATGCACTGGCCCTCAGGCCTCCGCCGCGCCTCACGGGTCCCCGGGCCACCCGGTGGGCTCGGACTGCACCAGCGTCACCGCGCCCGGGGGATTCGCCGCGTCGAGTTGCCCCACCATTTGGCGCAGGCTCTTGCATGCCAGGATGGCGGGCTTGTGCCCCCGGATATCCACGATCGCGTACGGCGGCACATACCCGTAGAGGTAGTACAAGTACCACCATCCAAAACGCAGGTTGACGAGTACCACGGCGCGACGTTCATTCGTCAACGCCGGCTTCAGTTGCGCGGCGTATCGGAGTCGATACGTGAGATCGCGTCTCTCCGCCATGTAGCCGCGCGCCGCCGCGATGTGAAAGCCCAGCAGCCCCAACACCGCCGCCGCCAGCACCACCCTGGCCTGCGCCGCGCGCGCCCACTCCCACGCGGCCCAGACGCTGGATGCGACCAGGAGTTGCGCGCCCACTGACGCCAGGTACATGTAGCGCGGCGCGATCGTCCCATACTTGTGGCCGAGCGTATAGGGCAGGAGTGTGAGCAGCAGCCAAGCCGCCCCCAGCCGCTGGTAGCGGTTTCCCGCTGCAACCGCCGCCACCAGCGCAGCGGCGGGCGCGACCCACAGCCATCGGAATGACTCGCCCACTACCACCGGCGCCCAGATCTGCACCAGCCCCGACTCGATCTGCGGCACCATGTGAACGCCGATCCCGAACGACTCCGACCATTCCGTCGCGATCCGCGAGTTCGCGAACATTGCCAGGCCCCCCAGCCCCGCCATGATCCAGATCGGCTCCTGGCCCCGCAGCGTCACGCGCCGGCAGAAGAGCCACTCCACAATCACCATCAGCGGCGCAATGACCACCGCCGTTTCCTTGCTCGCCATCGCGAGCACGAAGAGCGCTATCATGCCCCCGTACCACGCCTTCGACCCGCTCGCCTTCCACCGCTGAAACGCGATCAGGGTGCCCAGCACGAAGGCCGTCACCAGCCCCTCGGGCCGCGCCGCGACCAGCGCCGTGGCGACCCAGTGCGGCGCGCCCACTCCGAACAGCAATGCCGACAGCGTCGCCACCGCCCTCCCGCAGCCGAAGCCTCGCAGCAGCACGAACACCAGCACCGCGTTGACGGCGTGAATCCCGATGTTGGTCCAATAGTAGGCGGCGGCCTGCTCCCCAAAAAGCGCGTAGTTGGCGGCGAAGGTGGCGTGGAGCAGCGGACGAATGAACCCGCCGAAGTCTCGCCCGAAAATCGCGAGCGGATGGCGGCAGAAGGCTGCGGAGTCCACGAGCCACGCGAAGTCGTCGGCGAAGAACCATGCGCGGGTCATGGGATAGCACACGGCGACCACCGCGCCTGCGAGGGCGAGAGACACGCAGAGGTCGATTACGCGATGTCTCCGCCGCGCCGAACTGTGATCGGCGCTGCCCGGTGTCGCCGTAACAGAACCGGTATTCACGCCAGCCGCTGTGGGTCTCCCTCCGGCGCTTTCCGATGACGCGCGTGTATTGGCGGAGAAGCCCCGTAGACCCCGGGGCGCACCAAACGAACCTCGGGACGCTGGGCGTCCTTCCGGAGTCGCGCGAGGCGTCACCTATGTCGCGCTTCAGGGTCCCCCTGCGAGGGGCAGGGTCCGAGGGGCACCTGCTACTCTCTGCGAAGTAGCAAGGCTTCTTCGCTACGACGCCCTCGTCCGCCGTAGCGGGACTTCGTCGTCCGCGAAGGCGGAAGCACGCTTCGGAAATGCGCCTCCGGCGCATTCATTGGCGCGGCCAGAGCCGCCCTTCAGGACCCCGAGGGGCCCTTCCCGTTCAGGACCCCGAGAAGAGGGGTCCTTCAGGGTCCCTCTGCGAGGGGCAGGGTCCGAGGGGCGCTCCGGAAATGCGCCTCCGGCGCATTCACTGGCGCGGCCACAGCCGCGCTCCGGAAATGCGCCTCCGGCGCATTCATTGGCGCGGCCACAGCCGCGCTCCGGAAATGCGCCTCCGGCGCATTCATTGGCGCGGCCACAGCCGCGCTCCGGAAATGCGCCTCCGGCGCATTCACAGCGGTGTCCTGCGCTGATACACGGGACTCCATAGGGCGCGTGTCAGCTCAAACCCATCGCCTTCAGGTTGCGGTAGCTGATCGCCATCGACTCGAACGGGTCGCGGCCGTAGGTGTTGTCCTGCTCCACCAGGTACCACTCGACGCCGCCTTCGCGCGCCTCCTTCAGGATGGCCGGCCAGTTGAGGTTCCCCTCGCCGATTTCGGCGAAGCGCTGGCCCCGATCCGGCCCCATCGTCATGTCCTTGAGATGCAGCAGCGGCTCCCGCCCGGCGCACTTCTTGACCCACGCCGCCGGGTCGCCGCCACCGGCCTGCACCCAGTAGGTGTCGAGCTCCGCCTTCACCTGCTTCGGCGACGCCTGCTCGTAAAGCATCGCCAGCCAGGGCGTGCCGCCGTAGTGGATGAACTCGTGGTTGTGGTTGTGGTACGAGAAATCCATCCCCTCGCGCGCCAGCCGTTCCGCCACCGGCGGCGCTTCGTCGAGGAATCGCTTCAAGCCGTCCACGCTGTAGTAGTCGCCGGACAGGCCGCCGATCGCCGGGTGCTTGCACTTCCACATCTTGTGCTCGGCGATGACGCGGTCGATGTCGTTACGCAGCTCCTCCCAGCCCACGTGGGTCGCGGCGGCGACCAAGCCGGCGTCCTCCAGCATCCCGGCGAGGTCCTTGGGCTCCACCGGGGCGATCCCGGAGATCTGCACCGCCGTGTAGCCGATCTTCGCCACCTTCTTCAGCGTCTCCGCGATCTCCGCCGGAGTCTTGCAGAAGTCCCGCAGCGTGTAGAGTTGCGCTCCCAGCACCGGCTTCGACATCCTCTCTCTCCTTTCGTCCGGCTTCGGACTCGACCCCAGCGCGCCCTGCGCGCCCGCCAGCAGCGCTCCCACCCCGCTCGCCGCTGCTGCCCTTCGCGCTGAGCCCGCCAAGAACTCGCGCCGCGTGACTCGTCTCTTGACCCTGTCGCCCGCGTCGCCCTCGTCGGTACCCAAAGTCTGCTCCTTACGGGGTGACGCTCCGGCGTCACTCCGGAGTCGCGCTCCGCGCGACC
>Ga0315282_10005799_pt1 | contig 20894 bp, 18 predicted proteins | sample YL17G07_20_MG_FD_203693 | JGI IMG/M metagenome (GOLD analysis project Ga0315282, IMG submission 203693) | Sediment microbial communities from Yellowstone Lake, YNP, Wyoming, USA - YL17G07_20 | ecosystem: Environmental > Aquatic > Freshwater > Lake > Sediment | place: USA: Wyoming | collected... | reverse complement strand
TGCGCCGAGCAGGGTGAGCATCAGAGATGCGCAATGGCACAGGCTATTGCAGGCGGAGAATGCGCCGCGTTTCCGGGGTTATAAGCTGGAAGGCGGGAACTAAGCGGTTCCCGGCAATCTCTGGGCGTCAATCCTCCTGCGGAATCATGGTGGATTAAGATTGTTTGCATTTCCGGAGGCTCAAAACGGGAGGTCAGAGCTTGAGCGCCTCGCACAAATCCAGAACCAGGGCCGGCCAGGTGAAATTTTTGGCGCCCATGCCCCGGCCGGTTCGGCTGTCGTAAAATTCGCGGAAGCCCTCGCGCAAGACAAGCCGGGCGAAGCGGCGCGCAAGCTCGCGGCTGGCTTTGCGCTCGCCGTATTGCTCGAGGGCGAGCGCCAGCCCCCAATTGATGTTGGCCCAGACGCAATGTCCCCTCCAGAGCAGCATGGACTCAAACGCCAGATGGTCTTTGGCCAGCTCATCCTCGGCGTTGAAGCCCACCGGATAAGGCGTCCAGAACTCTTGCGGATTTTGCAGGTGCTCAATCAGCCGGCCGGCCTTTGGCTCGGAAACCAGGCCGGTCATAAGCGGCAAAAGGCCGGTCGCGCATTTCCGTTTCGATAAGCGCGGGTTCCTCCGCTCAAAACGCGGATAGAAAAAGCCGCGCTCATCGTCCCAGAAAATTCTCTCCATCGCAGCAACCATGTCCCTGGCCCTGGCCTGGTATTTTTCCGCCTTGGCCAGTTCGCCCTTTTCGGTAAAAAGTTTGGCCAGGCCGGTCAGGCCGAGCGCGAGCCAGGAATTGAAGCCCACATCCTCAAACGCGAAAATATTTTGCGCCGCGGCTGTTTGCGGCTCAAAATTTATTTCCGCAAGCTCGTTCAGCAGCTTGATGTAGCGCGACAGATACTGAACCGCGGCCGAGCCATGCTTGAAATTCACTCCCATCGGCTCGTCAAAAACCGCAGCCGCGTCCGTGCCCGACTCCCAGGGGTGAATGATGCTGACCAGGCCGTCGCCGAAGAGGTCCCGCTCGGAAAGCAGGTATTGCGCGAGCTTTTCCGCCTTCGCCACCAGGGGCCAGACCCGCTCGTCCCTGGTGAAGGAATAATAATCCCAGAGCGCATAAATGAAGTTGGGAGGGTCAATCAGCGCGCTCATGCCGTTCCTGTCAAACTGCTTCCGCACCAGGTAGAGAGTCAACTTGCGCATCGGGTCCTTCTCCTCGCCCGCAAACCTGACCTCGTGCGCAATTCTGCCTGACGGCTCCTGAAAGGAATAAATGGCCGCAAGTTCCGAATACGCGTCCTCCGGAAACAGGCGCTTGCCGGCAATGACATTGGTGCCCGAGTCCCAGGCGAAAAAGGAATGATAGGTTCCCGCGCTCGGATAGTGGAAAATTCTGCCATCAAGCTCCGCGCGCGTCGCCTCAAAAATCCGGCGAGCCTCGTCCCAAAGCGCGGCTTGCTCGCGGCCGGAAAGCGCCAACTCTTCCGCGGCAATCCCCTGCCAAGACCCGGCCAAAACCGCTCCGCAAGCCACTGCGGCTCCGGTTTTAATGAATTCCCTCCGACCCTGCTTCATCTCCAACCTCCCCTGCTTCATCTCCAACCTCTGTTAAAATTGATTTTACGGAAAGGTTTGCTATGCTTAAAATCCATGACCGAAACCAAAAACGGGCACGGAACCAGCCCCTCCGGAAATCTCGAAGAGGTTCCCTTTGCCAAAATATTCTACCAACTGGCCAGCCAAAAGAAAACCGGAATTATGGACATCTGCACCGCGGCGCCTCCGGCGGGAAAAATTGTCAAGCGGCTGATGGTCTCCAAGGGCGTCAATCTTTATGTCCAGGGCGGAGGCGTTGAGGAGACGGTGGCTCGGATTCTGGTGAGCCAGGGCCGGCTTGGCGAGGAAAAATATCAGGCCTTGAAGCAAGCGGCCAAGGGCGATTACAAGAAGCTGGACGAGCTTGCGACCCGGGAATTGAATTTGAACCCGGTGCAGCTTGGCGAGCTTTATCAATACCAGGCTGAATTAAAGGTCAAGAACTGTTTTGCGCTGGCGCGCGGATTTTATCAATTCCGGGAAGCCGGGTCCGAGGACCTGCAAAAATATCTGCTCGCGCCCATCATTCCGGAAAAACTCATGGCCGCGGCCGTGGCCATGCACTATCCCGAGGCCAGGATTGAAAAGGAATTCGAGGGCATAGACCAAAAGCAGTTCAAGACCAGGGCCGAACTGGAGCAGAGCCTGAACCTTTTCGGGTTCGGGCCCAAGGAGCAGCGCTGGATTCGTGGCCTGGGCAAGGAATTTGTCTTTGCCCGGGCCGTCAAGTCCTCGGACCTGAAGCCGGAACAGGCCGGGCAGATGCTCCTGACCCTTTATCTGGCCGGCTATCTGGAATTGCCGGCGGAGGATGAAGATTTTCCGCTGGGCAGGGCCTATCTCCCGGCCGGTGCAAAAAAAAAGAAGGTCATCGAGAAAAAACCGGTGGAAGAGAAGAAGGTTGAGGAAAAGAAAGAGGAGCCGAAGCTGCCGATTGAGGAGATGCTGGACAAGGAGATGAGCGACAAAGAACTGCTCGCGGAGATTGACAAGATGCTGGAGCTGGTCGACAAGAAGGAAACCACCTATTTTGAAATCATGGGCGTGGACGAGCTTGCGCCTGCGGCGCAGGTCAAGCGAATCTATTTCAAGATGGCGCGCCTGTTCCACCCGGACGCCAAGCCCGACCTTTACAAGGGCGAGGTGCGGGATAAGGTTGAAACCCTCTTCACCAAGATCGGCGAGGCCTACAACACGCTCACGGACCAGGAGGCCAAAAAGCAGTATGTTGACCGGCTGAAGACCAAGGTGAGCGACGCGGAGATGGAAAAAGCCAACCGGGCCATCCAGGCGGAAATGGAATTCCAGAAGGCCACTATCGCCATTCGGAGGGGCGCTTTCAAGGAAGCGATTACCGCGCTCGATGCCGCCATCCACCTGGTGCCGGACGAGCCGGAATACATGATTTATATGGGATACTGCCAGTTCAAGACCCAGGGCGTGAGCGCCGCGGCCAGAGCCAGCAAGATGATCGAAGAGGCCCTGAAGCAGCGGCCCAAGGTGGCGGAGGGATGGTTTTACCTGGGAGTGATTTACCGGGTGAAAGGCGAGCTGGAAAAGGCGCGCGAATATTTCACCAAAGCGCTGGAGCTGGACAACTATCATCAGGACACCCAGCGGGAACTGCGCGTGATAGAAATGAAGCTCGCCGAGGCGCCCAAAAAAGGCAAGAGGAAATAATTGCCGGAACAGATAACCATCATCGCGGAAAACCGCTGCGCCTTGAGCCGGGGGCTGATCGCGGAGCATGGCTTTTCGGCCCTCATCGAGCTTGACGGATTCCATCTCCTGTTTGACACCGGCCAGGGATTTGCCCTCCAAAAGAACCAGGCCCTGCTCCAGTATGACCTCGCAAAAATCAACGGCTTGGTCTTGAGCCACGGCCACTATGACCACACCGGCGGAATAAATTATGTGCTTGAGAAAAATCCCCGGCTGAAAATTTTCCTCCATCCGGCCGCGCTTTGCCGGCGCAGGGCGCGGAAGGAGCTGGCCGGAAAAGTCCTTGAGCTGGATGTGGGCATGCCGATTTCACGGAAGGAAATGGAAGACCGCGGCGCAGAGCTGGTCTTTGTAGAGAAAGCTTTGGAACTGGCTGACGGAAGAATACTCATCTCCGGGCCTATCCCCTTGAAGCTCGATTTTGAAAAGCCGGAACCGGGATTCCTGATTGAAAAAAACGGACAATTCGTCCCGGACGATTTCCCCGATGACCTCGCGCTCGCGGTGCGCGGGAAAAACGGGGTGAGTGTGCTCTTCGGCTGCGCGCATCGCGGAGCAATCAACACCTTGAACCGCATTGATGGGATTTGGGGAGTCAAAAAGTTGGACCTCTTGATGGGTGGCACGCACCTCCTAAGCAGGAGCAAAGAAGAATTGGAAAAATCCATCGACCAGCTTGCCCGCTTCAACCCCGGCCGCATCGCCGTAGGCCACTGCACCGGGGACGAGGTGCTCTGCCGGCTCGCCCAGCGTTTTCCAGACCGCTTCATCTTCCCGGCTTCCGGACTCAAGCTCCAGATTTGACTCCAGCTTCAGCAGCAGATTGCGAGAGCCTTGCTCTATCTCACATAAAGCACAAAACCGGAAAAACTGTCCGGGAGCTTTTGGTAGCGGCGGCTGCGGGCATAGCTTTCGAATCCGGCGTTGAAGCGGTCCCCGGGCTTGACCAGCAGCGCGCTCGGAGGGTATCGGTCAAATAAATCGTTCAGCCCGGCCGGAGAAGTCGCCGGGCCGTAGCTCTTATGCCTGACGGTTGATTCGAAAATATAGAGGAACGGCCCGGTGGAAAATTCGTTATAGATTTGCATTCCGCCCTCGAGCGCGTAGAGCGGGTATAGAGTCCCGACCTTGATTTCCCTGCCGCTTCCGCCGATCATCTCTCTCATGCTGACTGCTTTATCATGCACGCGGGTCACGGCCCATTGGCGGTAATTGCGCGGGAGCATTTTCATCTCCGCTCGTGATGGACAATTCCAGAGCGCGAGCGCGAGCGCGGCGACGAGGAGCAGAATATCGAGATAAATTTTTTTGAGAAAGGCAACCCGGGAATGGCAGGCGGCGATGCAAAGGAGCGCGAAGGGAAGCGGCTGGGAAAGATATTCCGGATAAACCCTGGGGCGCACCAAGAGGGTCGCAATTGACAAGACCAGGGTTATTAAAAACATTATGACGGCGTTAGATTTCTGCACCGGCTTTGACGGTTTAAGCCAGACGCCGGCCAGGGCCAGGGCCAGGAACAGGAGCATCAGCTCCAGAAGCATTTCATTGTCCCAGTAAGTTGTGAGATATTTTATCCCGGCCAGAATGGGCATCCTCGGCCTCATGCCGAGCAGGTCATAATAATCCTGGTTGAAATAGCAGGTCCAGTTGAGATAGATGAAGGAGTGAAAGTCCCGCAGCAGATAATAAAACGCGGGCGCAAACCCCAGCAGCGAGCCTATGGTCAGGGGCAGAATGATTTTTAGAAGCCGGCTGGAAAAATTTTCGCTCCGCGGATAGAACAGCGCGATGAGGTAAAGCGGGGGAAGGAGGAAAATGAAGGTCAGCCTGAAGCCGATTGCCAGGGCGCAGAAGATTCCGCTCCAAAAAATTTTGCCGCGCGCCGGTTTATCTTCGGAAATGCCGGCATGGAAAAGATAAAGGCCGAGAATCGCGAAGGGAATCGGCGCGATGTAATTCGCGGTCTGCATGGAGGCGATGAAAGTTGAGGCATTGGCCAAAAACAAAAAGGGCGTCAGAACTGACGCCAGGTAATCTCGGGTGAGACGGCGCGTGAAGAGTCCGATGAGCAGCGCCGCCAGGTTGGCGCACAAAAAAACCAGCAGCCGGCCCAGAAACAGGTAATGGCTGGTCCCGGTTAGGCGGTAGAGCGTTCCGAGCAGGACCGGCAGGTTGGGCAGTTGGAAATACCCAAAATCCTGGTAGAGAGAAAATTTCCCGAACAGCACCGAACAGGGCAGATACATCTGCTCGTTGTCGTTCACCGGAGCATTGACTGCCTGCAAGAAAAAATAAAGTTCCAGGACGCCGAAGACCGCGGCGGGAACCAATATTTGCAGGGCGGTCCGGAATTTTTTCATAGCCGGCGGAAAAAGGGATGGGAATTTATTTTTTCCAAAATCGCTGACCCCTTCTGTCATTTTATCACGGAGCAGGTCGGTTCGGAACTGGATGTTGCTCGCTCCCGGGAAGTCGCTGATGCGCGCGAGGTGGTCCAGGCTCGCCACCCGGTAGGTTTTTCCGGCCGTTATCCGAGGCCCGCGCGAGAAATAAAAATAGCGCAGGCTCTTGACCCGCATCAGCTCGCTCCCGTCCATTGGAAGTGGACCGCGCCTGGTTGCTGCACTGCCGATTTCGTGACCAGCCTCATGGCCCGGCACTGACCGGGCGGGTTCATGTTGCCGGCGAGCGGCCTCAAAATTCCGCTCGCTTCAGCCATTTTATTCCTTCACCAAAAACGAGAACCCCTCAAAGCCCCATTGCACGCGGTGGTAGCCGTGGCTTACCGCGTACTTCCCGAATTCCGGATCGAACGGAGTGTTGGACACCAGAATTGCCCGCGGCGGGTCGTGCGCGAACAACTCGGCAAGGTCGGGATTAAACACCAAACCATCCCGGTCCAGTCTCACGGTGCGGCTCAAATCCCAGAGGAACAAGCCGGTGGCGAATTCCCGATAGGTGTCCACCCCGGAGTCCAGGACATAGGCGGGGAAGATAGTGGCGATTTTATCTCCGGGACGGACCGGTCGAACCATCTGGCGCATGAGTTGCGCCTGGCGGTGCACGGCCACGCTCCTAAGGCTTGAAAAATCGGTGAAGAGCCTGGAAAAACCCGCGAGCTTGGGCATAAAAATCCCCACCGTGGCCAGCGCGGCGAGCATGAGAAGGATGCGGCCCGCGACCCGGAAGCGCTTGAGGCCGGCCAGGCCGAACCCTGCCAGCAGGAGCAGAAAAGGCAGGGGCATGGCGAAATATTGAATCCACATGGGGGTGGGGATGAAAAGCACGAGCGTCATGATGATTGCGGAAATCGCCGCGAGCACGAACCCTAACGGCATTTGGCTATTCCGGAATTTCCCTTGCAGGGCACTGGCGGCTAGTGCGAGGACGAGCAAAACCATCATGATGCTGTTGGCCGGGCAGTTGAGGAACAGGGAGGCGGTGTAGCGGAATTTTTCCGGCATGAACACCCTCGGCCAATCCGGGGCCGCAGTCTTGGTCCCGGCGACCAGGAAATGGTAGTCGAAATTGCCGAAGCGGAACCGGCGGAAGTCCGCGAGCGCATAATAATAAATGGGCACGAGCCCGAGCGCGAACCCGATTAAAAACGGCAGCACAACTTTTTTGATTCGCTCCGCGACCGGCAGAGGTGCGGGCCGGGAGAGCCCGGTCAGGATGAAGGCAAGCGCCAGCGGACCATAGAGAATTTTGGCGTCCACCGCGAGCGCGGTCAAAATCCCGCTCAATAACATCCGGCCCCGGCTCGCGGCTGCCCCCTCCCTTTCCGCGCCGGTGCTGAAGAAATAGAATGCGGCCAGCGAAAGGGCCACGGGCATGAGATAGTTGGAGCATTCTTTCATAGGGAACATCAATAGGTCGTTGAGGCAGAGCAGGAGGCCGATCATGAGGGCGAGGAAAAAGTCGCGGCTGGTTTTCAAAAAAACCAGGAACATGAAAATTCCGGAAGCCAGCACGAAGAAAAGCGTGAAGCATCGTCCTGTCAGCAAATACCAGGTGGTGCCGGTGAGTTTGAAGAACAAGCCGTAGACCATGGGCAGGAGCGGCGTCTGGAGATAGGCGAAATCGCGGTAGAGCCGGTATTTAGTGAACAGAACCGAGGCCGCGAGGTACATATGCTCGTTATAGTTGATTGGGGCGTCCAGCACAAAATAGAGCAACGCCGCAATCATCAAGGTGGCCGTGCCCAGGAGCGACAGACCCCGAAAGAGCATGCGCTTCCGATTCAAGCCCGCACTATGGCTTTGGGTCAGGTCTGACATAGAGAACGATCTTTTCCATGAATCCCGTTTCCATTTTAAGCTAGCCGTCGGCTTCCCTGAATAAAAAAGGACCAGTCATCAACGGCGGATAGACCTCAAGATGGCTTTCCCCACCGTAACCATTGCAAAGAGCGGCGAGGCGCGGGTTCGAAGCGCGGCTTTGCATCAATTGCTTGATATTCTCGGCGTCGCGCTGAAACCGGATTGGCGCCCACTCCCAGCAATCCCAAGGCGGGAAATCAAAATCGAAATAGACCGGCAGGGTCGCCGAGAAAGTGCAGAAAGCAGCCGCGGCAAGATAAAAATGCTCATTCACCTTGGCGCTTGAATTCATGACCTGGAAAAACAGAATCGGCTCCGGCAACGCCAAGATGATTATTCTGTATGCGGCCCAGAAGGCCGTTTCCAGTGATTCGGAGACCGGAACCCTCTCGGTAAGTTTCATCTTCTACCGTTTGCTCCAGAATCTTCGGAAACCGTGGTCTTTCTCAATCCGCTCGAGCATTTTATCACGGAGCAGGTCGTTTCGGAACTGGATGCTGCTCGCTCCCGGGAAGTCGTTGATGCGCACCAGGTAGTCCAGGCTCGTCACCCGGTAGGTTTTTCCGGCCGTTATCCGCGGCCCGCGCGAGAAATAAAAATAGCGCAGGCTCTTGACCCGCATCAGCTCGCTCCCGTCCATTTCAAAAACCGCGAGCTTGTCATTGAAGGGCATGACTTGGTAGATGTCCGCAACCGTTATCTTGCCGCGATAGATTTCGCTCCGCACCCCGCCGGTGTTCATCACTCCGAAATCCGCGTTTCCCTCCTGCTTCAAAAGCTCCGCCAGCCAGAAGCCGAGGAATATCCGGTTGATGGTGAACCAGGTTTGACCAATCTCTTTCTCCAAGCCCGGTGGCAGGCTCTTGGCCTCCTCATCAATCACCTTCCTCACCGCGGGGTCCTCGGGGATGCCGGCATCGATGGCAATCAATTTCCCGGAAAAGCCTGAAGCTTTTTTCAGAGCCGGGTCCCAGCTGAAATCCACCTTTCCAAGATACCAGCCATTATCCCCGGCCTGGGCAATGGCCACACCATTCTCAAAACGCAGGCCATTAATCTTGACCTCGCTGTGCCCGCCGATGATAAGAGGTATGCCGCTGGTGTGATACGCAAGCGAGATATCCCCCCTTATGCCCTGGTGCGAAAGCAATATCACCACCTCCGCCTGTCCTGCGAGCTGGTTTTGCATCCGCCGGATCTCGCTCTCCGGAGCCAGGAATTTCAAGCCGGCAATCTTGGTCTTGTCCACCAGGTTGGTGGTTCCCGGATTGGCGACCCCGATGACCGCGAGCCGCAAATCTCCCAGCTGGAAAATCGCAAACTCCGGGCTGAAAGGCTTTCCCTCCCGGTCCTGGAGGTTGCAGGCCAGGAGCGGGAATCGCGCCACATCCTGGTAGCGCCTGGCCTGGGTCTCGCCCAAGTCAAACTCGTGGTTGCCAAAAATCGACGCGTCATACCCGACCGCGTTCATCACCCGGAAGATGGCTTCTCCCCGGGTCTCGGTGGTAAACGCGGTTCCCACCGCAGCATCGCCCGCGTCAACAAGGATAGTGTTTGGGTTCTCGGCCTTGATTTCCTTCACCAGCGCGGCTATCCTCGCCAGCCCTCCCTTTCCGTTCCGGTCAGTATTGATATGCCCGCCGAGGTCGTTGGTGAAGAGAATGGTGATTTTTTGCGCGCTGGCACCAGCGCCGCGGCCCTTACCCGCATGACATCCGGCAAGCAGGCCGATGAGAACAAGGAGAACGAAAAATCGCGTGCGGAATTTTGCGGCCATTTACGAGAGTTTTTTCAGCGACTCGGCAATCCGTCTAATCCCTTCCTTGATGTTCTCCATCGAAGTGGCATAAGAGAGGCGGAGGAACCCCTCGGCGCCGAAGGCCGAGCCGGGCACAACCGCGGCCTTGGCCTCATCGAGCAGGAATTCCGAGAGCGCGACCGAGTCCTTGATTACCTTGCTGCCAAAGCTCTTTCCCAGAAAAGGGTTGAAATCCGGGAACACATAAAATGCTCCTTCAGGCTTGGAGCAGGACACGCCCGGGATATTTTCCAGAGCCTTCACTATCCAGTCGCGGCGCTTCTTGAACTCGCGCGCCATCACCCCCACTTCCTTCTGGCTCCCGGTCAGAGCCTCCAGCGCGGCCTTCTGGGAGATGGAGCTGGGATTGGAAGTGCTCTGGCTTTGCATATTGCCCATGGCCTTGACCACTTCCTTGTCGCCCGCGGCGTACCCGATTCTCCAGCCGGTCATGGCGTAAGTCTTGCTTACGCCGTTAATGGTGATGGTTTTTTCATAGAGACTGGGGCTAAGCGAGGCGACTGAAACCGGCTTGAACTTGTCATACACATTTTTCTCGTAAATCTCGTCCGAGGCCACCCAGAACTCCCCCTGCTCGAGCACGGGCGCGAGTTCGCGCAAATCCTTCTCCGGGATGCCGGCGCCGGTGGGATTGCTCGGACTGTTAATCACCACCAAGGCGGTTTTGGAAGTGATGGCTGCGGCCAGGTCCTCGGGCTTGGGCCGGAACCCGGTCTTGGCGCTGGTCGGCACGAACACCGGCCTGGCCCCTGCCAGCAGGCCCATATCCGGGTAGCTCACCCAATAGGGAGCGATGATGACTATTTCGTCACCCGGGTCAAGCACGGCCTGGAAGAGATTGTAGAGCGAGTGCTTGGCTCCGCAGGAAACGATGATTTGCTCCGGGGCGTATTGCAAATTGTTTTGCTTCGCAAACTTTGCGGCAATGGCTTTTTTCAGCTCCACGGTTCCGGTGGCTGGCGTGTATTTGGTGAATCCCTGGTCAAGGGCTTTCTTGGCCGCGTTCTTGATATGGTCCGGGGTGTCAAAGTCAGGCTCGCCGGCGCCGAAGTCAACCACATCAACGCCCTGGGCCTTGAGCGCCGAGGCCTTGGCGGTCACGGCCAGGGTGGGGCTGGGCTTGATCAGCTTGGAGCGTTCTGACAGCTTCATTTTGCTCTCCCTCCCTTAATAGAATTTTTCCCGCCGCAAGGAACGCGAAGCAAGAAATATTGTTAAGCGCAAAGACACCAAGAGTTTTTAATTTTTGCGCGAGCGAATTTATTCACGATTCAACTGTTTGTTTTTTATGATGCAATCTCTTGCGCAGCTCTTTTTCCACCAGCAAAGGCACCATGCCTTTGGCCGACCCGCCCATGGCAACCACTTCCTTGATCAGGCTGGCCGCGATGTGGGAATAAGTGCCCTCGGTCATGATAAAGACGGTCTCAATCTTCGGGTTCAGCTTGCGGTTGGTGGTCGCCATCTGGATCTCGTATTCAAAGTCCGTGACATTGCGCAGGCCGCGCAGGATGATTTTGGAACCCCTGCGCTTGACATAATCCACGAGCAGTCCGGAAAAGGTCTCCACCCTGGCGCCCGGAACCTTGTTCAAAAGTTTTTCCCACAAAGCCACCCGCTCCTCCGGAGTGAACGCATACTTCTTGCTGATGCTCTCCGAAACCGCCACCACCACCTCATCGAAAATTTCCACACCGCGCTTCACGATGTTGAGATGGCCCTCGGTCGGAGGGTCAAACGACCCCGGAAATATCGCAACCCTTCTGCTCAATTTCAACCCTCCTCTGATTTTTTGGCCGCGCCGGAAAATCGGTAAAAAAGCACCACGCTCTCCCCGTATCTCCTCCGGTCCTTCAGCCCCAGCCCGTCATATTTTTCCGCCACTTCTTCCCGCCTGCTCACGCGCACAACCGTTATCGCGCCGTCTGCTAAAATACCACTTGCCGCCAACTGGTCAAGCGTCCTTGCGGCCAGACCCTCGTCAAACGGCGGGTCGATAAAAACCAGCTGGAATTTCGCATCCTGGAGCGCAAGCGAGTTTATGGCAGCACCGGCCTTTTTCACCATCAGCTCCCCGCGCTCCAAGCAGCCGAGCCTCGAAAGATTGTCCCGGATAAGCTCCCCGGCCTTCCGGCTGCGGTCAACGAAAACCGCGCCCTTCGCCCCCCGCGAAAGCGCCTCGATCCCGAGCGAGCCGGAACCGGCGAACAGGTCCAGCACCATCGCTCCCTCGAGGTCCATGGGCAGGATGTCAAAAATCGCGGTCTTGACCCGGCTGGTTGCCGGCCGTATTTTCCGGCCTGCGGCCATCTTCAACCTGGCGCCGCTATATTTCCCGCCTCTAACTTTCATCTTTTAGATTGTAAATTTGCCATATAAATAATAAAATGTAAAGAAAGATGACGAGCGCTCAATACACCGATCCAGAGATAGGAGCATTTATTCAGGAGAGGAAATTTTTGCCTTCTGATTATATTAAGCGTTTGCAATTGAAACCGAAGCAGGGGCACAAGGAACAACAGCTTGATGCAAAAGGAGAAAAGGGAAACCTCTATAGAATAATTTTGCGCCCTCTGCCTTCCCCAAAGCAATAAATTATTCCGCCTTCAAAGATGCAACGGAAAAAGCCATGAGCATACCAATATCATTGAAGGGAAAATTTTTACGGTTTTCACATTCATAAAGCTACGGAAAGGTATCAGGATTTGGGAGTCGCGGAGGATCGCTATGCCGAACCGACAGAAAAATATAGCGATTATCACGGCGCTCTAAGATGCTTTCTCCAGGATTGCAATTTTGTTCCAGAGAATGATAATCAAGGAAGGCTATTCAAGGAGGTCTAATGCCTGCGATTAAGGAGATTGAGCTTGAATTTCAAAAAAAGGTGGCTTCCCAAGTTCGTCTCCTCAGCGAGGGGGTAGATAGATATCGTGTTTTTACGCCCTTTATGTTCGAAGACGGAGACCATCTGGCAATCGTGTTTAAAAGAAAAAACGGGAATTGGGTCTTAAGTGACGAAGCTCATACTTTTATGCATTTAACCTACGACCTTGAGGAAAAAGATTTTCAACGCGGCACCAGGCAGAAAATAATATCCAACGTGCTTTCCGCATTCAGTATTTCCGAAAATGACGGGGAACTATTTGTGCCCATCAAAGATGAAAATTACGGAGATGCGCTCTTTACTTTTGTGCAGGCGCTTCTAAAAATTACTGATGTTAGCTTTCTTTCTCGGGAGAGGGTGACCTCGACCTTCTTGGATGATTTCAGATCTATGGTTAGCGGAATCGTGCCGGAAGAAAGAAGGGTATTCGACTGGTTTGACTCCACCAATGACCCTCAGGCCAAATACCAAGTAAATTGCCGAATTAACGGGATGCCCAAGCCATTATTTGTTTTCGCGCTGCCGAGCGACGACCGGATTCGCGACGCGACCATTTCGATTCTTCAATTCGAGAAATGGAAACTTAATTTCCGGACCATGGCGATTTTCGAAGATCAGGAAATGGTCAATCGGAAGGTATTGTCGCGCTTTACGGACGCTTGTGAAAAACAATTTTCCAGCCTTGCAGCCAAGGATCGGATCGTGGCTTATCTAAATGAAATTCTTGGAGCTGGCTGAAGAATGATTATCAATTATTATCCCCTCCCGTAATCATCTTCGCTCCGCTCGATGTCATCCTCACCGAAATAATCCCCCTGCTGCACCTCGATGAAAGCCAGCATCTCCCTCCCCGGATTGGCAATCCGGTGCCAGGTCTTGACCGGGATGTCCACGGACTGGCCCGGCTTAAGAGAGATATCCCTGCCGTTGAGCGTGACCACAGCCTCTCCAGAGACCACTATCCAGTGCTCCCTCCTCCGGAAATGGCGCTGGTAGCTCAACCTCTGGCCCGGCTTGACCTGGATGCGCTTGACCTTCCACTCGGGCTTTTCTTCGAGCACCCGATAGCTGCCCCAGGGCCTCCGGCTCGGAAATTTCTTCTCCAAACCCCGCGGACTTTTTTCCGGCCTGATTCTCTTCCCGCTCATGGTTGAATTCCTCCGCATCATCATATTTTATTAAGCTGATATTTCAAGTTCGGGCTTGACGCCCAAGTCCACCAGGTGTTATGTTGGGGATTGAAAAACCGCAAGGGGGATATGAAAAATGAAAAGGTCGAGATGGATTGGGTGCGCAATTTTATTAAGTCTGGCCGCGCTTGGCCTGGCCAAGAGCAAGCCGAAAACCGAGAGCCTGAAGCCGGTGGGCATAAGGCTTTATCATTTTGAGGTCCAGGGCCGGACCGCGCCGGTCGCGGTCTGGTATCCTGCGGCCAGGGCTTCTGACCAGCCCTTTGCCTACAACGGCCAGGCCAAGGGAACCGCGTATCTGGAGGTTGAGCCGGACAAAAGCGGCGCGCCTTATCCTCTGATTGTTTTCTCCCACGGCATGGGCGGGTGCGGGTACCAGTCGCTCTATTATGTCGAGAACCTGGCGCGCGCCGGCTATATTGTTGCGTCCATGGACCACAAGGATGCGGCGATGTGCGTGATGGAAGGCCAGCCCAGAATCACCGCCGGCCAGATTGTGGGGGCGACCCTCAAGTCCGGAGGCGATTTAAGCACCACGGTCATGCTGCTCTTCCGGGATGCCATTTCCGACTTTGATTTCAGCTACCGGCCCAAGGACATCTCCGGCCTGATTGACTTCGCGCTATCGCTCAACCATTCCGACCAGGCGCTCAAGGGATTGCTGGACCCTCAAAAAATAGGCGCCACCGGCCATTCCCTCGGCGGCCTGACCACGCTCATGCTCGCGGGCGCGGATTACGACTGCGTTGACCCGAAAAAATGGCCGGAGGACAGCTGCAACAAGTCCGAGGAAATGATGGCGCATAAAAATGAACTCAAGCCCGGAGATTTCGACCTTGCAGAGCTAGGAAGCATGAGCTGCTGTCTTGCCAACCTCAAGGGCAAAAAGACCAGCTTCAAAGACCCGCGGGTGAGCGCATCGCTCGCGCTCGGCCCAGCCCTTTTCTTTCCCGAGGGCGCTTTCCAGGCGGTCAAGATGCCGGTCATGCTCATCACCGGGTCCGGAAATTTCGAAGTGCCGTTGGAGCCGATTCAGAAGGCTTATGACGAGCTGTCCCCTCCTAAATACCTGCTTCATCTCAAGGGCGTGGACCACATGACCATAACCGATGTCGCCTATCGAATGTGGTATGCGCGCCTTTTTTTGCCCGGATTTCGAAGCCGGTTCCATATGAAAAAAGCTGTCTACGAAAACTTCTCCGCCAACTTCTTCAACGCCTATCTCAAGGGCGACCAGGCCGGGATGGAATACATCAGCCAGAAGCATTATCCGCTGGTGGAACTTCAAGCCTGGAAATAATTCCCGGGCTAAGATTGTCGACCTGGCAAAACCGGTTAATCTGGTATTGAACAATTCCACCAATTTTACCCCTTTTACCGGTTTTACCTCCCTTGCCAGCTAAAACTTGAGAAGCGCTGAATATAATTGTAATATCAAAAGGTAATGGCGGTGCGATTTGGGCATCGCGGCTCGCAGGAATAAATGAAAGAAATCAGTCTGAAAATCAAGCTCGCGCTTCTGGCCGCGTTCTTCATCTTATCTTTCGCTTTGGGCATGGCCATTCTTTCGCTCACCAGCGCGGGACTGACCCTGAACCATCTGCTCATAGCCCTGGCCGCTTCTGTGGTGGGCGCCGCGGCCTCGCTCGCGCTGGTTTATATCCTCTTCAACCTCCTGGGCGGATTGTTCCTGGTATCCGCAGACCAGGGGCAAAAGCTCCGGCAATATGTCCGGGCCGCGAGCCAGGGAAAATTCATTGACCACGCCGAGGACATCATTCTCCAGACCGGAACCGAAAAAATTGAGGTGCCTCTTGCCGGACTCCATCACAGCCTGACCAATGTGCTTAGCCAGACCCGGAGGCTGACCGAGGACCTCGGCGAGCTCTCCCGCCAGATTATTGACCAGAGCGAAAAGCTCTTTCGCGCCGCGCAAAGCCAGGCGGCCTCGGTGGAAGACACCGGCGCGAGCATCGGCCAGATTGACCAGGGCATCCGCGAGATTCACTCCCGGGTGGACAGCCTCAAAAATTTGAGCCAGGAAACCTCCAGCGCCAGCTTTGAAATAATGACCAACATCCAGCAGGTGTCCGAGCTGGCCGGGGAACTGGCCGGGTTCGTGCGCGACCTGGTCACCGCCATCTCCCAGATGGCGTCCAACATCAAGAGCGTGGCCAACGCCTCGGAGTCGCTCTCCGCGGCCTCCACCCAGAGCGCGGTGTCCATGCGCGAGATCGACCAGAACACCCAGGAGATTCGGAAGCGCGCGGACGAATCCGCCCGGGCCGCGGCCTCGGCCCGCGAGCGCGGGATAAAGGCCGGGGAGCTGATCACGGTCTGGGCCCAGGGCATGGACAAAATCGAGAGCACGGTCAGCGACTCCACCAAACTGATGGCCGAACTGGCCCAGCAGTCCGAGGCCATCGGCAACATCGTCAATGTCATAAGCGACATCGCATCGGAAACCCACCTCCTGTCCCTCAACGCCTCCATCATGGCCGCCAAGGCCGGCGAGCATGGAAGGGGATTCATGGTGGTGGCCACGGAGATCAAGGACCTGGCGCGAAGAACCTCGGAGAGCACCAAGGAAATCGAAACGCTCATCAACCGCACGCGCAAGGCCATCAAGCGCAGCCAGGAAGGCATTGGCCAGGCTTTTGACAGCGCCCAGCGCGGAATCCAGTTGAGCAAAGAAGCGCGTCAGGCCATTGCCGGGGTGCTGGAGGGGATGGAAGCCTCGACCAAGTATTCGCAGGAAATCGCGCACGCCACCGAGGAGCAGGCCAAGGTCAGCAACCAGGTGTATCAATCCAGCTCCGAGGTTGACGAGCGCACCCAGCTAATCAAGGCCGCGATGCGCGAGCAGGAGGACTCCAGTGCCTACCTCAAGGAACGCGCGGAAAAGATGCGCGATCTGACCGAGCGCGTGAAGATTGCGGCCACGGAGCAGGCGGGCGGTTCCCAGCGGGTGTCCAAGGCGATGGAAGAACTGACCGCGGCCGTGGAGCCAATCCGCAAGGCCACCCAGGACCAGGCCAGGGCCAGCAGCGGCATAATCAAGGCCATGAACCAGACCAAGAAGGCCGCAGACCTCATCGCGATCAGCGTGCAGAACGCGGAAAACACCGCAGTCAGTGTGCTTGACCAGTCGCTGGTGCTGGCCGGGGAAATGGCCGGATTTGAGCTTCCGGCCTTGAAGCCGCGAATGAAGGTCGGCCTGGTGCTGGACAATCTCCGCGAAGAGCGCTGGCGGCGCGAGCATGATGAGTTCATCCGCCGCTGCGAGCGGCTCGGGGCCGAGGTCCTGGACGCGGTCGCGGACGGAGACCCCGAGCTCCAGAACCGGCTGTGCGAGGAGCTGATTAAGAAAGGCGCCCAGGTGCTGGTGGTGGTGCCGGTGGATGCGCTTCGCGCGGCCAAGGCCGCGGAAGCGGCCCATGCGGCCAAGGTCAAGTTCGTGTCCTATGACCGCCTGATCAAGAACTGCGAAATCGACCTGTTCATCACCTACGCCTATGACGAGGTCGGAAAAAAGATGGTTGAATACGCCCTCAAGCGCAAACCCTCGGGCGCCTATTTCCTGCTCTACGGCTCCGAGGCCGACACCAATGCGGTCTGGCTCAAGAACGGACAGCGCGGCGCCCTGGAGCCGCACCTGCGCAGGGGCCATGTCCAGCTGCTCGGCGAGTCCTGGACCCCGGACTGGTCCCCGGAAAAAGCCTACGCCATCATCCGCAGCCTGCTCGAGCAGGGCAAGCGGCCCGAGGTGCTCATTTGCGGAAACGACGGCACCGCGGGAGGAGCCATCCGCGCGCTCAAGGAATACGGACTCTCGGGCCAGGTCCTGGTCACCGGCATGGACGCGGAGCTGGACGCCTGCAAGCGGATTGTGAAGGGCGAGCAGGCCATGACCGTTTACATGCAGGTGCATCTCCAGGCGGTGCGCGGGGCCGAGGCCGCGGTGCTTCTGCTCAAGGGCCAGGAAATTCCCGGTTCCAATCACTTCATCAACAACGGCCTTTCTGAAGTTCCCTCCATCCTGCTCCAGCCCATCCTGGTGGACGCGGACAATATGCGAGAGGTCATCGTCGCTGACGGCTACCATTCCGAAAAAGAGCTCTACGGCTGAATCCTCCCATAATCGCAACCGTGTGAGCGGCCTTGGCCGCGAGCGCGCTTCTCCGACCGTAACAGCCCCAGCCCGCTATCGCAGATTTTGACTTTTGCCCTTTCCTTGCTAATCTGAAAAAGAACCAGCGGCCTGGAGAGGGCCGCGGTCTCGGGTCCCAGGGACAGGGAGGAACCCGAGATTTTTCCGAAACATTTCCCCGGGCGTCTCGCTGGCTTTTGCCTGGAGGCTGAAACCTTGAGATGAGCAAAGCTCGGTTCATAGCCCTGCTGGTCGCGGTGATGTGCGCCATCGCCGTCTTCCAGGTGCTGGTCTCCGAGGCCATGATTTACCAGGTCATGCGCCCGACTTTTGCAGACACCATCAAGATGCTCACCCTTCCCGGACCGGTGGTCATGCTTTTCCTCGCCAGCTTCTATGCCCTGGTCTATCTCTACCTGCGGCCCATCCTCAAGTTCCTGGACCGGGTCAAGGCCGGAAAATCCCCGGATGAAAAATTCGCGGCCTCCATCCAGGACCGGGCCGTTACTTTTCCTTATTTCATGGCCCTGCTCGCCTATCCGTTTTACATGGTCGGAAGTTCAGTCGCCACCTGGATCATCTGCAGCAAGGCCGGCTGGCCCTATGAATCCGTGGGCTATGGATTCCTCGGCGGATTGTTTTCCTCGCTCCTCGCCACGCCCATGGCCATTTACGGCTACTCCTGGGTGGTGAGGCCGATTTTGGAACTTACTCTCCAGGCGGTTCCCTCCCTCCCCCGCTCGCGCACCGCGGGCCAGAAAATCACCGTGATGCTCAAGCTCATTATCACCGTGCTGTCCTTGATAATCGCAGCCACCGGCTTCACTTTGGTGGTGAGCTATCGTCAGACCACCGCCATGCTCAAGAACACGCAGGAGCTGGAGCAGCTTTTATCCGAGGAACAGCGTTCCGGCCTTTTGCAAAGCCATGAGCGCACGGTTGAGAACGGGGTGAAATCCTGCCTCTATTTCAACCGCCAGCTTGGGAACCTGGTCTTTTTCTATTCCACCATCATGGCGGTGGCTGTGCTCGTCTCCCTGGTTCTGGCCGTGGCTGCGGCGCTTGATATCACGAGGCCGCTCCGGATTCTCAAGGCCGGCGCGCTCAAGGTGCAGGAAGGCAGCTATGACCAGCCGATTCAAATGGTCAGCAATGACGAGCTTACCGAGCTGGGCTCGGCCTTCAACTCAATGATGGCCACCATTTCCGGCCAGCTCCGGTCCAGGGAGCAGGTGGTGGATAATTTGAAGAACGGCATCCGCCAGATCGATGAAACCGTCAACACCGTGGTCTCGGTCAGCAGCCAGCAGTCCCAAGGCGCCACGGACCAGGCCTCGGCCCTGGAGCAGGCCTCGTCCATCGCCACGGAAATCGCCTACACCGCCAAAGAAATTGAGAACCGGGCGAAGATGTTGGGCGAGGTGGCTGAAGCCAGCCGATATTCCTCGCAGGACGGCCGACAGAAGCTGGAGCGGGCGCGGGACGAGTTTGCCGCAATCAACGGGCAGATGGACGCCATCCAGGCTGCCATGGCCCAGCTTGAAGCCAGGTTCCGCGAAACCTACACCATTGTGGAGATGATCAAGGATATGGCCGAGAAGACCGAAATCCTTTCCCTCAACGCCAGCATCGAAGCCGCAGCCGCGGGCATGGAAGGCAAGCGCTTCATGGTGGTGGCCGAGGAAACGCGCAACCTGTCCATGAGGTCCACCAGCGCGGTGCGGCAGATCAAGGAGCTGGTGGCTTCCATCCAGAAGGCCACGGTGGACAGCATCAGCGTGAGCGAGCAGGGCAAGGTCAAGGTGATGCTCGGCGCGAGAACCATCGATGCCGCGCTCGAATCCCTCAAAGAGATTGCCGCGTCCGCGGAGTCGGCTTTTGCCGCGGTGAAGGAAATAACCGGCTCCACCGCGCAGCAGACCAAGGCCTCGGAACAGCTCGCGGGTTCGGTGTCCCATATTTACGGCGTGTCCAGGGAAGTTGAGAAGGGAGCCGGCCAGGTCAACTCGGCAATCACCGCGCTCAAGAATTTTGCGGAGTCATTGCGCAAAATCGTCCAGCAAAAAACCGGAGATTGAAACACCCTCGGCATGAATCCCCTGAACCACCTCCAGTATGGATGGTTGGCAGCCAATGATAAGATTTTCGAACAAGGGAAGCCGCCTTTCCAGCAGAAATTTGCGGTCCGGGACTATGCCTTTTCCGGGTGGACCGCGAACTTGATGGTTCGGCGGGAGCGCATTTTTTTATTGCGCTTGCCGGCCTTGCCGCGGTTGAGCTTGCGCCTTCTTTCCAGCTGCACGGTATAACTGACCATTTTCAACCTCCTTGCACTTAATGATGATAGGGAGTTCGCCTGATTATACTCAATACCCGGAAAATCTGCTCGGCCAGGATGAGCCGGGCCAGCTCGTGCGAAAAAGTCAGCCGGCTAAGCGCCAGCACCCTGTCGGCCCGGGCCCGGACCTGCTCGTCCAGTCCGTAGGCGCCGCCGATGATTAAGGCCAGGTCGCGTCCGGAATTGATTAAATTTTTGACCAGGTCCGCGAACTCCTGGCTGGAAAGATTCTCCCCATGCTCGTCCAGGGCGGCCGCGAACGCGCGGGCCGGGAGCGCCTTTAAAATATTTTCCGCTTCCTGCCTTTTCATTCCCTCCACCGTGCCTTCTCCGTCCGGGACCTGCTTCCAGATTATTTTAAATCCCTTGACCGGCTTTTCCAGATAGTCGGCTATTTTTTGCCGGACCATTTTATCCTTGATTTTGCCCACGGCAATGATGAAGATTTTCATGGCGGTTCGGAATCCTCGCGTCTAGCCGGGACCGGGGACTTTCAGCCGGGGCGCGTCCGCCCACAATTTTTCCAGCTCGTAAAATTCTCTAAGCTCGCGGAGGAAGATATGGATGATGACATCTCCCCAGTCAATCACCACCCATCTGCCCTCGGTTTGCCCCTCCACTCCGAAGACCGACCCGCCGGCCCGCGCGATTATTTCCCGCAGGTCTTCGACTATGGCCTGAACCTGGACCGTGCTCTCGCCGTGCATGATCACGAAATAATCCGTGTAGTCAACCAGTTCCCCGACCTTGAGCGCCAGCGGCTCTCCGGCCTTGTCAGCCCGGCCGGCCGAAACGGCGAGCAAAGCCTTTTTCCTGCTGGTGAGCCTTTCCCTGACCGCCTTGGCCTTTTTCACCCCGCTTTTATCCGCCATCTATAATTG
>Ga0315282_10005798_pt1 | contig 20898 bp, 20 predicted proteins | sample YL17G07_20_MG_FD_203693 | JGI IMG/M metagenome (GOLD analysis project Ga0315282, IMG submission 203693) | Sediment microbial communities from Yellowstone Lake, YNP, Wyoming, USA - YL17G07_20 | ecosystem: Environmental > Aquatic > Freshwater > Lake > Sediment | place: USA: Wyoming | collected... | reverse complement strand
TAGGCAAATCCAAGGCAGGCGGGAACCCTTTCTACAAAGGCTGGAGAAGCGCGTCCTCTGAAAGCGAAATATGACCCAACCATCAAAGTCCGGTAAGCCCGAGTCCTTCGAAAAGAATCTCGAACGCCTGGACGCCATCGTCCACGAACTGGAAGACGCGGACCTCCCTCTCGAGAAAGCCCTGCAACTCTACGAGGAGGGAATGAAGCTCTCGGAGGTATGCCATAAGCAGTTGGAGGAAGCCGAGGGTCGCGTCGAAATCCTGATGAAGAAGGCCGGAGGCAAGGTCGCCGCAGAACCCTTCGAACCAGAGGAGTCGAACCCCGCTTGAGCGCGACGGCCCCAGAAACAATTCGGCAATACCTTGAAGCACGTCGACTGCGGGTGGACCAGGAACTGGAGAAGCTTCTGCCCGCCCCCAAGGAGTATCCGCCCTCCATCCATCAAGCTATGCGACACTCGGTGTTTGCGGGCGGCAAGCGACTTCGGCCGATCCTCTGCTGGGAATCCGGCCAGCTTTTCAGTGGCGAGGAGAAGACTCTCCTGCATGTGGGCTGCGCGCTGGAGATGATTCATACGTATTCGCTCATCCACGACGACCTGCCGGCGCTCGACAATGACGACCTGCGGCGCGGGAAACCGACCTGCCACCGCGCCTACGGTGAAGCCACCGCCATCCTGGCCGGCGACGCACTGCTGACCCTGGCGTTCGAGGTCCTGTCCGCGCCCGGCCTGCTCCCCGCGAGGCGAAGCCTGCGCATTGTTCACGAAATCTCCCACGCGATCGGGACGCACGGGGGCATGGTCGGCGGGCAGGTCGTGGACGTGGAAACTACCGGCTACCAAACCGATGCCTCGACGCTGGAATACATCCATCGCGCCAAGACTGGGGCATTCATCTGCGCCGCCGTGCGAAGCGGAGCGCTTTGCGCTGACGCCGCGAAGGAAGACCTCGCTCGCGTCACCACCTACGGAGAAAAGGTGGGACTGGCGTTTCAAATCGCAGACGACTTGCTGGACGTCACGGGTTCGAAAGAGCAGCTCGGCAAATCCGTGGGGAAAGACGACCAGCAACATAAGGCGACCTATCCGGCGATCCACGGAGTGGAAGAATCGCGACGGATCGCTTCTCAGCTCGTTCGGGAAGCGTGTGCGGTCCTCGAACCGTACGGGAGCCGGGCACAGAGGCTCCGGGAAATTGCGCACTTCCTGGTCGAGAGGAACAATTGATGGAATATCAGTACCTGACGCGCATCGATTCTCCGGCCGACCTCAAGAAGCTGCCGCGCGAGGAGCTGCCCAAGGTGGCCGAGGAACTGCGTGATTACCTCATCTCGGTGGTATCCAAGGTCGGCGGGCACCTGGCCTCGAGCCTGGGCGCCACAGAGTTGACCCTGGCTCTCCACTACACCTTCGACGCCCCGCGAGACAGGATTGTATGGGACGTGGGCCATCAGGCTTATGTCCACAAGATCCTGACCGGCCGCCGCGACCGCTTCCCCACCCTCCGGCAATACGGGGGCCTCTGCGGCTTCCCGGTACGCGACGAGAGCCCCTACGACACCTTCAACGTGGGCCACGCGGGCACGGCCATTTCCGCCGCGCTCGGCATGGCGGTCGCCCGCGACTTAAAAGGCGAGGACTATCACGTCATCGCGGTGGTCGGCGATGCGGGCCTGACCTCGGGGCTGGAGCTGGAGGGCATCAACAACCTGGGCACGCTCCAGAAAAAAGTCCTGGTCGTCCTCAATGACAACAAGATGTCAATTTCGCCCAATGTGGGGGCCTTCGCCGGATACCTCACCCGCATCGTGCACGGCCAGGCGTACCACCGCCTGACCCAGGAAGTCGAGAAAATGATCCTGGCCGTCCCCCGCCTCGGGCCTCGCTTGTTGCGGCTCTCCAAGGACCTCGTTGAGTCGGCCAAGACCCTGCTGATTCCCGGCATGGTGTTCCAGGAATTGGGATTCGAATACGTGGGTCCAATCAACGGACACAGCCTCGAGGACCTGCTCAACGTGCTCGCCAAGGTCAAAGACAACCCCATGCCGACGCTGCTGCACGTCGTCACGCAGAAAGGCAAGGGCTACCCGCACGCCGAGCTGCTTCCCATGAAGTACCACGGCGTGACTCAGTTCGATGTCTCGACGGGGGCTTTCCACAAAGCACCCACCAAGGCGCCCTCCTACACGGCGGTCTTCGGCAAGGCCGTCTGTGAGCTGGCGGAGAAGGATTCGCGCCTCGTCGGCATCACTGCCGCCATGTCAGAGGGCACCGGCCTGGAGGAGTTCGCCGAGAAATTCCCTGGCCGCTTTTTCGATGTCGGGATCGCCGAGCAGCACGCGGTGACCTTTGCCACCGGCCTGGCCTGCGAAGGGATGCGGCCGGTGGTGGCCATCTATTCGACTTTCCTGCAGCGCGCTTTCGACGAAGTGCTGCACGACACCTGCCTGATGCGCGCCCCCGTTATCTTCGCCCTCGACCGCGGGGGCATCGTGGGCGCCGACGGGCCTACCCACCACGGCCTTTACGACCTCGCCTATCTGTCAGCCTTGCCGGGAATTGTGGTGATGGCACCCAAGGACGAAAACGAGTTGCGCCACATGCTTTACACCGCGCTCACCGTGAACGGCCCCGTCGCCTTTCGCTACCCGCGGGGCAATGGCATTGGGGTGCCTCTCGATCCGGAGTTCAAGCGCCTGGAAATCGGCAAGGGCGAAATCGTGCGCGAGGGCAACGACATCGCCATCCTGGCTCTCGGCAGCATGGTCTATCCCTGCCTGGAGGCCGCGGCACGTCTGGCAGACCTGGGCATTCAGGCCACCGTCATCAACGCTCGGTTCATGAAACCCCTGGACGATGAGCTTATCTGTTGCCTGGCGGCGGAGAAGCAATTCCTGGTGACCGCGGAAGAGGGCACCGAGGCCGGGGGCTTTGGTTCGAGCGTCGGCGCCTTGCTGCACGACCGCAAGATTCCCACCAGCATCCTGCGCATCGCCGTGCCGGACCGTATCATCCCGCACGGTGCGCCCAACCTGCTGCACGCCAAGTACGGCTTGGACGTGGACGGCATCGTGGAAAAGATCCGGAACTTCGCCAACGAGTGCCCCGTGCGCTCGGAATTGAAGTACCGATCGCTGCTCCGACCTTAGGAGTGGCTGGGACAACTCACTTTTGCATTCGCTGGGGGTTGGCCAGGGAAGAAGGAAGGGCACCCGCCCCTGCATGTGCCCTTTTGGTTCGGGGCGAACCTGAATCCCCCGCCTCGGCAAACCTCTAATTGAAGCACGAAGCGCGGCCGCCAGGCTTACTTCTCGAAGCTAGCCAAAGCCTCTTCCTCGTTGGGGCAGACGTCGAACGCCTGCAACAGCCGGTGAGTGGACAGGACGTTGTGAATCAAGCGGGGAAGATTGACCAGCTTGAGCTGCCCACCTTGTTTCGCGGTAAGGATGACAGACTCCACCAGCCCGCCAATCCCGGTGCTGTCGACGCGGCTTACATCTCCCATGTTCAGCAGAATCTTCTTCTGATTGGCCGTCAGCAGTTCCCTGATTGTTCGGCGCAAGCTCTCGCACTCCTCCCCCGCGACGATTCTGCCGTTCAAGTCCAACACTGTGACACCCTGATTTTCTCTGGTGTTGATACTTAGCTGCATGCCTGCCACCCCCTGGGGCGCCATCTTAGGCCACGCCCTCAGGCAAGTCAACGCAGCGAAAGGGGCCAAGTATGCCTCTAACCTGTCTGCTGCGTGGAGGTGAATCCTCGAAATAGAACCCACGGTTCGCCTCCCAGCCCGATACTTAGCCGCGGCAGCTTCCTCCTGGCTTTCCCGGCCCTATTGCATCCTGAGGTATGGAGAGTATGCTTCCCCCGTGGCGGGCGGGCATCCGAAAAAGATCCGTCTGGATCGCCTCCTGGTCGAACGCGGCCTGGTGGACTCGCGGGAGAAGGCGCAGGCGCTGATTCTTGCAGGCCACGTCCTGGTGGACAACCAGAAGGTGGAAAAGTGCGGCGCGCGGATAAACCCGGACGCTCCGCTGCGGTTGCTCGGCGAACCCTCCAAGTACGTCAGCCGCGGCGGCCTGAAGCTGGAAGGAGCGCTGGAGCATTTTCGCGTCGAGGTGGACGGAACGGTTTGCCTGGACATCGGCGCCTCCACCGGAGGCTTCACGGACTGCTTGCTGCAAAGGGGCGCCGCCAAGGTCTTTGCCGTGGACGTGGGGACCAATCAACTGGACTGGAAGCTGCGTCGCAACCCGCGCGTCGTCGTGCGGGAGAAAACCAACGCGCGCTATCTGACCTTTGACCAGCTCGGCCTGGCGGTGGACCTGGTCACCGTGGATGTCTCCTTCATCTCCGCGACTCTGATCCTTCCTGTCGTCCCTCCGCTGCTGAACCCGGGAGCGGAATTGCTGGTTCTGGTGAAACCCCAGTTTGAGGTGGGGCGCGGTCAGGTGGGCAAAGGCGGCGTCGTGCGGAACGCTCGTCTCCAGCAGCAAGCCGTGGCCAAGGTTTCGCGCCAACTCCTGGAGCTCGGCTTCAGCCAGATCGCCGGCGTGGAGAGCGTCTTGCCGGGCGCGTCCGGGAATCGGGAGTATTTCTTGCATGCGGTTTGGCAGAAATCTGTCTAGAATAACCGGAGCCTATGAGCATTAAACGCATCGGCATCATTTCCAAACCGAAGAAGGCCGAAATTCGGGAAGTCGTTCTTTCCCTGGTCCAGTGGCTGCGGGAACGCCAGATCGAGGTGTTCATCGACAAAGAAACCGGCGCCCTCCTGGAAAGCGCCGAGAAGGCCATGACGCGCAACGAAATGCCCGGGCAGGTGGATCTGCTCGTGGTGCTGGGTGGCGACGGGACGCTGCTGGCGGCAGCGCGGGCGCTGAACCGCAAGCCCGTCCCCATCCTGGCGGTCAACCTGGGTGGCCTCGGCTTCCTGACGGTGATTACCCGCGAAGAGCTTTACCCCACGCTCACCGCGGTGCTCGCCGGGAATTTCAGGACGGAGCGGCGCGTGCAAATCGAGGGCGAACTGGTGCGCGCCGACGAGGTGATCTCCTCGTTTCTCGCCTTGAACGACGTGGTGCTGAACAAGGGCGCCATCGCGCGCATCCTCGACTTCGATGTTTTGGTGAACGGCAGGTTCATCTCCACTTTCAAATCCGACGGGCTGATTGTGTCCACGCCCACCGGCTCCACGGCCTATTCACTGGCGGCGGGCGGGCCCATCGTCACGCCTGCCGTCGAGGCATTTGTCGTTACCCCCATCTGCGCCCACACCCTCACCAACCGGCCCCTGGTCCTCCCTGATTCGGTCCAGATTGAGGTGGTGGTCAAGAGCCAGCGCGAAGCCGCCTACCTGACCGTGGATGGTCAGGTGGGCATCGCCACCCACAGCGAAGACGCCGTCCGCCTGAAAAAGGCCTCCTCCAGCGTCGAACTCATCCAGCCACCCGCCAAAGATTACTTCGAGATCCTGCGGCAGAAATTGAAGTGGAGCGAACGCTAAGGCACACTCTCCCTAGGACTACCGGCGCCGGCCTGCGCAGTCGCGCAGGAAGGTGCAAGCTTCGTACCTTCCAACCCGACGGAAACGCAGAAGGCACACAGTCAAAGCCTTGAAGGGGAATGCTTATGAAGGGTCGCAACGTTATCCATCAGACGCAAATTCTGACAGTGGGAGGTTGGCTTCTCCTGATTCTTAGTTCGTCCGCAGTAGCCAATGATGTGTGGCCAAGGCCGCAGGTCATTCCCATCCCGGTCCGCACAAACGGTGTAGCGAATCCCGTCTTAAGCCTGAACGGCACGTGGAAGTTCAGCCTTTCACCCCCTGCGGAGTTCTGGTCGAACAACGTTGACCCTTCATCCTGGTCGGACATAACCGTCCCGGGTGAAGCCGTCATGCAAGGGTTCAACATAGCGAGAAACACCGAATACCCCTATAAAAAGGCCGTCCTCATTCCCGCCGATTTCCAGGGAAAGCGTGTCATCTTGCGGTTCGCTGGGGTGTACAGCTACGCCCGAGTATGGGTTAACGGCAAACTCGTGAGAGACCACCACGGCGGGTTCACATCATGGGATTGCGACCTGACAGATTACGTAACAGCAGGCCGGACGGTGTGGATCACCGTGGGTGTCACGGACATGTCGGACGAAATCTCCTATGGGAGCGATTACGCCAAGCATTACATCGGGGGTATCTTGCGGGACGTGATGCTTATCGCTCTCCCGAAGAATCCTGTCACACGGTTTCACGTTGAAACGGATTTTGACTCGTCCTACGCCCATGCGCGTCTCAAGGTGATTGCTGCCGTAGACTTCCACGACGCCAAGGCCGCAATTTTGAATCTACGGCTGAAAGATCCGCAGGGTGATGCGGTGGACCTGAACCCCAGTTCAATGGCGCTTGCGGCAAATGCACCGGAAGCCAGTGTGGAAATTCCCGTGAATGCACCGCAGAAATGGGATGCCGAGCATCCGAACTTGTACACGCTGGAAGCCAGGTGGGTAATCGGAGGAACCGAGGCCGAGGTGCTCGAGAAGGAGATCGGCTTTCGGAAGGTGGAGGTCCAAGGCAACAAGCTGGTCGTGAACGGGAAGGAAGTCAAGCTAAGGGGTGGATGCCGGCATGACGTGCACCCGCTGCGAGGACGCTCAACGACTCCTGAACTGGATGAGCGAGACGTAATCCTGCTGCGCGACGCCAACCTGAATTTCATTAGGACTTCGCATTACCCTCCGACGGAGAGATTTTTGGAAGCGTGCGACCGGTATGGCATGTACGTCGAGGAAGAGACGGCGGTCTGCTTTGTGGACCAGCAGCAGTGGAGCATCGTCCCTGCGCCAAGCCAGAGCGATCCCAGTTACACCTCCAGGTACATGAACCAGTTTGCGGAGATGATCGAAAAGGATAGAAGTCATCCCTCCGTCATCATCTGGTCGCTGGGTAACGAAAGTAAGTGGGGTTCGAATTTTGCGAAAGAATATGCTTACGCGAAACAAGAAGACCCAACCCGGCCGCTCATCTTCAGCTATGCAGAAGAAGTCCCCGCGGGAATCAAGGCCTACGACATCGTCAGCAAGCACTATCCCAATTTCGATGAAAATCTGCAAAGCGCCAACATGCCGAAGTTGAACGACGAGTATGCCCACGTCGCCTGCTACAACAGCAACACACTCGAACGTGACCCGAACGTCAGGAACTTCTGGGGAGAAAGCCTAAGGCGTTTCTGGGAAAAGTGCTTCAGTTCGCAAGGATGCCTGGGTGGAGCTGTATGGGGCACCATCGATGAAGTGTTCATGACGCCTGATTCCCCGGTGGGCTACGGAGAATGGGGCATCCTTGATGGTTGGAGAAGGCTGAAACCTGAATACTGGCTCACGAAGAAAGCATATTCCCCGGTTCGGATGTCGGATGAGCCCGTAGAGAAACCCGGACCTGATAGACCGCTGCTAGTTCCCATCAGGAACTGGTTTGATCACACCGATTTGAGCGAGCTGGCTATCCTCTGGAGTGTGGGGACTGACACAGGAAAGATTGAAGGCCTGACCCTTCCGCCCCATGGGGAAGGGATGCTGTCGGTACCTGCCCGCCAATGGCACGAAGGAGAAATCCTGGATCTTAAGTTCTACCGACGAGGAGAGATCCTGGTGGATGAATACAAGCTGCCGGTGGGTAGGCAGATCAAAATCTTCCCCAGCCCGCTGGGTCCCGCACCGAGAATATCAGCCGATTCGAACTCCATCACCGTCTCAGGCCCTGACTTCATGATTATCTTCAGCAAGGCGACAGGTTTGATCACCAAGGGCACCTGTCGCGGCCGCACGATTCTGAAAGGTGGGCCATATCTGAACGCGGGAGCCTTGAGGCTCTCCCCTTGGTGGCTGACAAGACTCACCTATTCGAATGCGCCGGATGAGGCCGTCATCAACCTGGAAGGGAGTTACATGGCCGTGCGCGGCTCGACCGGTCTAGTAAGCGCCAATCTTGAACTTAAAATTGACGGCCACGGATTGATAACAACGACGTACAAGATTGCGAATCCGCCGAAGGGCTTAAGCGAGGTCGGAGTTGCCTTTTTGCTTTCGAGTGATGTCGACAGGCTCGCCTGGGAGAAGAAAGGGTTGTGGTCTGTTTACCCCGCCGAACACATTGGCAGGGTCTCCGGACTGGCCAGGAACCTCAGGAGCGCTGGAACCGAAGAATATCGAGTAGAGCCGCTGTGGGCTTGGTCTGAGGATATGAAGGACTTCTTCCTTTTTGGTCGCGCCGATCCCGGCGGCCGTGGAACCAATGACTTTAGGAGTCTGAAAGAGAACATTTGGCATGCGTCCTGCTTCCTAGCCGGGACGAATGTCCGCGTGCGAGCGGAATCGGACGGTACGGCCGCCGTTCGCGCGGAAGTCCAAGCGGACGGAAAAGTCCTGTTCAACATCATCAACGCCTGGGATTATCCGGATCTCGAGTGGGGGAATTACGAGAGGCCCATGACAATAGCGCCGGGCTATGCCAACTCGGTCAAGCTCCGGTTGACCGACAGCGAGGAATGAAGGACCCGCACTGAGGTTGGTCGGAGTAGGAGCTCAAAGAACGATCGCCTGCTGAAGCGCTGCCCCTTGATGTTCCTCATGCATTTTCCCCGCGCTAGTCTGCCAGACCCCGCCAGTTCCCCCATGACCGGCAACGGACAGCTGGTGAGCACCTTTAGGTCACTTCCCCGGCCATCAGGTCTTCCACACGTTCGCGCGGGCGGATCAACTCAGAATGGCTGCCGTCAACGAGCACCTCAGCGGGGCGCGGGCGGGTATTGTAGTTTGAGGCGAGCACGTAGCCGTAGGCCCCGACGGTGAGAATCGCCAGGAGGTCGCCAGCCCGGACGTCAGGCATCTCGCGGTCCTGGGCGAGAAAGTCTCCCGTCTCACACAGGGGGCCGACCACGTCCGCCGTAAGCCTCTCCGCCGGGCGCTGTGCGACAGGAATGATCTCGTGGTAAGAGCCATAGAGCGTGGGCCGCATCAAGTCGTTCATTCCCGCGTCCACCACAACGAAGTTCTTCTGCTGACTTCGCTTCACGTAGAGGACGCGGGTCAGCAGCACGCCGGCGTCGCCCACCAAGGCGCGACCCGGCTCGATAATGAGCTGATAAGTCGTGCCGCGAAGCCGTGCCGCGAGTCCGTTCATTAGCTGCTCGAGGGCCAACGGTTTTTCGTCGGCATAGCGGATGCCGTAGCCGCCGCCCAAGTCCAGGAACTCCACTTCGATGCCTTCGGCCCTCAATCCTTGCGCCACGCCCAGGATTTCGTCCATGGCCTTCAGGAAGGGTTCGACTTCGAGAATCTGGGACCCGATGTGGCAGGCGACACCACGAACCTTCAGGTGCTCCGCGGCCGCGGCGCGGCGATAGAGTTCCAGCGCTTCCTCTTTCGGCACGCCAAACTTGTGAATGATCTGGCCGGTGGAAATGTAAGGGTGAGTCTCGGCGACAACGTCGGGGTTGACCCGGACGGAAACGGGCGCGCACTTCCCCAAGCTGCGAGCGCGGGCTTCGACCAACTCCAGTTCGCCCGCCGACTCCACATTGAACATCAGGATGCCTGCGGCGAGCCCGGCATCTATCTCTGCCGCGGTCTTGCCCACACCGGAGAACACCACGCCTCCGGCGTCCGCGCCTGCCCGGAGCACCCGGGCCAGTTCCCCGCCGGAGACAATGTCAAACCCTGCGCCCACGTCCCGCAGGAGGCTCAGAATTCTCAGATTGGAATTGGCCTTGACGGAGTAGCAGATCAGGCCGGGCATCGGCGCGAGCCTGCACGCCAGGCGACGGTAATTCTCCAGAATGGTAGCCCGGCTATAGACATAGGTCGGCGTCCCGAAACGCTCGGCCACCGAACTGGCCGGAACTTCCTCGCAGTGAAGCTGGTCCGAGGTGTAGTAAAAAGGTTTCATGTCCTGTGGTCAACACTCAGTCATCAGATATCAGCAATAAAGGGCTAAACTCCAGCCTTGGGGCTCTCCCCCACACCCGGCACCTGACACCCGGTATTCAGCGCGCGCGAATGAGCAGCAGCGTCTGGTCGTCCCGTCGCGGGCGCCCCTGCTCAAAGCGGGCGATCTCGGCAAATATGGTGTCCAGAATTTCTCCTACTGGCCGCCCGGCGTGCTCGCGCAGAATCTTCTCCAAGCGTCGGACGCCAAATTCCTCGTGCTGCGGGTCGGCGGCCTCCAGCAACCCGTCCGAGAATAGGGCCAGCAGGTCGTCCTTCTCCACGGCCAGGACGGTCTCCTGATAATCCGTGTGTTCGAGCAGGCCCAAGGGCACCCCTTCCACGCGCACGGGCCGCGCGCGGCCCTGTCGCACCAGGATGGGAAGTGGCATTCCGGCGTTGGCCAGGCGCAGGATTTTTGTCTTGGGCTCCCAGATCGTGTAGGTCATCGTGATGAAGTGGCCTTCGATCTTCCGCTCGAGAAGCATCAGGTTCAGCTTGCGGAGCATGTCGGGCGCCGCGAGCCGCTGCGGGGCCAGGCTCCGCAGGATGCCACTGGCCATGGCGCCGTACAGTGCGGCGGGCGCACCCTTGCCGCTCACGTCCCCCACGGCCAGGACGTGGCGGTCCTTCCCGTAAGTCAGGAAATCGTAGAGGTCGCCTCCCAACTCCCGCGCTGGCAGAAATCGCAAGCCCACTTCCAGCCCCGGAATCGCCGGAACGATGCCCGGCATCAAGTGCATCTGGATTTCTTGTGCGCGCCCCAGGTCGCGCTCGAGCCGAGCCTCGCTCTTCAGCACCCGCTCGTAGAGCCGCGCGTTCTCGATGGCGACAGCCATCTGCGGGGCCAGGGTGGAAAAGATGCGCACGTGTTCGTCGGTGAAGTAGCCGGGTTGCGGGCTTTCCAGGTCCACGACGCCAATCACCCGCTCGTGGTAGATGAGCGGCACGGCCATCTCCGCGCGCGTCTCGGGGTTCACCGAGATATAGCGCGGGTCCTTGCTAACGTCCGGGACCACCACCGTCTGGCGGGAAGCGGCGGCGGCGCCCACAATCCCTTGCCCGAAACGCACGCTGGACTTGTCGGGCAGGCGCTCGTCTTGTCTCAAGGAGATGACGGCGTTGAATGTTTGCGCTTGCTCGTCCACCAGCATGATGCTGAAGCGGTGGTAATCGATCAGGCGTTTGGTGTGGGTGCCAATCTTGCGCAGCAAGTCGCTCAACACCAGGACGGAGCTCAATTCACGGCTGATCTCATTCAGCAGGTGCAGGGTCCGCGCCTGGCGCACGCTGCGGCGATACAAGCGCGCGTTCTCGATGGCCATGGCGATGCGGCCGGCCAGAAGTTCCAGCAGGTTCTGGTGCTGTTCGGTGAAAAAATCAGGCCAGGGTGCTTCCAGGTCCATCACGCCGACCACCCGGTTCTTGGAGATCAGCGGGACCGCCAACTCCGAGCGTACCGAGGGCAGCGACTGGATGTAGGTGGGATCCTTCCGCACGTCGTTGACCAAGACCGAACGGCGCGTCTCGGCGGCCCGCCCCACGATGCCCTCGCCCACCTTGATCCGCAGGCTCTTCACCACCTCCTCAGGATGACCGAGGCTGAACCGCACGCGCAATTCCTGCTCCTTCTCGTGGAGCAAGAGGATGGCGAAAACGTCGTACTCGATGATGCGCTTGACCATTTCGGCGATGCGCACCATCAGCTCGTCGAGGTCCAGGGTGGAGTTGATGCGCTCGCTGACTTCGAGCAGCAGCGTCAGCAGTTCGGTCAGTTCCAGTGGCCGCGGCGAGGGTTTGACAGTTTCAGGCATGGCTTAAGCTATGAGGCGGGAAGCCTCCTCCAAGATGGCCACGCTGGCGCTCGTCCCTAGACGGTTGGCGCCGGCTCCGAGCATCCGCAGAGCGTCAGCGAGGGTGCGGATGCCGCCCGCCGCCTTTACTCCCATCTCCGGACCCACGGCTTGCCGCAGGAGCTGGACGTCGTGCTCTGCGGCTCCCGACGGCCCAAACCCCGTGGAAGTCTTCACAAAATCCGCCCCTGCCCTGCGCACGACCTGGCAGGCTGCTACTTTCTCCTCCTCGGTCAGATAAGCGGTCTCGAAGATGACTTTCACACCCACTCCCGTGGCGTGACAGACTTCCACCACGCCGCGGACATCGTTCTCTACACGCTCGAGGTCGCCCGATTTCATCGCGCCGATATCCATCACCATATCGATTTCCTGGGCGCCGACGAGAATTGCCGCCTCTGCTTCCGCGCGCTTGGCGGACATGGCCGTTGCCCCCAACGGAAATCCCACCACCGTTCCTACCCGAACGCTCGAGCCCTGTAACAACTTGGATGCCGCCGGCACCCAGACTGGATTGACGTAAGCTGCCGCAAAATCGAACTGGAGGGCTTCGCGGCAAAGCTGCTGCACCTGGGCGCGCGTTGCCTCCGGGCGAAGCAGCGTGTGGTCAATCAGGCTGGCGAGCTTCCGCATCTCTCGCTTCGGGAAGGCCGCTAGGACTTCAACTCCGGCTGCCCGCTCTGCCTTCACACCCTCGGGCAAGCTCCTGCGCCGCGCCGATTCAGCGCCCAGAGCTTCCACCAGTGCTTTGATCTCTGCATGGCTGAGTGCGGACATTCCTACATTCCACCTCCCTGAGCCAACACCTCCGCGTTGTATCCTTCTCCTGGGAGATGGCCCGCGCCTGGCCGGCTCGTCATCGAGGCATCCGATGTCCTCGTTAGTTGTTCCATTGTAACATACCGGGTGGGCTGGTCACGGCCGTGGTGGCCGCGAACGGCCAATGCTCCCGGCGGCGAGGACTCACCGGCCCAGCAGGCTCACATGGACCGCAAGCGGTTTGAAAAACTCGTGGAACAGGCTCTGGCGCGGCTGCCCGAGGTCTTTCGCCGTAAACTGACCAACGTCGCCATCGTCGTCGAGGACTTGCCGCCGGAGGAAGCCGCGCGCGACAACCTCCTGCTGGGATACTTCCACGGCGTACCCCTGACCGAGAAGAGTACCTTTCAGGCTACGCTACCGGATCGAATCGTCCTCTACCGGAAGAACATCGAGGCTGTCTGTTCCACAGACGAGGAAGTCCGGCGGGAAATCCGCGCCACTTTGCTCCACGAACTGGGCCATTTCTTCGGCTTGGGCGAAGACGACATGCGCGACGTATGAGATGGCGCGAGACCGAATTCACCTCAGCTTGGCGGCTTCCTGCACGGGGGGCTTGGTGGCCGCCGCGGGCCGACGAGCTAGCCCTGCACAGCACGCCGCAGACCATGCGATAATGCGTTCGGATGATTAAAGACCGCCGGAGAGTGTGAAATGCTCAAGGTATTGCTCATCAGTGGGAGTCCTAAAGCAGAAGGAAATACAGCGCAACTCATCCAGGAGTGCGCCCGCGTCATCGAGGAACGCGGCGTCAAGACGGAGGTCATCTCGCTGTGCGATAAGAAGATCGAGTCATGCATTGCCTGCGGTAAGTGTTCCGAACTGGGCTATTGCAGCCAGGAGGACGGCCTGAATGAAATCATGAAGAAGCTCCGAGAGTCCCAGGGCTTCATTGTCGGCTCCCCCGTGTACTTCGGTACGGCTCGGGGAGACGTGATGGCAGCCTTGCAGCGCATTGGCTACGTTTCGCGCATGTCGGACCGATTCCTCTCGGGAAAAGTCGGCGGGGCCATTGCGGTAGCGCGCCGCGGCGGCCACACCTTCACCTTGCAGGAAATGCTCATGTTTTTCCTGATTAACGACATGATTGTGCCGGGCTCGACTTACTGGAACATGGTGTTCGGCAGGCTTCCCGGAGAGGTCTGGCAAGACAAGGAAGGCATTGAGACCATTCGCCACTTCGCCGCCAACGTGGCGAATCTGGTAAAGCGGCTGCACGGCGACAAGGAAGAGCGCGCCTAGAGCAGAAGGCTAGCGGAGCGCCGAATGTTAATCTTGGCCTTGGACACTACCAGCGAGCACGGCGGCGCCGCCTTATACCGCGACTTCGATTGCCTGGCCTCGGCCCGGAGCGAGAGCCCTGCGAGCTACTCGGTCACTCTCTTCCAGATGGTGGATCGTTTGTTTGAGGACGTAAGGGGCCAGCACCCCGGGCCTCTGCTAAGCCTGCGCGACATCGAACTCTACGCGGTTGCCAATGGCCCGGGCTCGTTCACCGGGATTCGCGTCGGCTTGGCGGCAGCCCAGGCCTGGGCCAAGGCCTTTGGCCGCCCCGCGCGCGCCGTCTCAGTACTCGAAGCCATGGTGGAGGAAGCCGCGCCTGAGGCTGACTTGGCCGTGCCCATCCTTGACGCCCGCCGGGGTGAATTCTTCCTGGGGACCTTTCGGCGAATCGCGGCGGAGGGCAGTAACAACTTCGCCACAGCGGAAAAAGGCCTGGTGCTCAGGCCCGAGGCCCTCGGACGGTTCCTGGACGAGCATCTCCACTCCGGCGCTGCGGTCGCCTGCCTGGTACGGGAGCACGATCAGCGGGCTCAAGCCCTCCGCGCGGCCCTTTCAGAATCGCTCGGATGGGCAGAGGTCCGCGGACCCTTGCTTTCCGCTATGGCACGTTTGGCTCTGGAAGCCCACCGGAAAGGAAGAGTACAATCCCCCGCCGAGCTCGACGCCTACTATATCCGCCGGTCGGACGCAGAGCTGAACTGGCGCGGCTGAGAAGAGAGCGCGCTCAGTCAATGGCAGGCCAAAAGCCGCGGGCAGAGGACGGAACTTGTAAATCAATCAACTTTTGACCATCGCTGGGCAAACGGCGAGTGGCGAAAGCTGCCGAGTCATGAAAATCCGACTCTTGAACAAAGATGACATCCCGTGGATTCTCGCCGTGCAGCACAAGAGCCCCGATGCGGCGCACTGGACAGAAGGTGACTATGCGCGTCTGGCCGAAGACCCCGGCGGCAAGATCCTCGTCGCGGAACTGGAGACCATGGACCCGCCCAAAATTCTGGGCTTTGCGGCCTTTCACCGGGTTCTCGACGAGGTGGAACTAAGGAACATGGCCGTCGATCCCGAACATCGCGAGCAGGGCGTAGGCAAGGCACTGCTTGAGGACGCCCGCGAGCGCCTGCTTAAGGCGGGCGCCAAGCGCGTGTTCCTGGAGGTGAGGGCCTCGAACAAGCCTGCCCTATCGCTTTACTGCTCCGTCGGCTTCGGGCTGCACTCGCTGCGCAAAGGCTACTACCGAGACCCTGACGAGGATGCCTACGTGCTTGCCCTGGAACTCTACCCGCCCACGGTGCTTCGCCCGTTATAGTAGCGCTCGGCTTGGTCCCCCTGACATACCAGCTCACGCACGTCTATCCGCCATAGTGCCATGCGCAAAGCCTCGTACTGTCTGACTCCAACGCTAAACCTATGAAAATCCGTATAGTTAACTTCAAAGCCGAACCACTGCTTCTGCGGCACATAGAGATGGAAGAAGATAGACCCAGACGAGATCACCCCTGCGGACCTAAGCCCTTGACCAAACGGCCCTCTGCGTCCGCACCACTTCTGCTTGAATGGTGGGAGGGGGTGTGCTAGCCTGAGTTTTGCGCCATCTCAGCCAGGAGGTGACACACCCGTGAGCAGCCCTACCGAGGCCATCCGGGAGCAGTTGATGGCCGACAACTCAGAGTACCAGCGCCTCCGCCAGGAACACGCCCGCTACGCAGCCCAGCTTGAACAACTAGCCGCCAGGCCTTACCTTACGGAAGACGAGAAGATCGAAGAAGTCCGGCTGAAGAAGCTAAAGCTGCGGGTTAAGGATCTGATGGAAATCCTGATCCACCAGACTCGGGTCGGCTAGGCGTCTGCGCTGGATCCCCTCGGACAGCGGTGCGGCTGGTGGCCCGAAACGACCAGGGCGGCCAAGCCCAAAGGGGGAGCCCAAATCGCTTCTCGCTGCCACCGCTTGTCCGAGCCGAGAAGAAACGAGCCATGGTAAAGGAAGGCTATTGGTACGGGCTGCCGTTGGTGCTGGCGGCGGGCGGCTTGGTGGGGTTCAAACTTTACCTCCTAGGTGCTTTCTTTCTCCTGGTCGCATTCCTCGTTCTTAACTTCTTCCGTGACCCTGACCGCAACATTCCCGCTGAGCCTGAAGCCGTGGTTTCACCGGCGGACGGCCGCGTAGTCCAGGTGGCAGAGGAAAGTTTCCAGGGGCGACCCCTGCGGCGCGTGAGCATCTTCATGTCTCCCTTCGACGTGCACGTGAACCGCTCGCCCATCGCCGGAACTATACGGGAAGTTTCCTACCATAAGGGCTCTTTCCATGTTGCCTCCCAAGCCCGCGCTTCGGTGGAGAACGAGCAAAACGTCTTCACGATCGAGGGAAACCAGGGCGTGGTAGCGGTCAAGCAGATTGCCGGATTGCTGGCCCGGCGCATCGTCTTCTGGAAGCGACCGGGGGACGCGCTCGTGCGCGGGGAGCGGGTGGGATTGATAAAGTTCGGCTCGCGCGTGGACGTTCTCCTTGACCCCGAGGTTGAATTACAGGTGAAAGTGGGCGACCATATCCAGGCAGGGAGCAGCATACTTGGATTTACCCGACCCCAGACCTAAACCTGCGAGGCACGGCCCCTTCCGGCGCGGCATCTACCTCCTGCCAAGTCTGTTCACGGTGGGCACGCTGGTGTGCGGCTACTACGCCATCCTCTCTATCCTCAAAGGGACGCAGATGCTGGCCGCGGGTATCGGTGCCGGACTGAGCCTGGTGGCGTTTGACAACGCCGCCAAGGCCATTGGCTGGGCGATCCTCTTCGACGGGTTGGACGGGCGCATCGCGCGCTTGACCAACTCCGCCTCGGACTTTGGGCGGGAGTTTGATTCCCTGGCCGATGTGATCACCTTCGGCGTGGCTCCGGCATTCCTGGCCTACGCCTGGGGTATCCGGGGGATCGAGGGAGTTTACGGCACGCAACTGGTCCAGCACCTCCGTCAAGTCGGCTGGATTATGACCTTCGCCTACGTCATATGCGGCGCGGCGCGACTGGCCCGCTTCAACATCGACAGCGTCAAACCGTCCGGGGACCGGCGCTATTTTGTGGGACTCCCCATCCCGGCGGCGGCCGGCGTGGTCGCCGCCCTGGTCCACTGGGCGAAGTACCCTGTGAACGACTGGGTCTATGGCGCGGTCTGGTTGGGAGTTGTAGGCGTCCTGGCTACCTTGATGGTCAGCCGGGTACGCTACTACAGCTTCAAGGCATGGGATCTGCGCCGGCGCCGGCCTTACGTCGCCATTATCGCAATTGGTCTTGTGGTGTGGGCCATCTGGGCCTTTTCGGAACCCGTGCTGTTGACCATGGCGCTCACTTACGCCCTCTCCGGCCCCATTGCCCGCCTCACCTCGAGATTCCGCCCCCATCCACCTGTCCCGGAAAAGGTGCACGCCACATGAAGGAGGGCCTCCGCGTGGGTATCGCCGGCGCCTCGTCGCTCTTAGGGCAGGAACTTCTCAGGGTGCTGAAGGAGCGCGAGTTTCCCGTTTCCTGCCTGCTTAAGTTCGAGTCCGACAAGGAAGAACCTGACCTGCCAGTCGTTGACCTCAGCGAACATCTGGAAACCACTGCGGCGGGCGAAGATGTCTCAGCCGCGGACCTGGACTTTGTTTTCCTGGCCGCGCGGTGTGGACAGACGCCGCCGTCGCTCGGGCCCATACTCGAAGCCGTCCGGGGCGGTGCCGTGCCCAAGCAGGCCGTGCCCTGCGTCGTCATCGATTTGGTCGAAGCACTCGGCGAATCTTCAGGCGACGCCCCCACAGGGGTCCTGAGCGTTCCCTTCCTCGAACGAAGCGCACCCGGCGACCCAGCGTTGCCCCCCTGCCGAGTCTTCATCTCTGCGCACCCGGCGACCGTTGTTCTTAGCGGCTTGCTGCTGCGGCTAGGTGCGCGGTTCGCACTGAAAAACGCCGTCGCGTTGGTTTTTTCCCCTGCGTCGGAAATGGGCCCCCGGGGAATTGATGAACTGCAGAAGCAAACCGTGAATCTATTGAGCTTTCAAAAGATCCCCCACAGCGTCTTCGGCGCGCAACTTGCCTTCAATCTGTTGGCGCGACTGGGGGGCAAACATGCGGCTGAACTCGCCGACGTCGAGAACCACCTCCGCCGGCAGCTCAAGCAATACCTGGCGAACCGGGTTCCGCTGCCCGCCTTACGGGTCTATCAGGTCCCCGTGTTCTACTCCCTGGCCATTTCGCTTTACGTCGAAACAGCACAGCCAGAGGCTCCAGAGGCGCTCGCGGCCGCCCTGGCTGGCGGGCACATCCGCGTGCGGCGGTCGGGCGAGCGCTCCCCCTCACAGGTGGAGGCCGCGGGCTCCAGCGGCATTCTCGTGGACACCATCGCCGCAGACCCCGACCACCCCACCGGCATCTGGATTTGGGCGGTGGTGGACAATATCCGGCTGGCAGCGGTCAATGCCGTGGAGATCGCGGAAAGCCTTCGAGATCCGATACGCCCTTAGAACCCTTATGAGACGGATTCGATTCTCGCTCTTCCGTTTTGGCCTTTTGACTGTTGCCTTTTGCCTTTTGATTTCCTCCGCCGCCTGTGGCTATCGCGTGGCTGGACGCGGCGACCGCTTGCCTGCGGACATCACGACTCTCGCCGTCCCCATCTTCACGAACGAGACGCCAAGATATCGCATCGAGCAGAGAGTCTCGGCGGCCATCACGCGCGAGTTCATCGAGCGGACGCGCTTCCGCATCACGCCGGACCCGGCGGGGGCAGACGCGGTTCTGAGGGGGACCATCAAGGAAGTACGCACGGGCGTCATTGCCTTTGACCTCTCCACAGGACGCGCCACCACCCTGCAAGTCCAGGTTCTCGCCCAGGTGGACCTGGTGGACCAGCACACCAAGAAGGTGCTGTTCTCCAATCACAACTACATCTTCCGTGAGCAGTATCAGATCAGCCAGACGACCTCCGCGCTGTTTGAAGAGCAGGACCCGGCGCTCGACCGCCTCTCGCGCGATCTCGCCCGCACGCTTGTCACCGAGATCCTGGAGAACTTCTAGCTTGAGGGCGGCACGGCTTCCCGCCGCGTTCCCTGAAGCCACAGGCGCGGACCGAATTCCGGGATAGGTCGTTCTCCCCGAAATCGAAAACGGGCAGAAGGCGGGTGGGGGCGGACCGGGCGACAGAATGTCCGCGCGCCGTTGCCGGTTCCGCCACGACCTAGCCGAGCTCCTCACTTTCGACTTTCAACTTTCGACCTTCAACTTTGGACTTTTGACTCTCCACTCGGCCTCCAGCCGAACGCTTACAATTCTTCTCGAATCCAAGTACACTCCTCCCGATGGGTCCAACGGAGTTCATCGCAGTCTTGCGCAAGGGCAAGCCAGAGGCAGCGTATTTTCTGCGTGGGCCCGACCGTTTCCTGCACGAGGAGTGTCGAGCGGCCATCGTGGCTTCCCTGCCTACTGAGGCGCGCGAGTGGTGTCTCGCCGAGATCGAATACCAGCCAGGGCAAATGGCGCGGGAGCTAGAGGGCGCCAGCCAGATGCCCATGCTGGGCGGGCGCAGTTACCTGGTTTTTTCCGACCCGGAAGACTTCAAGCACGCCTCCGACCCTGACTATACGGCCCTCCAGGCTTACCTCGAGCGCCCGTCGCCGTTCGCGACCGTGGTGTTTGTAGCGGCCGAGCCCGACCGGCGACGGCGGTTCATCCAGTTGCTGGAGAAGAAAACGCAGGTCGTCGAGATACTGCCGCTGGCCGGGCGCGAGGCAGCGAAATGGTTGAGGGGCCACCTCCAGAAGGCCGGCGTCGAAATCGCCCCGGAACTGGCGCAGGAAATTGTAGCTAAGTTTGAGATTAGCCCCGATTCGCCGGACGAGGCAAAGCGCCCGGGGGTGAACCTCCTCTGGCTGCGCACGGAGCTCGATAAGCTCCTGACCGCCAAGCCCGGAGCCAAGCGCCTGGAGCGTGCCGACCTTGATCTGATGGTCGTCTTCCGCGAGGAGCACGAAATCGGCAAGCTGCTGGCGGCCATCGCCGACCGGGAATTCCCGGAAGCCCTCGCGCAACTCCGCGGCCTCCTCGCCAGCAAAGAGCCTGAGACGCTGCTTCTGTGGTGCATCGGAGATCTCTTCCGGCAGGCGCTGAAAGCCGGCTCTCAGCCACAATACGGCCGGCCCGGGTGGGGCCGCGCGGCAAGTCCCTTTTCCACGTTCGCAATCGCCCCGCGCGCGGCGCGCAGGTATTCGCGCCAGGAATTGGCCCAAGCCTTGCGATTGGTCCGCCAGGCCGACCTGGGGATCAAGTCCTCCTGGAAAGATTCGCGCATCCTGCTCGAATTCCTGATTTGGCAGATCATCACCGGCAAGAGCGCCGAAAGCTTGACGGAAGCTGGTATGCCTGCCCCCGCCGTAGAAGCCTGAAGAGGGCCCCTGCCTGCCGTTGGCACCCACTAGTGTGGCGTTACAGAAGGAAGTGACACAAATGGCCTCTATGCAGCCTGTCATCCTGAGCCGATTCGCTCCACATCGAATCGCCCTGAGCGCAGCGAAGGGGCTCACGGTAAACTCCGCTCAGCATGACACCGTTGGCTTCGTTGTGTCACCAGTTTCAGTTGCGCGACACAAGAGACGGACGGTCGAGACACCACCCCCCGCGAGGCGCGTGTCTCGACCGAGAAGCTCTCGTCGGGCTGCTCCTGACTGAGGGTTGAGTGCTGCCAGCTCTTCGTCACGCAAGCGCGTTGAAGCTGGTGGTAAGCCGCGACTTGTATCGCGCGGCGGTGTTGGGATGAAGGATCCCTTTATGGGTCGAGTGGTCAATCAAGGCCAGCGTCGGCTTCAGCAGGGCCCCGGCGGCGGCCTTGTCCTTGGCCTGGAGGGCCGCGTGAAGCTGCCGGAGTTGATGCCGGAGGCGGGTGCGGTGCATCCGATTGAGTGCCGCGCGGGTACGGGTCTGCTTGATGCGCTTGAG
>Ga0315282_10005797_pt1 | contig 20901 bp, 17 predicted proteins | sample YL17G07_20_MG_FD_203693 | JGI IMG/M metagenome (GOLD analysis project Ga0315282, IMG submission 203693) | Sediment microbial communities from Yellowstone Lake, YNP, Wyoming, USA - YL17G07_20 | ecosystem: Environmental > Aquatic > Freshwater > Lake > Sediment | place: USA: Wyoming | collected... | reverse complement strand
TCCGCCGCTCTTTCGTCCTGCGTCAATCCTCAGCGTTCCGAAAATGCCTCCCCCAGTGTCTGAATCACAGTCCGTCTCTTTCATTTATTGACTTGCCCGACTCTCGGCGGTAGAATGCCGCGAAGGGTTAACGCAATGTCCAAGGTTGTTGACCAAATCACGGCCCGGGCGCTTGGCCCCGGCGGCACGGGCTTCCCGACCCTCATCTTCGACTTTGACGGCACGATCGCCGACACCCTGTCAGCCATCATCAAGCTGGTGAACAGCCACGCGGACGAGTTTCATATTCGCCCCCTGGAGGACGAAGACGTCGAAGCCCTCCGGGGAATGACGAACCGGGAGATCATAAAAAAATATAATATCCCGCTGGTGAAAATACCCCGCCTGATTTTGCGATCGCAAAAGGAGCTGCATGAGCACATCGACGGGGTGCCCGTGTTCCCCGGAATAAGAGAGCTGATCGTCGATCTCAAGCGGCACGGGTTTCGCCTTGGCATTTTGACCACGAACGCCACGAAAAACGTCAAGACGTTCCTCCTGGCCCATGACCTCGATGTCTTCGACTTCATCCACACCGAAACGAATATCTTCGGAAAGAGCCGGGCGCTGCTCCATCTGTTCAAGAAGCACCACCTGGAGAGCAATACCGTCGTCTATGTCGGCGACGAAATCAGGGATATCGAAGCCTGCCTGAAAGTCGGCGTGGCGATCATCGCCGTAAGCTGGGGTTTTCACCGCCGCAAGCTCCTTCTCGACCACCAGCCGACCTACCTTGTGGATTCCCCCGGGGAAATCAAGCGCATCGTGATGAACTAAGGACGCGGGGTCGCGTCCGGCATGTGTCCCCATCCCTGGGCTCCCTTGCCGATCATGGGACAATGATGGTATATAAGAGCCAATAAGGAAGGCAACCATGGGCACGGTTCTGAAAGTCGAAGGATTGAAGAAGCTCTTCGGAACGCTCGAGGCGGTCAAGGGCGTCTCGTTTGAAGTGGAGGAGGGCGAGATCTTCGCCCTCATCGGGCCGAACGGCGCCGGGAAAACGACGACGCTCCGGGTCGTGGCGACTCTTCTCTCCGCCTCGGAGGGAAAAGTCAGCGTTCTCGGCTACGACCTGAAAAAGGACCCGGAGAAAATCCGGGAGCGCATCAGCTATCTCCCGGAGGAGGCGGGCGCCTATCGGAACCTCAAGGGAATGGATTATCTCAAGTTCATGGCCAATTTCTACGGGGATACGGCCGAAAAGATCGGACAGTTCCTGACCCGGGCCCAGGAGATCGCCGACCTGGGCGGCCGCCTGGGCGATAAGGTCGGGACCTACAGCAAGGGCATGGTCCGCAAGCTCCTGCTGGCCCGAGCCCTGATGACCCGCCCCGCCCTGTCCATTCTTGATGAGCCGACGTCGGGGCTGGACGTCATCAACTCCCTCGAGGTTCGAGCGATTATCAAACGCTACGCGGCCGAGGGCATCTCCGTCCTCCTCTCCTCTCACAACATGCTCGAGATCGAGTTCCTCTCCGACCGCGTCGCGCTGATCGACAAGGGCCGGATCCTCGACTCGGGCACGCCGCGGGGCTTGAAGGAAAAATACCAGGCCGAGAACCTCGAGTCCGTTTTCAGGAGCGCCCTCCGATGAAAAAATTCCGCAACCTTCTCTTCAAGGAAATCCGGGAGCTGGTCACGGTTCAGCTCATCGTCTCCCTGCTGTTCATGATGGCCATCTTCTACTTCATCGGCGGCATCACCAAGAGGGAAGCCGCCCGGGCGGCCGGCAAGCAGAAGGTCTCGATCCTCGACCTCGACGGTTCCTCCTTTTCCGAGAAGCTCGTCGGCGGGCTCCAGGCGATGAACTTCCAGGTGGAAAAGCTCAAGTCCGCGAGTCAGGACGAGGCCCTCAAGACCGCCCGTGCGGGCGACACCAACGTCCTCGTCGTCATCCCCGCCGGGTTCGGGGACGCGGTGGCCAAGTTCCAGACCAAGGATATCGAAACCTACACGTTTTTGCGGAATTTCTCCCTGATGGGGGCGAGAACGTCCGGGATTCTGAAGGCGGTCATCACCGCCATCAACACTTACTTGTCGGACGATTTTCTGAAGAGGAAGATCGAGGGCGTCGACCCGGAAAACCTGAAGAATCCCGTCAAGAGCCGGGATTTTATTATCATCAAGAGCCGGATGGCCGAGGGGTCGGCGGCCCTGATCGCCGGCTTCGTCTCCTCCCAGTCCCTGATCATCCCGGTCATCCTGATGATGATCATCATTTATTCGTCCCAGATGGTCATCTCCGCGATCGCCATGGAGAAGCAGAACAAGACCCTGGAGACGCTCCTGACCGTGCCCATCCCGCGGAGCTCCATCGTCGCGGCGAAGATGCTGGCGGCGGGGCTGATCGGCTTGATCTCCGCGGCGATCTACATGCTCGGGTTCAAGAATTACATGTCCGGCGTCACCGGAGATATGGCCAACGCCCCGGGCGTCGCCCCGGTCGTCCAGAAGCTCGGGCTGACCCTGAACGCCAACGCCCTCCTCGTCCTCGGGGTCTCGCTCTTCTTCGCCATCCTCTGCGCCCTCTCCATGGCCACGATTCTCGGAGTTCTGGCCGAGGACTTCCGCAGCGCCCAGAGCCTCATCATGCCGATGATCTTCATGGTCATGATCCCCTACTTCATCACCCTCTTCACGGACCTCAAGTCCCTCTCCCTGCCGGTCAAGATCTTCCTCCTGGCCATTCCGTTCTCCCATCCGTTCCTCGCCACGCAGAACATCTTTCTGGAAAACTATAAGGCCGTGTTTTTCGGGATCGTCTACATGGCCGCCTTTTTCGCGGTCATGGTCGTTATCGCCAGCCGGATCTTTTCCACGGACAGGGTCCTGACGATGAAGCTCCGCTGGAGAAAGAAAAAGGTCGTTTTCTGATGGGATGGGGTCAGGTCTAGATCTGACCCCATCCCATCAGAACAGGCGCTTGATGACCAGGAACGCCTGCTGGATGTTCTTGTCCTCGAGAACGATCATCAGCTCGTTCAGGGTCGAGACGACCTCGACGACGTTGATCCCCTCCCAGGCGAGCGCTTTCAGGATGTAGCTGTAGACCCCGGGGATCATGGCCGTGTTCCGCGGCAGGAGAACGCTGACCGTGGAGAGATTGTCGATCTTGTCGATCAGCCGCTCGTCCTTGAAATGAACCTGGATTTTTTCCCGAAGCTCCCGGCTGGCCACGATCGTCGTCTCGTTGATCCCCTGCGTAAAAGTGAGGACGTAGCTTGACTTTCCGCTGTGCTGGTCGAGCAGCTTTTTCTGGCGGATGGACATGTTCTCGGAGTTGGCGTACGTCAGCTCGACCAGGTTCGACCGCACGGTGAGCTCCGGGGCCCTCCGGAACACCGACTTTTGCCTTCGCGCCCGCTTGACGATCCTCCGCGAGAGACGATTCAGGGCCATGACGACCGCGCCGATGCGGACCTTCTTCATGAGCTCCTGTTCGACGTCCGGCTTGATCATCCGGGCGACTGCCGAGTGATTGAGAATCCGGAGCGACAGGGCCTCGTCGAGAAACGGGGACTTCCGGATGATTGTCTCCACGACTTCGGGCACCGTGACCATGTTAAGAAAATAACAAATTGCCTGGAAAATGTAAATTAATCGCAAAAATTTGACGCGCGCGCGGGGACGTCGATAATCGAAAGTGGTTCGCCCGAGAACCTCATTTTTGGAAGGAGTCGAACATGTCGCTCGAACGAATGGAAGTGACGCTCCGCGGATCGTGTCCCGTGTGCGCCGCCTTTGTCACGCCCTCGGCCAAGGTCGAGGAAACGGAGATCCTGCCCTGCCCCGAATGCCAGACCATGCTCGTCGTGGACGGCTTCGAAAGCCATCAGCTCATTCTGAGCGAGGCGCCCAAGATCGAGGAAGACTGGGGAGAGTAAGCGGTCGAGATTCTCCGTTCCTCAGCCATGACGACGCTCGCGATCTTCCACTCGACGATCCGCCTGGAAGAAAAGCTGATCGCCGAGGCGGCCCGCTCCCGCGGCCTGGCGGTGAGGCTCGTCGATATCCGGACGCTCGTGTTGTCCCCGGCGTCGTTCCCCGTCGATTTTGACGTCGCCCTCGAACGCTCGGTCTCGACGGTCAAGGGGGATTACGCGGTCCTTTTCCTCGAATCCCTGCGTGTTCCCGTCGTCAACTCGTCGTTCGTCGCGGCGAACTGCGAGGACAAGTTTAGGACGTCTCTCCTGCTCCGCCGGGCGGAAGTCCTCACACCGCGTTTCGCCATGGCCTTCGACGTCGACCAGGCCCTCGAAGCGGTCGAAGAGCTCGGAGGGTTCCCGGTCGTCCTCAAGCCGCCGCTCGGATCGTGGGGCCGTCTCCTGGCCAAGGTCAATGACCGGGACGCGCTCGAGGCCATCCTCGAACACAAAGACGTACTGGGGACGCCGCCGCAGAAGGCCTATTATCTCCAGGAGTTCGTCCGCAAGCCGGGCCGGGATATCCGCGCGTTCGTCGTCGGGGACGAGCTGCTCTGCGCCATCTACCGCGAATCCGAGCACTGGATCACGAACACCGCCCGCGGGGGAACCGCGAGCAATTGCTTGCCGACCGACGACCTCCGCTCGGTCTGCCGCCGGGCCGCCTCGGCGGTGGGCGGAGGCCTGCTGGCCATCGACCTCTTCGAGACTCCGGACGGCCTCTCGGTCAACGAGATCAACCACACGATGGAGTTCAAGAACTCGGAGGCGCCGACCGGGGTCAGCATCTCGGGCGCCATCGTGGACTACTGCCTGCACCTGGCGAAGGGAAGAAACTGATATGGCCCTCGAAGAGTTGACCGTCTCGATCGTCGGCGGCTCCGGCTATGCCGGCGGCGAACTCCTCCGGATCCTTCTGCTTCATCCCCGCGTCCGCGTCCGCCAGGTCACGAGCAACCGCTTCGCCGGGCTGCCGGTCACCCGGCTCCATCCGAATCTCCGGGGGCTGACGCCCCTTTCGTTTGTCCGGGCCGAAGAGGTCGAGCCCTGCGACGTTCTTTTTCTCGGCCTGCCGAACGGCCAGTCGATGCATTCCATGGGGCACTGGATGGAGAAGGCGGAGAAGATCATCGATCTCGGGGCCGACTTCCGCCTCAGAGACCCGGCCGCCTGGCCGGTCTGGTACGGGTCGGAGCACGCGCGCCCGGATCTCCTTCCGCTCTTTGTCTATGGAATTCCCGAGATCTCGGCCGATGAGATCAAGGCGGCAAAATACGTCGCCGGTCCCGGTTGCGAGGCCATTGTCTCCATCCTGTCTCTCTACCCGCTGGCCAAGAACAAGCTCATTCGCCCGTCTCCGGTCATCATCGACGCCAAGATGGGGAGCTCCCAGGCCGGCCACGAGCCGTCCGAATCCTCGCATCACCCGGAGCGGGCCGGCGCGGTTCGGTCCTACAAGCCGACGGGCCACAGGCACGGCGCGGAGATCGCCCAGGCTCTCAGCGGGTTCTGCCCCGGCTTCACCGTCGGCATATCCGCGACCGCAATCGAGATGGTCCGGGGCATTCTGGTCACGATCCATACCTTCCTCGAGAACCCGGCCGCCGAGGAGAAGGATGTCTGGAAGGCGATGCGCGGGGAATACGGCTCCATGCCGTTCATCCGGATCGTCAAGCAGAGCCAAGGCTTGTACCGCTATCCCGAGCCCAAGATTCTCGCGGGAACCAATTTTTGCGAAATCGGCTTCGAGAAAGAAAAGACCGGGAATCGCCTGGTCGTCATCGGAGCCATCGATAATCTCGTCAAGGGCACGGCCGGCAACGCCGTCCAATGTCTCAACCTCATGTCCGGCTTTCCCGAGACCCAGGGCCTCGAGTTTCCGGGCCTTCATCCGGTGTAACCATGAAAACGTCACGACAGATCCTCGCCAACTTCCGCGGCATCATCGATTCCACGCTGCGCGAAGGCTTCCAGTTCTCGAAGGCGAATTTCTCCCTCGCCGAGCAGAAAAAAATCTTTTCCTTCCTCCTCGGGATCGGGGTCGATTACGTCGAAGTCGGAAACCCGGCCAAGCTCGAAGTCCGGGACATGATCGTCGGGCTCGTGGCGGCCCGGAACGGAGGCCGGACGAGAATCCTGTCCCACGTCCGGAACCACGAGCAGGACGTCCTCAAGGCGATCGAGTGCGGCGTCGACGGCGTCAACATCCTCTGCACGGTGGACGGGGAGAGGCTGGCGGCGATGAGCAGGACCCCGGCCGAGTACCGGGACGTGCTGGTTCGCAACATCGGCGCGGCCAAGGCCCGTGGCCTCGAAATCCGCGTGGGCGTCGAGGATTTCTTCGGCCAGGCGCCCGACAAGAGCCTGGAGATCTACGGACTCGCCGATGCCCAGGGCGTGGATAGGATCGCCATCGCGGACACGCGGGGCCGGGCCCTGAGTTGGGAAGTCGCCCGCCGGATTCGGGGCCTCCGCCGCCGGATTCGGGCCTCGATCGAGGTCCATTTTCACAACGACCTCGGCCACGCGGTTTCGAATGCCGTGGCCGCCCTCCAGGCCGGGGCCAGTTTCGTCAGCACCTCGCTCCTCGGCATCGGCGAACGCACGGGAATCACGCCCCTGAGCTCGCTCCTCGTGAACCTGTACATGCTCAACCCGGGCATGGGCGCGAGGTACGACCTCAGCCTGCTGACCGAAGCGGAGACCTACATCTCCGAGATCTGCGGGATCGAAATGCCTCCCCACCTGATGACCAACCCAACCAACGGGTTCGCCCACAAGGCGGGAATCCACCTCGACGCCATGTTCAAGTTCGGGCCTCAAAAGTACGAGCCCCTGTCTCCGGGTCTCATCGGCAACAAGCGAACCCTGATCCTCAACAGCCTCATCTCCGGAAAAAGGCAGCCGGCCGAGGTCAGAGCGTTCATGGAAAAATACAGCTGATCGAAGGCGCGGGGGGATCATGATTCTCGTGAAGGCCGGCGGCGGCAAAGACATCAACTGGGACGGCGTCTGCAAGGATATCGCGGAAATCCGGGCGTCGGACCCTGTCATTCTCATCCACGGCGGGAGCGTCCAGAGGGACGAGCTTTCCCAGCGGCTCAACGTGCCCGTGAGAAAGGTCATCTCTCCCTCGGGGATCTCGAGCGTCTTTACCGACGCCCAGGCCATCGAGATTTTTCTGATGGCCTACGCCGGACTCGTGAACAAGCAGATCGTCGCCCGCTTCCATGCCCATGGAGTGAACGCGGTCGGTCTCTGCGGAGTCGACGGAAAGCTCTGGCAGGCCAAAGCCAAGAAGGACATCCTCGTCCGGGACGGCGGAAAGACGAAGCTCCTTCGGGATAATCTCACCGGCCGGGTGGAGGCGGTCAACGAGCGACTCATCCGGCTGCTCGTCGACGCGGGCTATCTTCCGGTCCTCTGCGCGCCCGCCATCAGCTATGAGAACGAGATCGTGAACACGGACAACGACACGGCCGCGGCGATTATGGCCGAAAAGCTGGGCATCGAAACCATGGTTTACCTCTTCGAAGCGCCCGGCCTGCTCCGGGATCCGGACAAGGAAGACACCCTGATCCGGCACATCGACCGGTACAAGGTCGAAGAGTTCCTGATGTTCGCCCGGGAGCGAATGAAAAAAAAGATCATGGGCGTCCAGCGGGCCATCCAGGGCGGGGTCAAGACGGTCTATTTCGGGGATGGACGGATCGACGAGCCGGTCAAGAGCGCCCTGGCCGGCGGCGGGACCGTCATCAGCTAAAAGGGACTCAGAAAATGAAGGATTATACGCTCCTCCAGAAGAAGTATCTGCTCAATACCTACACCAACCGCGGCCTGACGCTCGTCGAGGGGGAGGGAGTCTATCTCAAGGACGCGGCCGGGGCGAGATACCTCGACCTCATGACGAATTACGGTGTCAATATTTTCGGCCACGGGCATCCGGTCGTCGTGGAGCGGCTCACGAACCAGCTTCGGAGGCTGACGACGCTCCACGGGAGCTTCGCCAACGACGCCCGGGCCGAAGCCGCCCAACGCCTGGTGGGCCGCTGCGGCGGGGGGCTCACCCAGGCTTATTTTTCGAATTCCGGGGCCGAGGCCAACGAGGCTGCCCTGAAGTTCGCCACGCTCGCCACTGGGAAAAAGAGGTTCATCTCCTGCCGGAACGGTTATCACGGCAAGACCCTGGGCGCCCTGTCCGCCACCGACGGCCCGAAATTTCGAGCGGCCTTCGAGCCGCTCCTCTGGGAGTTCGAAAGAATCGATTACGGCGATCCCCGCTCTCTCGAGGGCGTTCTGAATGAGCGGACGGCGGCGTTTATCGTCGAGCCGGTGCAGGGAGAAAGCGGAGTGATCGTTCCGGCTGAGGACTATTTGCGCCGGGCCGCCGAGCTCTGCCGCTCCCGGGGGGCGCTCCTCATCCTGGACGAGGTCCAGACGGGAACGGGACGCACCGGATCGTTCCTCGCCTCGCAGGCCGCCGGAATTTCGTACGATATCGTTTCGCTCGGAAAGGGACTCGGCGCCGGAATTCCGATCGGCGCGACGCTCGTTTCGGAAGAAGTCGCGTCTTCGATCCCGCGGTCATCGCACACGTCGACATTCGGGGGCAACCCGTTGGCCGCGGCCGGAGTCCTGGCGGCCCTGGACATTCTCGACGAATCTCTTCAGACCCACGTCGACAGCGCGGGCGCTTATTTTCGAGAAAGGCTGGGCGCTGTGAAGTCAGAGCTCGTTGTCGCCGTTCGCGGAAAAGGGCTCATGATCGGGGTCGAGGTGACGGATCGGAGGGACGACATTCTGAAAGGACTCCAGAGGGAGCGGGTTCTTGCCATCCCGGCCGGGGAGAATGTCGTCCGGTTCCTGCCGCCGTATATTATCGAAACCAGACACGTCGATTCCGCCGTGGAAGTCTTCGCCCGGGTTCTGACCTCGCTGGCCGGGAACTGAAAAAAATGTGCAGATTCCTGATGATCAAGGCGGCGGACCCGCTCCGGCCGGCCGAGATCCTGCGGGGCTTCGCCGATATGGCCGAGCGGAGCCGGGCTCCCGACGGAGACCGGCAGGGAGACGGATGGGGAGTCGGCCGGCTCAATGAAAAGAACGAGTGGGACGTTTACAAGTCCGTTCTTCCGGTCTGGGAGGACAGGGGAGTCTTCGACGAAATTCCGGCCGGCCGCGTCTTTCTCGTCCATGCCCGGAGCGCCTCATTTCCGCAGCACAAAAAAACCTTGTCCTTCAACCAGCCTTTCACCGGCGGTCCGTTCGGCTTTGTCTTCAACGGCCTTCTTCAGGGTGTCTCGTTCCCCTTTCCCGTGGCCGGACAGATCGGCTCCCAGAAAATCTGGACCCTGTTGCGGGAGGCCTTGAAGGAGCAGGGGCCCGGCGAAGGCTTGAGCCGGGTCGCAGAAACGCTCGATAAATACTCGCGAAGGATCGCGGCGCTGAACATCGGCCTGGCAAATAAAACGGGCCTCTACGCTCTCTGCCGCTCCGAAGACCACCCCGAATATTACGGGCTGCGATATTTCGACACTCCCGCCTTAAAGATGATCTGCTCGGAGCCCCTCTCCGGGTTCGAATTCCAGACCGTGCCCACGGGGCGGATTTTCGTTCTGTAACGTTCAGAGAATCAATCCCGCCCGCCGTCCCATTTCCGGAAACGCCGATTCGCCGGTTTCGTTTATGCTAAAATAGCCGTGGACATATTTCCCGTTCCGCTCCGCATCCGAGCCGAACAAAAGGAGCGCGTCCGGATTTACCCACGATGTGGACTGTAAGACAGGCGCCCGTTTTTACTCCCAAAGAGGCCGAGGTCTGGGCCCGTGCATTCTGGGGGCTCGAGGCGCGCGCGGCCGAGCTTCCCAGCGAACGTGATCAGAACTTTCTCCTCACGGTCGAAGGTTCCCGCCGGTTTGTGCTCAAGATCGCCAACGCGTCGGAAGATCCGGCCGTTCTCGATCTCCAGAACCGGGCCATGCTCCATCTCGCGAGCGCTCCGGATTCCCCGCCCTGCTCGCGGCTCGTCCCTTGCGCGGACGGCCGGGCCACGGTTGCGGTTTCCGGACCCGAGGGCAAGACCTTCCATGTGCGGATGGTCACCTTCATCGATGGAGCGCCCCTGGCGAGTGTTCGCCCCCAGACCCCCGAGCTTCTTTTCGACCTCGGATGCTTTACCGCGCGACTCGTCCGCGGCCTCTCCGGGTTCGTCCATCCTCAGGCTCATCGCGCCCTCATCTGGGACATGCAGAAAGGACCCGAGGTCGTCCGGGAGTACGCCCGGCACATTCCCTCGGGCGAGCGGCGCGAGCTCGTCGACACTCTCCTGCGCCGATACGAAGAGGCTGGCGCGCCTTGGCTTGCCTCTCTCGCGAAAAGCGTCATCCATAATGACGGCAACGACCATAACGTCATCGTCTCCCCGCCTGAACGGAATCCCGATTCGTTCGGCGAGAGGCGCGTAGCGGGCATCATCGATTTCGGGGATATCGTCCATTCCTATACACTCGCCGAGCTCGGCGTCGTCTGCTCTTATGTCATGCTGGATAAGGACGAGCCTCTGGCCGCGGCAGCCCGGGTGATCTCCGGCTACGACGCCGTTTTGCCCCTGGGCGAAGCCGAGCTCGATGCTCTGTTCCACCTGATTTGCCTGAGGCTCATGATGAGCGCGGCCATCTGCGCCTATCAAATGGGGCTGAAGCCCGAGAACGACTACTTATCGATTTCGAACCCGCAGGTCTGGCGCCTTCTCGAAAAGCTCGCGGCCGTTCCGCCGAATTTTGCCGCCGGCGTCTTTCGCAAGGCGTGCGGGCTGTCGTTCAGCCGCGAGTCGGGAGAGGTCGTCCGGTGGCTGGGCTTGCACGGAGGCGAATTCGCCCCCGTGACCGGGTTTCCCTTGGCCGTCGCAAAGAGATCAATCCTGGACTTGAGCGTGGGGAGCCTCCTGTTGGAGATCCCGAAAACAACCGCTGATGTAGGCCGCTTGACCGATCTCATCTTCGGCAAAATAAAGGCCGACGGCGCTTCCGTCGGGGTCGGTCGATATAACGAAGCCAGGCTGATATTTGCCTCCGCGCTTCTTCGCCCCAAGGGCGCGCCGCTCGCCGAAGGACCGACCGTTCATTTGGGGATCGACCTTTTTATCGAGCCGGGAACGCCCCTTTTTATCCCCTGGGAAGGGAAGGTCCACGGCTTCAGCGCCAATGCCGGCCCGCTGGATTACGGACCGACGATCATTCTCGAGCACGAGGTCGAGACGGACGGCGTGTCCCGGCGCTTCTATACTTTGTACGACCATCTGGCCGCGGATGCGCTCGACGGACTCCAGAAAGGGAAGATGGTCAAGAAGGGCGAGAGATTCGCCTCGGTCGGCTCCGCTTCCGAGAACGGCGGCTGGCCGCCGCACCTTCATTTTCAGATTATTCTGGACATGCTCGGCCGTGAGGGGGATTTCCCCGGAGTGTGTCGGGACAGCGAAAAGGACGTCTGGCTTGAGCTGTGTCCCGACCCGAACCTGATCCTGGGCATTCCCCGGGACGAGCTCTCCGGGGACCGTCTCGAAGCCCGCGAGATTCTGAGCCTCCGCCGGTCCCTGATTGGAAAATCGCTGAGTCTTTCCTACCGCCGCCCGATTGAGATTGTCCGCGGCTTCGGCCGGCATCTCTACGACCGTTCGGGCCGGATGTATCTGGACGCCGTCAATAACGTCGCCCACGTGGGACACTCTCATCCGGCCGTGGTCGAGGCGGTCCGGCGTCAGATCGCGGTCCTCAATACGAACACCCGCTATCTCCACGAAAACCTGGTTCAATACGCGAAACGGCTGACGGCGACACTGCCCCAGCCCCTGAGCGTCTGTTATATCGTGAATTCCGGAAGCGAGGCGAACGACCTTGCGCTCAGAATGGCCCGGACTTACACCGGGCAAACGGACATCATCGTTCTGGAGGGCGCCTATCACGGACATCTGACTTCCCTCATCGAAATCAGCCCGTATAAGTTCGACAGTCCCGGCGGGCCGGGCCGACCGCCGTCCACTCAAAAAGTCGCTCTGCCCGATCTCTTCCGGGGGCCTTTCCGATCGGACGATCCCGAGGCCTCTCACAAATACGCCCTGCAGGTCCGCGAAGCCGTCGCCCGGGTCGGCGCGGAGGGCCGCGGCGTTGCGGGTTTCATCTGCGAGTCTCTTCCGAGCTGCGGGGGACAGATCGTTCTTCCGGACGGCTATCTCGCCGAAGCGTATCGATTTGTGCGCGAAGCCGGCGGACTCTGCCTGGCCGACGAAGTCCAGGTCGGGCTGGGCCGGGTCGGGTCCCATTTTTGGGGATTCGAAACCCAGGGCGTCGTTCCCGACATCGTGACAATGGGGAAGTCGATCGGCAACGGATTTCCCCTGGCCGCGGTGGTCACGACGCCTCGGATCTCCGAAGCCTTCGCCAACGGACTCGAATACTTCAACACCTACGGCGGCAACCCGGTTTCCTGCGCGGCCGGTCTGGCCGTGCTCGATGTCCTCGAGCGGGAGGGGCTCCCGGAGAACGCGTTGAACGTGGGCGGCTATCTGAAGTCGAGGCTCCTGGAGATGGCCGGCCGGCATCCCTTGATCGGCGATGTCCGCGGCCTCGGCCTGTTTCTCGGAGTCGAGCTCGTTACGGATCTTGAGAAGCGCTCTCCGGCGGCGCCCCACGCCGATTATGTGGTGAATCGGTTGAGGGAGGAAGGCATTCTGGCGAGCCGCGACGGACCGGACCGAAATGTCATCAAGATCAAGCCGCCGCTCGTCTTCGGCCCCGCGGATGCGGATCTCTTCATTGCGACCCTCGACCGCATTTTGGACGAGGATCCGGTCGCTCTCGAATGAGTCCGGCCGTCCGCGAAAGGGGAGGAGGGAGAGTGGTCGACGGGAAAGTTATTTTCTATTCCGGCCACAAAGCCGAGGAGACTCCCCGGGCCGTTGTCATGGACGGCCGGGAATACCGGATCGAGGAAGTCCTGACCCGGGAGCGAGTCCTGGATTCAAAAACGGGGGAGACCCGGGAGGTCTTCGTCTGCAGGATTTCCGGAGGCCGGGTGAGAATCGAAAAGACAGGGGGGAAAGCCTGGACGGTGATCCTCCTGGGTAAGTGAGGAACGACGATGCTGTTTCTGAAAATCTTTGCCCTTTTTACCCGCGTCGCCCTTTTTTCCTGGGGCGGCGGCCCCGCGTCTCTGGCCCTCATGCAGCGTGAGGTGACCTCGGCCGGCTGGGCGACTCCTTCCGAGTTTGCCGATGCCGTTGCCCTCGGCAATGCCCTGCCCGGGCCGATCGCTCCTCAGGTCTCGGCGTTTATCGGCTACAAGCTGGCCGGTGTCCCGGGGTCCATCGCCGCCGTGGCGGGCACGGTCCTGCCGACGACGATCCTAATGCTGATCATGGTCGCGTATTTCATCGGCATCAAGGACAGCCCCGTCATGAAATCCATGCTCCAGGCTGTCCGTCCCGCCGTCGTCGGATTCCTGCTCTGGACGGCCTACAACATGGCTGAAGGAGTCTTTTCGGCCCCAAAGCTGGGCTGGCAGACGGCGCTCCTCGGAAACTGGGATAAGCTGATCATCGTGGCCCTGGTCTTTGCCCTTCTCACTCTGACCAGGGTCAACCCGGTATTCGTCGTGATCGGCGCGGCCTTCGTGGGCTTTGTCTTTTACAGGTAATTTTAAGAGACGCCCGTCGCGACCCGATTTTATCCGGCCTTTATTTATTCTCCCCGTCCTTCTTCCTGACTTCCTTCTTCGGCTGCTGGGCCTTTTCCTTTCTCACCTGCTCCTGGTCTTTCTTCTGTCGAGCGTTTATGTCCTGCTTTTCCTGCTGGTGCTGCTTCTGGAGCTCGGCCTGGGTCTGGGCGGCTTCCTTTCTGATTATTTCTCTCTCCGCGGCGCTCTTGGCCTGCCGCTCCTGCAGGGTGTATCGCTGCTGCGTTTTCCTAGCCTCTTCCGCTTGAGTCTTTTGGAGAATCTGGCGCTCCTGCGTCTGCTTTCTCTGAACTTCGGCTTGGCCGTTGACATTGGGCCTCGTTCGTGCGGGCTCATAGATTTTCGCGTCGGGGATCTTCTGCCGGGCTTCCTGAACGTTCATGAATTCCCGGGGCCTCGCCGACTGATCTCGTCTGACCGTCGGCCTATAGATCTGGACCTCGCCCCCCATCTCCCGAGCCCGGCCGGCCCCGCGCATATCGACGATTCTCCGCTGGACAAGCTGCTGCCGGGTGACGCGGCGAACGAAGCCGACATCGAGGCCCTCGTTGACGACAAAGTTGTTCCGGACAAAGAGATTGGCCCGGAAAGACGTGTACCGGACGATGGTGATATTCCTCTCGTACGGAAGCACGTAGGCATAGACGTTCGGCCGGAGAAAGTCGACGCAGGGGACAAACGTCCAGTAGTAATAGGGAACATCCATGGGAATCGATCGGATTCCGATGCCCATCTCGAACTCCACTCCCGGCGGCAGCGGGGCCCAGCCGAAGTAATCGTCATTCGACCGCCAGCATACCCAGGCGGGAGCCCAGACCGTGCCGGGAACCCAGAACCAGCCGATGTCGTTGTCCCATCCCCACCGGCCGTAGTGAAAGGGAATCCAGCCCCAGTCGTAGTCGGAGATCCATGTCCAGCCGCAATCCGTCCACTCCCAGCGGCCCTCGATGTAGGGACGCCAGCGGTATCCCATGTTGCGCGGCACCCAGCAGTAGCCGTACGGAGCGTAGTCGACCCACGTTCCGTAGGGCGACAGGTAGTTGTAATAGAAACCCGCATCGATCTCCCCGTAGGCGCCGCCCTGGGTCGGGGCGGGCTCGCCGGAGGGCGGGTTGCCGGGATATCCATATCCTCCCCCGCCTCCAGGCGTATAGAATGCGCACGCCGCGAAGATCAAGATGACCCATGACATCATCCACATTTTTTTGGGCATGTTGTTCCTCCCTTTGACTAGATCTGAGCTGGATCTGACACCAATTAAATTATATCATAGGTTTGAGACAATGCTCAGCTACCCTCCCGAACTTCCCATTACAGCCAAGAGCTCCGAAATCATCGGGGCCATCCGGGAGAACCAGGTTGTCATTATCTCGGGCGAGACGGGCTGCGGCAAAAGCACCCAGATTCCGAAGATGTGCCTCGAGGCCGGAATCAGCGGCCGCGGCAGAATCGGCCACACTCAGCCGCGGCGCATCGCCGCGATTACGATCGCCCATCGCATCGCTGAAGAGCTGGGCGAGAAGCTGGGCCGGTCCGTAGGCTACAAGATCCGTTTCGAGAATAAGACCTCGGCCGAGACGCGGGTCAAGATTCTCACCGACGGCATGCTTCTGGCCGAGACCCAATCCGATCCCCGCCTGCTCGAATACGACGCCCTGATCATCGACGAGGCCCACGAGCGGAGTCTGAACATCGACTTCCTGCTGGGGATCGCGAAGACCCTGCTTCCCCTGCGCCGGGAGCTGAAGCTCATCATCACCTCGGCGACGCTCGACATCGAGAAGTTCTCAAGGGCGTTCTCCGATCCGCCCGTCCTTGAAGTCAGCGGCCGGATGTACCCGGTCGACGTCGAGTACCGGCCGCCGCGCCCGGAAGACTTCGACGACGGCGACACGGATTACGTCGGGATGGCCGTCAAGGCCGTGGATTATCTCCGGGCGGAAAAGGCGCCGGGGGACGTCCTCATCTTTATGCCCACGGAACAGGATATTTTGGAGACGTGCGAAATCCTCGAAGGCCGGCGCTATCATTCGGTCACCGTCCTGCCGCTTTTCGCCCGGCTTCCCGCTCCCCAGCAGGGACGGGTTTATTCCGTCCAGGGACCCAAGATCGTGGTCGCGACGAACGTCGCGGAGACCTCTCTCACCATCCCGGGGATCAAGTACGTGATCGACACCGGCCTCGCCCGGGTCTCCCAGTACCTCCCCGTCTCGCGCATCAACAGCCTGCCGATCCGGGCGGTCTCGAAGAGCAGCGCCGACCAGCGGAAGGGACGATGCGGCCGAGTCCAGGAGGGACTCTGCGTGAGGCTCTATTCCGAGGAGGATTATGCCTCGCGGCCCCAGTTCACGCCTCCCGAGATCCTGCGCTCGAACCTGGCCGAGGTCATCCTCCGGATGATCGACCTGAACCTCGGCGATCCGCTCAAGTTTCCCTTCGTCGACCGGCCGCTTGCGAAGAACGTCGAGGACGGGTACGCCGAGCTCGTCGAGCTGGGAGCGATCGTGCGGAGGGGAGAGGATTATGTCCTGACGGCGAGGGGCCGGCTGATGGCCCGAATGCCCGTCGATCCCCGGATCTCGCGAATGCTTCTCGAAGCCCAGAAAGAGGGCTGCCTCAGAGAAGTCGCGGTGATCGCGTCCGTCCTGAGCATTCGGGATCCGCGCGAGAGGCCGCCCGATAAGGCCGGACAGGCGGATGCCATGCACGCCCCCTTCCGGGACCCGGATTCCGATTTTCTGACCCTCCTCAATATCTGGGACCGCTACCACGCCGAGTCCCCCGACCTCGCGAGCCAGAGCCGGAAGCGGAAGTTCTGCCACGAGAGTTTTTTGTCCTACCCGCGGATGCGCGAGTGGACCTTTATCCACAACGAGCTCACGGGCATCCTGAAAGAGCTGCGCATTCCCCTCGGCCGGACGGCGCCCGCCGAGATGTCGAAAGACCTGTACGCCGCCATCCACCGCTCCATCCTGAGCGGATACCTGTCCAACATCGCCGTCCACAAGGAGAGGAATATCTACACGGCGGCGAAGGGCCGCGAGGTCATGGTCTTCCCGGGATCGACCCTCTTCGGCAAAAATGCGACGTGGATTGCGGCCGCGGAAATGGTCCGGACGAGCCGGCTGTTCGCCCGGGTCGCGGCGCGGATTCAGTCCGAGTGGCTCGAGGATCTGGGGGGAGACCTCTGCCGCTATTCCTACCAGAACGTCCGTTGGGATAAGGACAAGGGGCAGGTCCTCGCCGACGAGCGGGCCGAGCTCTTCAGCCTCGAGATCGTGTCCGGGAGACCCATCCCGTACGGCCGGATCGATCCGGATGAATCCCACCGAGTCTTCGTCCGGGCGGCGCTCGTCGACGGGCGGATCAAGGGACCGCTGGATTTTCTCCGGCACAACCTGGACCTGCGCGGCCGCCTCTCGACGATCGAGGATAAGCTCCGAAAGCGCGACATCCTGGTCGACGAGAAGGCGCTCGAAGAATTTTATTCGAAGAGGCTGGCCGGCGTCTATGATCTCCGCGGCCTGAAAAACAGGATCGCCCGTCGCGGCGGCAGCGGATTTTTGTTCATGAAAGAGACCGACCTGCTTCGGGTGTTCCCGGACCCGGAAGAGCTCTCCCTCTTCCCTGACGATTGGACGATCCGGGGCAAGCGCCTCAAGGTCACCTATAAGTTCGCTCCGGGCGATCCCGACGACGGGGCCACCCTGACGGTCCTTCTCGAACTTCTCTCCCGGCTTCCCGAGGAGTCGCTGCAGTGGGGCATCCCGGGATATTTCAACGAGAAAATCGAAGCCCTCATCAAGGGCCTGCCCAAGAGATACAGGAAGCTCTTCGTCCCCGTTTCGGACGCGGCCCGGGCCGTCATCGAGGAGATGGACCCGTCCGAGGGATCGCTGTTCTCGGCGCTTTCCGCTTTCGTCAAGCAGAGATTCCGGGCGGACGTTCCTGTCTCGGCCTGGGCGGGAGTCGATCTGCCGCCCCATCTCAAGATGCGCGTCTCCGTCGTCGATCACGCCGGACAGGAGGTGGCCGCGGGCCGGGACTTCGAGACGCTGAGGAAGCTGCGGCGTGAGGCCGTATCGGCCGCGGCCCGGGACCCGGAGACCTGGATCCAGGCCGGCCGGAAATGGGAGCGGACGGGGATCACGTCATGGGATTTCGGCGAGATGCCGGAGATTGTCTCCATCGGCTCCGGCGTCGTGGCTTTTCCGGGACTCGAGCCGGCGGCCGGGGATAAGGTCAACCTCAGGCTTTTCAAGACACCCGAACAGGCCCTCGCCTCTCACAAAAAAGGGGTCGCGGCCCTCCTCCTCCTCCGATTTTCGAAGGACCTGAAATTTGTCCAGAAACGACTCGCCCTTCCCGTCGAGCATCTGAAGACGGCCCTCTATTTCGGGGGAAAAGACGCCTTCGAGAGAATGCTCCTCGATAACCTCAAGAAAGAGGTCTTCGAAAAGAACATCCGGACCGAAGCCGAGTTCAAGGCCACCGGCGAGACGGTCGTCCGCGAGCTCTTCGAAAAATCCCAGGCCCTCTTGCAGGCCGTCGGCCCGATTCTCGAAGCCTATCAGGAAACCCACGTCGCCCTCTACGCGATCGAAAAGACCAATCCCGAGAACAAGGCCCTGGCCGATATCTGCAGCGAAATCCGGAAAGACATGGACCGCCTTGTCCCGAAGAATTTTCTCGAGATCTATGGACTCGAGAGGCTCGCCCAACTGCCCCGGTACCTCGACGCTCTCCGGCTGCGGGCGGATCGAGCGCAGAACGATCTTGAAAAGGACCGCCGCAAGGCCGCCCAGGCCGAGCCGTTCCTCAAGACCCTCGAAAAGCTCCGGGCTTCGATCAAAGCGGATTCCCGGGCCGAGGAAAAAGCCGCCGTCGAAGAATTCCGCTGGATGGTCGAGGAGTTCAAGGTTTCCCTCTTCGCCCCCGAAGTGAAAACACCCTTTCCGATCAGCCCCACGCGCCTGACGGCCCGGCTGAAGGAAATCGAGAAGCTCAAAGCCTGAGTTCAGGGTCAAACCTACATTTTTGACAACAATTCCCGAAGCGACGGACATCTTTCTTGCGACCTCAAAATGTTGGTGCCGGGGTGATTTTCTCCGGGCACCCCGTTTGTCAAAAGTGTAGGTTTGAACCCTGGTCTAGCTCAGAGCTTCGGGCGCTTGAGATGAAAATCCGTCTTGCTTTGATAGGCCCGGGCGAGGAGGAGCATGTCCTCTTCGCCGAAGAGTCTGCCGGTCAGGTGCAGGCTCCCCGGCTGTCCCTTGGAGTCGAAGCCGTTCGGCAGGCTGATCTCCGGATGGCCCGTGAGGTTCGTCACCCCGAGCGAGCTTCCGATAAAAAGATCGATTTTCGAAAAAACAGCGTTGAATGCCTCCATCAGCCTCGTGCGGGCGCGATTCGCCTGGATGTACTCGACCGCGGGAACGAAGCGGTGGAGGCGCATCGATCCGACCCACGAGCTTCTCTCCGGGTCGGCGGACATCATGTCGAGCTTATCGCTCCGGATGAGCTCATCGAACGCCGCGGCGGCTTCGGTGATCAGGATGAAATCGATCGGATTCGATTCCGTCTTGGGAAGCTCGATCGGGACGATGTTGATGCCGAGGCTTCGGAAAACCTCCAGCGTGCTCAGGTTGAGCTTCCTCGCCTCGCGCTGACGCTGGACCCGGTCGGGATTCTTGGGATCGTCGGGAATCTCGCCCTCGGTGTCCGACTTGATGTATCCGACTCTCAATTTCCGAACGTCCCGGGTGACGTCCCAATCGAAGGGCGCGGCGGCGACGTGATTGTCTTTGCCATCCGGCCCGCAGATCGCTTTTAGGACGAGGGCGCAGTCCTCCGCGGAACGGCAGATCGGTCCGATCTTGTCCATCGTCCAGCTCAAGGCCATCGCGCCGTAGCGGCTGACCCGGCCGAAGGTCGGACGCAGCCCCGTCACGCCGCATCTCGCCGAGGGAGACATGATCGAGCCGCGCGTTTCCGTGCCGATCGAAAATCCGACGAGTCCCGCGGCCGTCGAAGCGGCCGGTCCCGCCGACGACCCGCTCGATCCGTTCGTCGGATTTGTCGGGTCCCACGGGCTCTTGGTCTGGCCGCCGAACCATCGGTCGCCCTGGGCCAGAGCGCCGAGGGTGAGTTTCGCGACGAGGACCGCGCCGGCTTCGCTGAGCCTCGTGAACACCGTAGAATCGAGATCGATCACCTGATCTTTATAGGGCGATGCGCCAAAAGTCGTCTTGTATCCCTTGACGGCCAGGAGGTCCTTCGCTCCCCACGGAATTCCGTGAAGGGGTCCGCGGTACTTTCCGGCGGCGATTTCTTCGTCGGCCCTGGCCGCCTGCTTAAGGGCGAGCTCTTCGGTCAGGCTGACGACGCAGTGGAGCGCGGGATCGTATTTTTTGAGACGCTCGAGGTAGAGCTTGGTCAGGTCGGTAGATTTGACTTCGCGCCTTTCGATCAGCCGGGCGAGATGGGTCGTGGGCAGGAAGGCGAGATCTTCGTCCGTCTTGGGCTTCGTGACGGCGGGCTTCGTCCACCGGAAGGTTTTCCGGTCCGCGGGAAGTTTCATCCCCGGAAGGAGGGGGTTGAAGACGAAGGCGGGGAGCGTATCGTTGCCGAGCTTCATCGCGCGAAGGCTCTGATAGTCTGAAAGGAGTCCAGTTTTTCGGCTCAGGGCTTCGGATATTCGCTTCTCGGCGTCGGGCGAAAATGTCAGGCCGGCGATTCGGGCGGCTTCGTCGACCATCCCGAGCGTAATCTCCGGCGCGTCCTGGGCGACGGCCAACAGCGCCCCGGGCATGAGCGTCGCGCCGAGTCCGATCGAGGGAAAATATCCGATGAACCGGCGGCGGTTCAGGGCGAGCTTATCGTCGCGCGCGTTGTCATTGTGTTCGTCCATAGGACCTCCTGGGATAACCCCTGCTCGCCTCAGCTTTATCATCGAATTATGGTGACAGTCAACTCATTCCCCATCCGGCCAGAGATTCCGCAACTCAGGTCGCATGGACGAGATGTGTCGGATTTTTCCAGGCGGAATCCCTTTAATCCGCTTTGGGAAACTCATCGCCGCGGCGCAAAGCACGTTCCAATGGGCTTTCCGGCGGTGTTTTTCGGCCGAATCGGAAGCTTTCCCCTTGGAATCGGTCGGGTTGGGATTGGAAAGGCTCGAGGCTAGGGTGACGGCCCCTCGGCGAAA
>Ga0315282_10005796_pt1 | contig 20903 bp, 14 predicted proteins | sample YL17G07_20_MG_FD_203693 | JGI IMG/M metagenome (GOLD analysis project Ga0315282, IMG submission 203693) | Sediment microbial communities from Yellowstone Lake, YNP, Wyoming, USA - YL17G07_20 | ecosystem: Environmental > Aquatic > Freshwater > Lake > Sediment | place: USA: Wyoming | collected... | reverse complement strand
ATAGTCACGGCGATCAATCGAGGAGCGGATGCGGGACAGGCGATTGGCTACACGTTCTCAGCGAACGCCTCAGCTGGTATGCTCTCGTCCACGACCAGGACTGTCACCCTTACACTGACAAACTAATTCCAACGGAGGAAGCGTCCGCGGCTGGTTTCGGGAGTGACTGGCCGCGGACACTGGATCGGCAACAAGGTCTCTGACAATGAAACGAGCAATCGAACATATAGCCAAGGGATGCAGCGGGATGATGCTGTTGAGCCTCCTGGTTTCTGCTCAGCTTCCCGGTCAAGAATCCAGCACGGAGCAGACTCTTACGCTGCAGGTTCTTGAAATCAACAAGATCGGCATCAACAAGAACGCGATGACCCTCGTAATCGATCAAGCGTCGCTCGAGACTGGCGCACCGCTTCCCGCCGTGAATGAGGAAAGCATGCTGGTTTGGATAACCAATGGTGAGAACAAGAAGATTACCGTGGCGAGCAACAATCCGACGCCTCGTTTCCTCGTCGAGATGGTTGCCCTTGAGGTGCCTAGCTCAGCCGGAACCCCGACTCCCGAGATCGTTCTCAGCGATAATACAACGAAAGATCTCGTCGTCGGGATATCAAAGGCCTCAGGGAAATGCAGGATTAAGCTTACAGCTTCAGCGAAGATATCGGACGGGGTCGGCACCGAGACCCATATTATCACCTATACGATAACGGGAAGCTAGGGGCTCCCGTGCTCGAACGCCCGCCCATCTTGAATATCAATTCCATTCGACCTATATTTGAGCTGTTAATTCTCTCCTACAGCAGGATGCACAGACCGTGAGACCCGTGAGTCCAACAAAGAGGCGAATCGCTCTCAGTTCTCTCGTCATCTTGTTGTTCGGTTTCAGCGCGCAGATGGAAGCGCAGGTGTATGGCACGAGCTCGCATACCGTCACAGTGACGGTCGCGACGATCAATGTCGTACAGGTGAGCTCAGGGAGTGTCAGCCTCTCCATTATCGGCGCAGGGGTGCCTGCCGGCCAGGACCAAATGACAGCGGTGGATCAGACCACGAATCTGTTGTGGGGTGTGAACAGCTCGACCAAGAAAATCACGGTCAGCACAAATCTAGCAGCACCGACGTTCACACTCAACGTCTTGGCATTGAACCCCACGCAGGGTACAGCTGCTCCGGAGGTCACCCTGAGCACAGTCGCCACGGACTTTCTTCTCAACATCGGAAGGTCATCGGGGACCTGCACGCTCAGGTACACGGGCATCGCCCTTGCGTCGCAAGGCATGGGAACAGATACGCACACGATAACATTTACGGTTGCGACTCAGTAGGGATCGGACACAATCTGAACGCCATGGGAAACGGCGACGATCGATATTATTCTCTCAGGCTAGAGGTGAGGGCTTTCATCGGTGTCTGCATTCTCCTCGCCACTGGTTTAACGACGGACCTCAGGGCTCAAGCGATCGCCGTGCAAGGTGGAAACCCGACATTGAGCATCACAACAGCGGTTGCTGGAGGGGAACCAATACCCGTTGTCAATGTGGCCACCTCGTTACGATATCAGCGTAGGTTCGTTACACAGAAGATCACCGTTGCAACCGTGTGCCCTAGTCAGAGCTTCATACTGAAAGTGGTAGCCACAAACGTGACGAGTGGCGTGGCGCAGCCCGAAGTCACACTGACTAACGGCATGCTCGCTGTCGATCTCGTTCGAAGCATCCCGTGGGGATTCTTCAATTTCGCGACCTGCATTCTACAGTACACCGCCTCTGCGACGTTTGCGCAGGGAAACAGCGCCGACCTGGGCAATGATGGCCACACTGTGACGTATACCATCGTTAGGCAATAGCTCAGGGAGACCAACGCATGAAGTCCAGCCATAGCCTGCTGTTGAGTGTGGTTATTTCCACATTTCTCGCGACGGAGCTCAGGGCGCAGACTGGAATCATCCGGGTTCTCGGCGGCAATCAGACGCTGAACATCACGACCGGCCTAGCGGGCGGGCAGCCTATTCCCGTCGTGAACTCGTCGTCGACGCTTCGATACTGGAGGCAGAATACCAACAACTACACCAAGGTCACAGTCCGAACGGTATGTGCGAACCAGAGTTTCAACTTGCGAGTGCTGGCTACAGGGGTGGTTCGAGGGGTGGCTGCTCCAGAGGTCGACCTTCTGGACGGGATGCTCGCAGTCGATTTGATCACGGACATTCAGAATCGGCTGCCGCCGAACTGGACAAGGGCCACCATCACACTGCAATATACAGCGTCAGCGATATTCGCGCAGGGCAATAGCGCGGAGATGGGCAATGACGTTCACACCGTCACCTACACCATACAAGTGCAATAGGATCTCCATGCCAAGACACGTCCCCTTACTCAGTGCAGCACTCCTGCTGTTCTGTTTCTGTATGCACGCCCAGGTATCCGTGATAGGAGAGCTCAGCCGTGACAAAGAAGCGAAGCCGGGTGAGCGCTACGAAGGCGTCATCACGCTCCGGAACGACACCAACGAGCCGCAGGAAGCGAAGGTCTATCAAACGGATTACATGTTCTATCGTGACGGGACGAACAACTATGCAGATCCTGGCACATTGCCGCGCTCGAACGCGAAGTGGGTCACTTTCAGCCCGTCCTATCTTGTTGTGCCGCCGCTCGGGAGCGTCACGATCAACTATGCTGTGACGGTGCCTCAGGACACTCCGGAGATGAAGCTCGTGGGTTCGTACTGGAGCATGTTAATGGTGGAGGGCATTCAGAAAGGATCGGCAGAGTCGGCTTTGCCGCGGGATCCGAAGAAAACGCAGATGGGCATCCGCCAGACCGTTCGGTATGGGATACAGATCGCCACGCACATTGCCAGCACGGGCACCATCAAGGTAGATTTCCTTGACGCAAAACTTATTTTGAAAGAAGGAAAGCGATTCCTGCAGGTGGATCTCGAGAATTCTGGTGATCTCTGGATGAGGCCTGAGGTTTACGTTGAGCTCTTCGATGAGACGGGCGCGTCGCAGGGAAAATTTTCCGGCGTGCGATTTCGTATGTACCCGGGCACCTCCGTGCGACAAATGATCGAGCTGAACAAGGACCTGAAGGGTACCTACAAAGCACTGGTTGTTGTTGATGCGGGTGGGGACAACGTCTATGCGGCTGATTACACATTGAAGTTCTGACATTCACGAATGTGAAATTGTCACCGAAGATACATCCGGTCTCCCAAAGCCGGATATTTTTTTTTATCCTGGCAGGTCTGATCTCCTTCTCCGGCACGGCGAGGGCCTATCAGCAGGCAGGCTTTGAGGTAGCACCGGCAGCTTCGCCACGCGCAGAAACGCTGCCCGGCAAGATCCTCACCGTGAGCTTCAAAGTTACAAACAATTCTCCCTCGCCCCTGAAGCTGGAGCCGACGCCCGTATTGCCTGTCGGTTGGAGGGCTTTCCGAAGGGAATCTCAGATCGAGCTGGCCCCCGGCGGAGTGGATATTCGCCTCGTCAGCTTCTCCATTCCGGCCGAGACGCCTGCCGGCCAGTACGAAGTCCGCTATGTTGTCAAAGATGTCGCCCCGCCGAATGTCGCGAAGGAAGCGTCCATCACCGTCGTGGTCACAGCTGTTCGTGAGTTGGAGCTGAAGCGGCTGGAGTCGCCTCGCTACATTCTTGCTGGTGAACGCTATACGTCGATCTTCCTGATCACGAACAAGGGGAATGTTGCCGGCAGGATCCGATTGAACGCGAAAAGCAGCGGGAATTTTGCCGTCCGGCTGGATTCCAGCTTCGTCGACCTGCGGCCGAGTGAATCACGGCAAGTGGTGGTGACCGTTCAGACGGATGCGAACGTGATTCAACGGACGCAGGACGTACTGTTGATCCTGGCCAGTCGTGATCCGGATCCTCAGGAGACGGCCCGTGGAACGAGCTCGGTCGAAATCATCCCCCGAGTTTCAGGAGTCGAGGAGCGGTTTTTCCAGTATCCTCTCCAAGTGAACCTGAGGGCGGCGGGGGAAGGGGGGGCGAAGGGCGCGCAGGTTGAAATTGCGGGCACTGGCTCTCTCGGCGAAGGTCGACGAGATCGACTCGACCTTCTCATACGCACTCCCGACATCCAGGCTCGGTCAATTCTTGGCCAACGGGATGAGTACCGAATCAACTACAAAAGCGAATCCTACGAAGTTTACGCTGGCGACAAGAACTACACTCTGACGCCGCTGACGGAATTTAACCGCTACGGCTTCGGGGCTGGTGGTCGAGCGACGATTTCCAGATTTACGATCGGTGGATTCTACAACGAAACCCGTTTTCTCTTCCCGCTCCAGAAGGAACAGGCCGGGTGGCTCAGCTATCGGGTCGCAGAGCGCTCGGACGTCGGCCTGAATTACATCAGAAAACTGGACTCGACCAAGAGTGATATTGTTACCCTTCGCAGTCTCCTCCAACCCTTCAAGAATGAAGAAGTCGATCTCGAGTACGGCCGCTCGTCGATGGAGAATTCCAGCAGCGAGGCGTATGCAGCACGTGTCACGGGGCGAGAGCAATGGATCTCCTACGAGGCCAGGTACGTCCGGGCCGGCTCCAAGTACACCGGCTACTACAGGGACCTGAATTTCAAGACGGCTAGCCTCACACTCATGCCGTGGAGCGATTTCAGGGTGGAGGGGTACTATCGTGATGAGGAACGTAATCTCGCACGCGATACAAGCCTTTTCGTGGCTCCGAGGGATCGCTACTATCAGGTTGGAGCGGGTTATTCCGATCTCCTCGCGGTTTACTACCGACTGGACAGACAGGATGATCTTCTACCTAATCCTACGTACTCCCGTGAGGAGGAGTTGGTTGAGCTGAGAACAGGTCACAATTTTGCCAATTTCGGTTTTGTCGCGAACGCTGATCTTGGAACGGCTCGCGAGAAGCTCCTGAACAAGAACTACCCGTTTCAACGGTACACGGTCTCGACCAGCTTCAGGCCGGCATCATCTCAAAACTATAGCATCTCGGTTGACTATTCCAAAGAGCAGAGTATCTACACCGATGAGAGACTGAACCGGCTCGCCGGAAGCCTGAGCGCTTCGATCTTTCTCGCTGCCAAAACCCAGCTTCTCTTCACCGCATACGGAAGTCGGACGCCGGATTCGACCCAGCAGACGTACTATTTGCTTGATCTGACGCTTGAGCATACTTTTCCCTGGGGTCACAAACTCACACTGCGCGGTCGCCAGAGCGAGTTCATGCCATCCTTCAGCGGTAAAGACGCGGCCTATCTTCTTGAGTACTCGATACCCATCGGGATCCCGCTCGCGCGCATCACGTCGAGTGGAGAGCTTCACGGAGAGGTGATCGATGTCGAAACACAAAAGGGCCTGCCGAACGTGCTGGTCTATGCAAATGGAGTCACTGCGGTGACCGACCGGCAGGGTGAATTCCTCTTTCCGTCCCTGAGGCCGGAGAAGTACTACGTCCAGCTCGATATGGCGAACGTCGGCCTGAATCGGGTGTCGTCTCAACCGATGCCGCGTGAGGTCACCATCAGAGGCGGCGAAGCAGCTCGCCTCGACATCGGCGTGATTCGTGCCGCGACGATTTCGGGTACAGTGCTGATCTATGGGACGAAAGATTCTCTGCGGGTGGATACCACGCGCGCTCCCTTCGTGGAACTTGGGGGGCACGCGAACGTCGTACTCGAACTTTCAAATGCCGTCGAAGCGCAGCGCCGAATCTCGGACAACCGTGGGCGGTTCAGCTTTTCAGGGATACGACCCGGGCAATGGACGCTTCGGGTGATCGAGGGGAATCTGCCGACGAACTACTATCTTGAGAGAGAAACTCTCGACGTCGATCTCTCTCCGGGGGACGAGCAGGATGTGACCATAAAGGTGCTTCCGAGAAGGCGGCGCATTCAAATTGTGGGTGGCGGGAAGGTCCTTGTCGAAACGAAGCCTGCGGAGCGCAAGGCTCCTGAGCCAAAGCAAGTCGAGCCACCTCGACCGATACCTATCCCCAAAGCCACGGAAGTTCGCAAGCCTGAGCAGAGGCACATCCAACGACCGCCGGCAGTCGGTGAGTCGGTTCCCATGGTCGTTCATTATCCCAGGAGTCGCGCATACACCGTCCAGATGTCCTCGTGGGAAACGGAAGCCAAGGCGGTGTGGGAAGCATCGAGACTGGAGAAGGCGTTCGGCTACTACACGTTCGTGAGGAGGATCGATCTCCCCGAGTTTGGAGTCCGTTACAGGGTGTACGTAGGTTACTTCGACACGAGAGCGCTTGCAGAATCGGCGGCCCAAGAGCTACGACTGAAGAAACAGCTGATTCAACACTGATCCAGTCGTTCTGCGAGTTTCTGCATATCAGAAGAAGTTCACTTCTTTAATTGTTTCTGTCTCGTTTTGAGCCTATCGATCCGGTGCAACGCTTCCTGTTCCTGATTGTCTCTTTCTGTGTCCTCGACGCCGCGTCTGCGCTTGTAGAAAATTCAAATTTCCACGCAGAAAGCGGGAAGACCGGCACTATGCAACTCATCTTCCAATTGTGCCCGAATTCGAGGATGGATATTCCACGGCTGTGAGAAAGGAACCTGGCATCGCCTTTGCGGTTCGTCCCTGCGTGCTGAATTAATCAAGAACCTGTTGACATTTGTCACTTCTTTCTCTTTCTTGGGATTAGCCATGGGGGCACGGGCCTACAGTCTGCTTCTGATTTCACTCCTCTTCCCACTTGCCGCTCTCGCGCAGGGGGGCAGCAGTGTGACTCAACTCCTGACGATCGAAGTCAAGCCGATCACCAAAATCACCGTGAACGGCAATCCAGGCTCCCTCGTCGTTGTCGATCCGACCTCTGGATCCGATGTTTCAGCCGTCAGTGATCACAATACCAGGTACAGCATGCTGACGAATCTTGAAAACATGAAGATCGTCGCGTCGATCAACGAGTCGATGCCGGCCGGGACGAAGCTGATGATGAAGTTGGAGACCACCAAAGGAACCAGCGATGGTCTGGTCGATGTTTCCCAAGCTGTCACGCCCGTGAATTTGGTCACCGGAATCAGTCGCGGCAGCGACCTGAATCAGACGATCACGTACGCTTTTGCAGCGGACGCCACCGCGCCGGAGATTGACTCCGGATCTCGCGTCATTACGCTGACGCTTACCGACTAGACGGCTGGACTTCGGATGAAATCTCTCAAATACGTACTTGCGTTTTCTGCTGCTTGTGCGATATCTGCGACCACGCTGTTTGCTCAACGGTCGAGCTCTGCAGTCCAAACGGTGACGTTCAGCGTGAAGAGGAGTCACTCGCTCGCTGAACTTGCCGTGCAGCAACAGGTAGCTGAGAACAGCCGTTTCGTTGCCGGCAGAACGAATGCTCTCTCTCCTGCGAGAATGACAGAGGGCGATCGAATTGTTGCTCAGGACGTCAAGGTCTCGATGAGTGAATCAGTTCACCGAAGTACGGGTATTGACGTGGTTCTTGCTCCGCTTTCTTCGCCGGAAGCTCCTGGGAACGCGTCGTCTTCTCGCGCGCACAAGATCGTTCAGAGTCAGACGACCGACTTCGATTCTTCCCCGTTCCAGACTCGTACCACGTTTCCCTCGAGCGATCAGGTCGTGCTGACCATAACAAAGTAATCGCCTCTCCGCCTTCTTCGTTTCTCCAGTTTCTTCCCGTTCGTCCCCCTTCTCCTCTTAACGTTTCGTTGATGGTTCGAGACGGCTCAGCGGCGTTGGTCTGAGCGCGTTGAACCGGTAGCAGGATCGCCGTACCCTATTTCCTCGCTACTTTTTTTGACCGTGACTACTATTCGTTAACCTTTTACCCTCCCGTCTCATTCTGTCTACGGTGTACACCGTAAGTTCGTCCGTACGGAACCGTATTTTTAGAATTACGGTGTTCATTCTATAGCGCTTTAGCCCCTTTCTCGAGATTTTGTGAGCAACCGAGTGGGGGGCCACTTCGCATTATTCACCTGTTCCACATCCAACTTTCGTGAAGAGGTACGCATGAAGCGCATCAAAGTGCTCATTGTGGACGATCACGCGGAAATCCGAAGGGTCATCCGCGAATTCTTGAACACGACTGTAAACGTCGTTGTCGTCGGCGAAGCAGTTGACGGGGTCGACGCGATCGACAAAACGGAGCAGCTGGACCCCGATGTCGTTCTGATGGACATCTCGATGCCGCAGCGGGATGGCCTCGAGGCTACCCGCATCATCAAGGAACGATGGCCGGCCAAGACAGTCGTGATCGCGTCGATGCACGACAACCCCCAGTATCGGGAGCGTGCTGCTGAGGTGAAAGCCGACAGGTTCATCACAAAATCGTCGTTGAAACCGGACCTCGAAGCTGTGTTCCGACGCAGCGTCTAGATCAAATGATCCTTCTGAACCTGGAATTCACCTTTGGTTCATCGAACATCGGGTGTATTTCTCATTCTTCCACTTTCACTCATATCCGAAAGGAGCAAATCATGAACAAGCTCAAGGTTTTGGTGGCTGACGATCACGAGGGTTTCCGACGGATTCTGGCGTCGTTCCTTGGAAGCCAGCAGGGGGTTGAGATCGTCGGGGAGGCCGCGAACGGCGTTGAGGCCGTAGAGCAAGCACAACGACTGCAACCTGATCTTGTCCTCATGGACTTGGATGTGACGGAGGGTGGGGGCTATGAAGCGACGAAGGAGATCAAGTTGCTCGTGCCGCACGCTAAGGTCGTGGTTCTCTCCATGCACGGCAACGAGATCTATCGTCGCATGGCACGGCGGTTCTCGGCAGATGGATTCATCGACAAGGCTTCGATGAAGAGTGACCTTCTGGCGATCATCGTGACCGCCCGAGAGGAACTTTGTGAAGAGGTTCTTGCGGAAGCGGTATGAGACTCCCAGTGGGTTCTGCAGAATATAGAAACTCTTGTCACGCATGCACTCTGTCTTAACGAAAGGAGCCAATATGCATGCGCTCAAAGTATTGCTGGTGGATGACCATGACGGCTTTCGCCGCCTGCTCAGCTCATTCCTGAAGAAACAGGAGGGCGTTGAGGTCATCGGAGAAGCCATCGACGGCGAAGACGCGATCGCGCAGAGTGAGAACCTCCGCCCCGACTTGGTGCTGATGGATCTCGAGATGCCCAAGACGCGGGTCGTTGTTCTCTCGATACACGGCAGTGAGGTCTATCGACGGGCGGCGAGGGAGTACTCCGCAGACGGTTTCATAGACAAGAACTCCATGAAGTTCGCCCTGAAGGCTGTCCTGATGGATGAGCAGGCGCGACTTGGCGACGCGGCAATTAATGCGGCATAGCGGAATGACGACAACACAGAATTGTGCGAGTCTCGGCAGCAGGGAGTGATGCACGGATTCACTTCCATACTGCCACGTCTCTTTAAGCTGGCTGCCTGCCTTGGATTGGCGTGCGCTCTGCAGGGGTCGAGCGCGCTGTCGCAGACGAACACGGCGACTGCCGATGCGACGACGAACGGGCGTGTGGTGTTCACAGCGTATGATGTGAAACTGAATTTTGAGGCCGGAGATGTCGGTGGAGGAGCGAACACAGGGGTCAGCGTGGGTCGATTCAGTGGAGGGATGTGGAGAACGCCGACGATATGGGCGCGGATGTTCAGGAGTGCGCAGGCGACGAATGCAGCGGCGCGGTCGAACAACTTCGCGAGGATTCATTCAATTGACCGTGAGGAGAGGTCTATGATGAAATCACCGAGAACCCTGGACACCGATGACCGTGAGGGTTTTCGGCGTCCTCCTCTGTCGTCTCTCCGGGTCCAACGCGGCGTGGAGATTATCGGCGAAGCAGCGGACGGCATCGAGGCCGTTGATCGGACCGAAAAGCTGCAGCCTGACCTTGTTCTCATCGATTCTGATATGCCGAATCAGGATGGGTTCAGAGCCGCACGACAGATCAAACTCCGGTCACCGGAGACCAGGGTTGTGGTGCTGTCGATGCACGACGGTGACATCTATCGCTGGATGGCGGTGGAGTATCAAGCCGATGGTTTCATTGACAAGGGATCGATGAAACACGCCCTTCTCGCTCTTCTTGCGAGTGAGCAGGCGCGTGTAGGCGGCGTGGCTGCCGTGGGCATTCACGCTGCGTAAGGCTGGTGAACTGAACTACACGTGATCTTCTCGAATCGACATATTGAATCCCAAAGCGGCTTGACGTCGAACGTCTGCCAGCATCCTCAAAGGCAGAGAGCGCGATGATGTTGCGCTTCCGAAACATATCGCTTGTTCTCGTCCTTCTTGGGCTGACTGTTGCGCAGAGTGCGCAGGCGCAGACGACGTACTATAGCCGCCAGACGGGAAACTGGAGCAGCAATACTACATGGTCCACTGTCGGCTTTGGCGGTGCTGCGGCAGCATCGGCGCCTTTGGCCACCGACGACGTGCAAATACGTAGCGACCATACCGTCACGCTGGACCTGGCCTCTGCCACGTCCGCGAGCCTGACAATCGTCGGCGCGGCCTCTACAGGAGGACTGTTGCTGAATGGGAACAGTCTCAACGTGACTGGAAATGCCATCATCAACAATTCGACAGCGAACGGCACTAACGCAAGCGTTGATGTCGGTTCCGGCACTTTGACGGTCGACGGGACCCTCACGATGAACGGAGCCAGCGCAAACAACACGCGCCTCGCGAGGCTCGTCATTGGGACGGGGAGCGCCACGATCACAGGGGGCATCACGTTCGATGGGACTGCTGCGGCCCGGAAGGTGATCCTCTTCCAGGGAACCGGTACACTCACTACAGCTGCCCTGCCGACAGGCGGAACGCTGACGTCCGCTGCCGGATCCACCGTCATCATCAACGGCTCGTTGACGAACTCCCTGGTCGTCGCCACGTTCGCTAATCTCCAGATTGACAAGACCGGAGGCACACTCTCTCTCGGCGGCAATGCGACGGTCAATGAAGATCTGACGATTACGCAGGGAACCCTCACCGTCGGGGCTTTCACCCTTACAGTGACGGGCACGACAACTCTGTCCGGAACGATGAACATCACCAGCGCAACGGGCGTAAAGACCTTCGGAAACCTCCTGATCGACAGCGGCACGATGAGTTTCACCGCTGCTGAAGGGATCACGATGAACGGGAACCTGCAGGTGGATGGAACAGGGACCATCACTGGTACCCAGGGCACCTGGACGTTCCAGAAGTCCGGAGGGGGCGGGACGCTCAGCGGTACTGCCACATCAACAACACTCACCAACGCGACATTTAGTACTTCGTATGCCGTTAGCGGAACATATGTGGTCAGCGGAACTCTGACGGTCACCGGGACAACCCTCACCAATAACGGAACGCTCACTGCAACGACGGCCTTGAGCGGGACCGGCGGCTTAACGCAGGGAAGTGGTGCCAGCCTCACGATTGGTGGGACCTCGGCGATCACCACGCTTGATGCGAGTGCCAGTCCGAACACAGTGAGTTACAGTGGTGGTGGAGCGCAGACGGTGAAGTCGACGACATATCATCATTTGACGTTCCCCAACGCAGGGACGAAGACAGCGGGAGGAGCGATCACGGTCAACGGTGATTTGACGATCAGTGGGACTGTTGTGCTGGCTGATGGAGGGTTCCAGATCACGGGGAGTGCGAGTGGTGTGATGACGATGGGGGCTGGGACAGGATTAACGCTGGGGACAGCGGCATCTGCGACAAGTTACCCGACGAACTATGTTGGAGCCAATATCACGCTCAATGTCACCAGTACGGTGACCTATAATTCGAACTCTGCACAGACGGTATCCAGTGTTCCGACGTATGGGAACCTGACGCTTGTAGCGACAGCGGTGGTGACGAAGACGTTGGATGGGGCTTTAACGATCAATGGGAATCTGACGATTGGGGTCAATAACACGCTTGATGTCAGTGCGAGTAATTTTGCGATCGATCTTGCAGGGAACTGGTCAGCGGCGACGGGGTCGGTATTCACAGCAAGTGCAGGGACGGTGACGTTTAATGGGAGTGGAGCGCAGCAGATACTGGGGACATTAGCGACGAAGACGTTTAATGATGTGGTGATCAACAAGGGTGTCGGGACGTTGTTGAACACGGCAGGAGGGACGACGACGGTGACGGTGAGCGACCTGACGATGACGCAGGGGGATTTCACGCCACCGGCGACCTTGAACATCACGGGGACGCTGACGTTAACAGCCGGGACATTGACGGCGGGGACGAACATCAACATTGGTGGAGACTGGACGAACAACGGAGGGACGTTCACACCTGGGGCAGGGACGGTGACGTTCAACAGCACGACGGCGGGACAGTCGATCAACGGGACAGCGGTGACGCAGACGTTCAACAACACCACAGTGAACAAGACGGGACAGGTGCTGAGTGTTGGAGGGAGCACAACGACACTGACGTTGAATGGAGGGTTCACGTTGACAGCGGGCAGTTTCACAGCGCCGCCAACGCTTACTGTTTCAGGAGCTGTGACGTTGACGGCTGGGACATTGACAGCGGGTACGGATATCAATGTTGGAGGGAACTGGTCAGCGGCGACAGGGACGACGTTCACAGCGGGCACTAGCACAGTGACATTCAATGGAAGCGGTGCGCAGCAGATCCTGGGAACGTTAGTGACGAAGACGTTTAATGATGTCGTGGTCAACAAGGCTGTGGCGACGTTGTTGAACACGGCAGGTGGGACGACGACGGTGAGTGTGAACAACCTGACGATGACGCAGGGGAACTTCACGCCGCCGGCGACCTTGAACATCACGGGGACGCTAACGTTGACGGCTGGGACATTGACGGCCGGGACGAACATTAACGTTGGAGGAAACTGGACGAACAACGGAGGGACGTTCACGCCAGGGGCAGGGACGGTGACGTTCAACAGCACGACGGCAGGGCAGTCGATCAACGGGAGCGCAGTGACACAGACGTTCAATAACCTCATCGTCAATAAGACAGGTCAGACGCTGAGCGTAAGTGGCAGCACAACGGCAGTGACGGTGAATGCCGCGTTTACGTTAACCGCTGGAGACTTCACAGCGCCAGCGACGATGACGATTACAGGCGCCACAACGCTAACGGCAGGCACATTCACAGCAGGCACAACCATCAACAGCGCAGGTAACTGGACGAATAATGGTGGGACATTCATACCCGGTGCGGGGACCGTCAACTTCACGAGTACGACCGCAGCGCAGTCCATCAACGGAACAGCAGTTACCCAGACGTTCAACAACATCACGGTGGACAAGACTGGCCGGACGCTGAGCGTAGGCGGGAGCACGACAACGCTGACTCTCAATGGAAACCTCGACATCTCAGCCGGGACGTTCAGCGTAACGGGCATAGATCTCACCGTTAGTGGATCTACCAACGTCTCAGGGACTCTAACCTTCGCAACCTCAGCTACCGGGACGAAGACCTTTGTTGGGCTCGTAACAATCAATGCTGGCGGCATCTGGACAAACCCGATCAACGAAGGCTTCACCTTCCAAGGCGGATTGACCCACAACGGGACGACGTTCACTTCTGGCACGGGTATCTATACGTTTGATACAAATCCGCAGAGTATCGATGGATCGACCGCACTCACAATCAGTAACCTTACTGTCACAGGTGTTACGCTCACCAATACGAGTGCGATAGGACTGACTGTTTCAACCGCTCTGGCTGGCACAGGCGGTCTCACCAATGCGACGAATGCGACACTGAATATTAGTGGCACATCCACAATTACCACGCTTGATGCGAGTGCCAGTCCGAACACGGTGAGTTACAGTGGTGGTGGAGCGCAGACGGTGAAGTCGACGACGTATCATCATTTGACGTTCCCCAACGCAGGGACGAAGACAGCGGGAGGAGCGATCACGGTCAACGGTGATTTGACGATCAGTGGGACTGTTGTGCTGGCTGATGGAGGGTTCCAGATCACGGGGAGTGCGAGTGGTGTGATGACGATGGGGGCTGGGACAGGATTAACGCTGGGGACAGCGGCATCTGCGACAAGTTACCCGACGAACTATGTTGGAGCCAATATCACGCTCAATGTCACCAGTACGGTGACCTATAATTCGAACTCTGCACAGACGGTATCCAGTGTTCCGACGTATGGGAACCTGACGCTTGTAGCGACAGCGGTGGTGACGAAGACGTTGGATGGGGCTTTAACGATCAATGGGAATCTGACGATTGGGGTCAATAACACGCTTGATGTCAGTGCGAGTAATTTTGCGATCGATCTTGCAGGGAACTGGTCAGCGGCGACGGGGTCGGTATTCACAGCAAGTGCAGGGACGGTGACGTTTAATGGGAGTGGAGCGCAGCAGATACTGGGGACATTAGCGACGAAGACGTTTAATGATGTGGTGATCAACAAGGGTGTCGGGACGTTGTTGAACACGGCAGGAGGGACGACGACGGTGACGGTGAGCGACCTGACGATGACGCAGGGGGATTTCACGCCACCGGCGACCTTGAACATCACGGGGACGCTGACGTTAACAGCCGGGACATTGACGGCGGGGACGAACATCAACATTGGTGGAGACTGGACGAACAACGGAGGGACGTTCACACCTGGGGCAGGGACGGTGACGTTCAACAGCACGACGGCGGGACAGTCGATCAACGGGACAGCGGTGACGCAGACGTTCAACAACACCACAGTGAACAAGACGGGACAGGTGCTGAGTGTTGGAGGGAGCACAACGACACTGACGTTGAATGGAGGGTTCACGTTGACAGCGGGCAGTTTCACAGCGCCGCCAACGCTTACTGTTTCAGGAGCTGTGACGTTGACGGCTGGGACATTGACGGCTGGGGCGAGTATCAATATTGGTGGGAACTGGTCAGCGGCGACAGGGACGACGTTCACAGCGGGCACTGGCACAGTGACGTTTAGCGGTTCCGGAGCCCAGTCCATCACGGGTACCCTGGCAACGAAAACGTTCTACAATGTTGAAGTCAATAAGTCCGCAGGAACGTTGAGCGGAGCGGGGGGTACCTCGACGTTGACAATCGACGGATCCATGATGCTGACCGCTGGGACTTTCTCTGCAGGAACAGCCATAACCATTAACATATCAGGTGATTGGACGAACGATGGCGGAACATTCACCCCTGGCATAGGGGCGAGGACGGTAAACTTCGTCAACACGACAGCCGCTCAGGCGATCAATGGGACCGCCGTGACGCAGACGTTCAACAACATCATAGTGAACAAGACGGGACAGACGCTGAGTGTCGGTGGCAGCACGACGTCGTTGACACTCAATTCGGACTTGACGCTGGCTGCTGGAAATTTCTTTGCAGGAACCGCAACGGCTATCGACATCTCCGGAGATTGGATAAACAACGGAGGAACATTCGGTCCTGGTGCGAGCACAGTGACATTCAGCAGCGGGACTGCGCAAGCGATCAACGGGACGGCGTCAACGCAGACCTTTAACAATGTCACTGTCAGCAAATCGGCGAATACCTTGAGCGTAGGCGGGAGTACTACGGCACTTACCCTGAACGGAACTATGACGCTCACGTCCGGGACATTCTTGGCCGGCACGGCTACAACCATTGATGTTGCTGGTGATTGGACAAACAACGGAGGGACATTTACCACAGGTTCGAGCACCGTTGCGTTCAACGGAACAACAGGCAGCCAGACAATCAATGGAACCGCGGTAGCACATACGTTCAATGGCCTGACTCTTAACAACTCAAACGGGCTGACGCTTGCAGCAAACGTGACCGTCAATGGAGCTCTGACATTCACAAGCGGCAACATCACGACAGGGGCAAGTAGAATTACCGTTTCGTCAGCGGGCTCTGTCTTGCGCACCAGCGGGCACGTTGTTGGCAACCTTGAAAAGAATGTCGCTACCGGAGCTACGACAAGAACATTCGAAATCGGTGATGCAAGCAACTATACCCCCGTGCAAATTTCGTTCGCAAGCGTCACCACAGCAGGTTTGCTTGCTGCATACACTACACCCGGAGATCATCCTGACATTGCCAATTCTCCTGTCGATGAAACGCAGAGTGTGAATCGCTATTGGACAGTGACAAACAACGGTGTGGTGTTCACGACTTATGGTGCGACATATATATTTGTGCCCGGGGATATCGATGCAGGTGCCGATCCGAACGAATTTATCGTCGGCAAATTTAGTGGGACCACCTGGAGTCAGCCAGCAGTTGGTGCTCGCACGGCGACAAGCACAGAGGCAACTGGAATGAGCTCCTTCGGCGAGTTCGTTGTCGGATTGTCGAACACGAAGACTTGGGATGGTGGAGCTGGCACGAATTACTGGGGAGATGCTGCGAACTGGAATCCAAACGGTGTCCCAAGATCAAGTACAGATGTGCTTCTCACGGGTGCAAACACGATCAATGTCAATGTTGCAGCATTGGGCAAGAACGTGACCCTCAGCAATTCTTCATTGACGCTGACAATCCTCGCCGGCAATTCACTGAGCGCGTCCTCAAATCTGATGCTCACGAGTGGCACGCTCAACACTGAGGCTGCTTTCCCGACTGTCTCTGGAACAATAACGATTGCTGGCGGGACGGTTGGATATACTGGGGCTGGCGATCAGACGGTTGCCGCATTGGCCTATAACGACTTGACAATCAGCGGAGGCGGGACCAAAACGCTCGCAGGCAATATCACGATCGCTGGCAATCTCACGATCTCTGGCGGCACTCTTGACCTGGGCACGAGCGCCGCAAATCGCACCTCCACGGGTGGGACTCTTTCTCTCCCTTCAGGCGCGACGTTGCTACTCGGTGGATCCGGCGGTGGCATCTCTGGCAGCAATTTCCCGAATAACTACACAACGGTGACGCTCAGCGGTAGTGTTGAATTCAACGGGGCTGGCGCTCAGACCATCCCGGCCTTCAGCTACAATAACCTCACGAGTAGCTCGAACGGGGCAAGAACGTTGGCTTCAAGCGGGACGATCGGCATTGCTGGCACATTCACTCCCGGCACAAACTCATATACAGTAACCGGTAGTACGATGGATTACAACGGGTCGGCAGCTCAATCAGTGGCAGCTATGGCATACAATAATCTCACCTTCAGCAACGCGGGCACAAAGACGGTCGCCGCCGGGACTACACAGATTGCAGGTAACTTCACCTTCTCGGGGGCTGCAGTCGCAGACGCAACAACGAACAGCACGACGATTGAATACAACGGGAGCAGTGCACAGAATCTCGCTGCGATCACCTACTACAATCTGAGCACCAGCGGAGCCGGCATCAAGGCCGCAACACAGAATGTAGTGGTCAACAACAACTTCAACAATGCGGCGACAACTTCGATGGGGACATTCACGCTGTCGATTGGTGGCACCAAGACGAACAACGGAACCATCCAGTTTGCGGGTGCCTCGAACGGTGTACCGTTCAGCGACGGGACGGTGGAATACAACGGGACCGCCGCGCAGACCATCACGGCAGGGACGTATGGTACGCTTGTTTTGTCCAACACTGGACTTAAGACAATCAGTTCAGCGGTCAATGTGAACGCATATATGCTGGTAAGCGCAGGATCGAGCCTGACGGTTGATGCTACGGGTGTTCTCGGCATCACAGGCGATTTGGATAATGACGGAGTCCTGACGAACAATGGAACAATCACTGTACAGTAGTTGAATTTTGTTCACGAAGATATGCTAAGAGATACTCCACACAACCAACGAATCGATCACCAATCACCAAATAGAAAGGAGGATCCCATGCGATACGATCAGCCTCGTCCGCCGTAGCGGACCAATTGAGTGGTTGTCCCGTCTCGCCAACAGTCGAGACGAGGATGCTCGTTCCGACACAGTCAGAACGGCACTCCCTGAGCAAGAGCAACCAAGCGGTGACTGTTCACTAATTACTGTTCACTATTCACTGTTTCCAAAAGGAGCAATTGTCATGAACACGCATAGCGTAGTTGAGGTGAAGAAGAAACACGATCATAACTCACAATCATCCAACAACCATTCTTCAAAAAGGAGTACGGTCATGGTTGCCACACGTCTTATTCGTCGGGTCATAATGGCCTTCGTTGCCATTGCAGTTGTTATCGGAATAGTGTTCGGTCAAACTTTCCGTAACAACGGCACATTGAACAACACGTCAACGTTCAACACCGGAACGTTTCAGAACTGGAGGGGTGCCACTGCGGGTAAGGTGAACAACCGTGGTACGATCGCTGCCACAGTGGACTACCTCAACAGCAACGGCACTCAAAATGGAGTGACCCATAACCAGTTGGGCGGAGTCGCCGGCACCATCAATGTCAACGGCAACTACACAAACTCGAGCGGAACCACATTCAACTCCCTCGCTGCGAGCCTGATTCGCGTTGGCGGTGCGCTCTCGAACACCACAGCGGCCAATTTCTCGACCGATACAGGAACGGTCGACTATAAGGCCGCGACAACGCAGACTGTTCTTGCAACCGTCAAGAGCAGCACCTACGGTGGCTTGACGCTGTCTGGCGGCTCAAGCGCCGTCAAAACGCTGGGTGGGAGCGTTGTCGTCAATGGATTGGTGACGATTGACGCGAGCACGGAGTTCGCAGTTGGGACGAGCAACATCCTGACTCTGAACGCGGCTTCACCGTTCTCGGGCACGGGGACCTTCACCGCGAGCGCAACGAGCGCGACGGTCAACTACAATCGCAATGACAACCAGAACGTTCGTAGCTCAACGTACTACAACCTGACGCTTGCTGATGGTGGTACGAAGAGCGCTCAAGGCAACATTACGCTTGCCTCGGGCGGTGCGCTGACCAACAACGGAACATTCGACCTGACGACTTTTGACCTTGACATGTCTGCAGCGAGCATCACCGTTCCTGCAAGCGACACGGTGCGGACGCAGGGGAACGTCAGCTTCGGAGCGAACACATTCACTTTTGGTGGGTTGTTCATGTATGAGAAGACCACAGGCAACCAGAGTATCGGAGGTGCCACATACACCAACCTGGAGATGGCCGGAGCTGCGCAGAAAGACTTCCCAACGACGACGGTGCGCGTCAACGGCGTGTACACCGCTGGCGGGGCTGGCGCTCGCGCCTATGGTACCGGCACGTTTGCCTACGGTGGAAGCGGTGCGTCTGTGACACAGGCTGTGGTTTCTGGGGAAAGCTACTACAATCTGACGATCACGGGTGCTGGAGACACGACGTATACGGTTGCCGGTCGTAAGCAAGCCAACGGCAGCTTGGTTATCACCAATGCACTCAGTGTTGCAGCGACCAACGTGCTGGATATGCAAGGCAATACGTTCACCACGCTTGGCAGCGGCACCAACAGCGGGAAGCTGATGTGGTCGGGGAACAACACTCATGTTGGTGGCGCTGGTGTGACGGAGTTCTATGGTATCGGTACTGGCAGCGTGGCGGATGGAGCGTATGGAATCCTGCTGTTTACGGGTAGCGGCACGAAGACGGTCGCAGGTGCTGGCACTTCTGCCACGAATACTGGTTTGGTTGCGATGTCCATTGCTTCTTTAGCTGTCGTGGACGTGACAGGCAGCCTGACGGTGAACGGCGATCTGGAGAACGACGGTCTATTGACGAACAGTGGGACGATCACGGTTCAATAAGAGCATCATAGTTGCCTGACGGTGTTCACCGGTTTCTAACGGGTGAACGCCATTGGAGTGGGTGAAATCCATCTGCAGGAGGTAGTGTGTAGGTGGAGAGAACTATGGACAAAGGGGAAGGCTCTATGAAAGCTCTAGGAATGGCCATACGCCCTAGTCCTCGGCGGTGGAGTAGGTTGATACCGCTGCCGCGCGGAGACACAGGAGAACCCTCCGAAGGTCGCGAAGGGAACCGAGGGGTCCTTCGGAAGGCTACGGGGATGGGACCGCCTGGGTGGAGTGTGATGATGCTGGGGTGTGGAATGGGAAGAGGTGGTCCACCGATGAGACGGCCGCGAGAACCTTCCGAAGGTCGTGAAGGAAACCGAGAGATCCTTCGGAAGGCTACAGGGATAGGTCCGCCCGTACGGTTCGGTCGAGCGCGAGAATCGATCGGACCGGAGGTGGGACAAGCAGGGGTCTTCCTCCTCGGGAGCCGAGCTCCCTTGGGGCAGATGCGTGGGATAGGACCGCCCGGCGGTGTAGGTCGAGCAGCGTGCTCGACCACAGGGACGGGTCCGCCCAGAGCACACAGTGAGATGAAGCGAGGGAGGCGGAGGCCGAGAGATCAGGTGCTGCTGTTGAAGCGGCCGCGTAAGAGGCTGGCTCGAGGGGAGCCTGGTCGAGGTCGCACATATTGTCAGACGGAAGAGTTTATCCCGCGAAGGCGGGACCCCATTGGGGCTCCTTCTCTTCCAAGAACGACTGCCGCTGACCGTGTAGTGTCTCTCGTACCAGTTATGCGTTTTCATGGCAATGTGCTGTGCAGGGAAGATTCCGCTCAAGTCTTCTCTGCCGTGCGCTCAGTGGAAGAGGAAACCGGCGACGGCCTCCTCTTCCCGGGAGATGAAGAGGAGAGGGCGAGGCTCTGGCCCGCCATCTGCACGGTGGGGCTTCGCTCGTCTTCTCCCCGTTCGCCCGTCGGTGAGCGAACATCCTCTTCAGGAGTGAGAGGTGATGATGAAAAATAGGACGGTTGATCCGAGTATGTGGCGAGCTGTTCACGCTGAGCCTCGCGAAGGCGTTGACGACACTCAATTCCTTCGCATGGCCCAGATGTGGTTACCGCAGATGCCCAAGGCTGCGGGCGGCGACCGGAGCGCGGAAAATTCAATTTTGAAACGATAGACCAATGGGTACTCCAATGGTTAGACACACGAACTACAGATCCCGAAGGCGGAACGCCCGCTGGCTTGCCCCGATGTTTTGCCTTTCGGGCAAAGGAAGTCGGGCCCCTTGGAAGATCTACTTGCTGCTGTTCTTGATGTTCGTCTCTGTTGTCAGCTCTGCTCAGGCAG
>Ga0315282_10005795_pt1 | contig 20903 bp, 21 predicted proteins | sample YL17G07_20_MG_FD_203693 | JGI IMG/M metagenome (GOLD analysis project Ga0315282, IMG submission 203693) | Sediment microbial communities from Yellowstone Lake, YNP, Wyoming, USA - YL17G07_20 | ecosystem: Environmental > Aquatic > Freshwater > Lake > Sediment | place: USA: Wyoming | collected... | reverse complement strand
CGACCGCCTACCTGGGCCAATCGGCAGGTTCGAACCGGGTATTACTGCCCTACGTGGTTTTCGATAAAAAAGTTAAAGGTTCGATCTCGTTGACCACTACCCAAATAATAATAATGAACGTGTCTGCTACCGCCGCGTCCAGTGTAAAGGTCAATTTCTACTACAAGGTCACAGATGTGAGTTATAAATTCCAGACGACCACCCTGGCAACTGCGACCACCACGCTGAAGAAGTTTGGGGTGATCAGCACCCTGCCCAAGGTCAGCGGAGCAGCTTTGGATGGGAATGGTAACTACCTGGGCGCAGTCGAGGTTGTCACCAACCAGCCTGTGGTCGTGTTGGCCCGCGTGACCCAGACGGTCACCGGTGTGCCGGGGATCACCACCCTGGGTGAAGATTACGGCGGCATCCCCGCCATGCCTTAAAACAGTATACGCCGTTCATTATTTGGTACAATCAAATCCTCCCGCGGTGCTCCGTCCTGCGGGAGGATTGGCGTCCTGGAGAAATTTATAACCACAGATGAATACAGATAAAAATAGAATTATTAAGGGCTCATTTGGAATTCTCGTGGCAGGTCCCGGATTTGGGGATGTGAGCGTGCGTAAGCACGCTCACATCCCCAAATCCGGAAGTTCATCACGGGAATTCCCAAAGTACCTTATAAAATTCATTTGTTTCTGCTTTCTGATGGTGATGTTAGCAGAAGGCTGCGGGCAGGGGACAAAAACCAGCCTGCCAACTACACTGCCAGTGACGCCTTCGGCGGGCAAGGGAGCGATCAGCGCCCGGGTGGATGGGTTGAAGGAGATATGGCCGGATACACAGGTCATCTCAATTTATGCTGCTCCCTTTTACGGCGATGAAAGCGGCCAGGGGATTTACGTTTTGGACCCATCGCTGCACCCGCAGACCACGCTGGATGGCACAGGCGCCTTCCAATTGAATAATATTACCCCCGGACGTTACGTGCTGGTGGTAGGACCCGCCGCCGACAGCGGGCAGGTCGTGTTGGATGAGCAGGGCAAGACGCGCGTGGTGACGGTCAAAGCGGATGTGGTGCTGCAGCTTGGGGTGGTGCAACTGGCAAAACCCTAAGGGTTTTTTAAACCCTTAGGGTCTGAATTAAGGGATTCTTTGGGTTAATTCTGTATAGAGTTTTTGATATTCATCTACCGCGTGGGTGAGAGAGAAGCGCTCGAGCTGGCTGGCAGCGACCTGGGTGACCTGCCGGACTTCCACAGGGTGGTGCAGCACGTAAAGGATGATTTCCGCCAGGCGCGCCGGCTGGCGCGCCGGGAAAAGCCATCCGGTTACTCCGTGTGAGATCAGCTCGCGCGTGCCGGGAATGTCGCTGGCGATAACCGGCACCCCGGATCCCATGCATTCGAGCACCACCGTGGGCAGGCCTTCCCAGAGCGAGGGCAGCACGAACACATCCATCTGGCCCATCAGGGCGAGAATGTCGTTGTGTTGGCCCAGGAAGGTGACCTGCCCGGCGATGCCCGCGCGGCGTGCTTTTTCTTCCAGAAAGGGGCGCTGGTTGCCTTCGCCAACCAGCAAAAGGTGCGCGCCCGGCATTTTTGGCTGGAGCATGGCAAAGGCATCCAGCAGGCAGGCGTAATCCTTCTGAGTGGTCAGCCGGCCGATTGAGCCGATGGTGATGTTACCCCACCAGGCGGGTTGTGCTGATTGCCTGCGATCAATCCTGTAGATTGCAATTTCCTGGGGGAGGGCGTTGTAGATCAGACGCGGCTGGCGGTGAGCCAGGCGGGCGCCCGCATGGCGGCGAAGCCGGTCGACCACGGCCTGGGAAACGCCGGTCTCTGCATCCAGAAGCAGGGGGAACAACCAGCCGTTGAGTAACATGCGGTATATGGAGTTGAAGAAGCCGGGTCCCCATTCCAGCGTGACGTGAGCAGTGCGCAAGGCGTACCGGGCGGTCTTGCTAAAACGAAGCAGCAGGGCTACCAGGCTGCCCAGTTGAAAATGGCTGTGGGCGATGTCAAACGTGGCGAGACCGGTTTGAAAATGCTCGTTAATAGCGCGTATACCTTGCAAATAAGTCGCCTGGCATCGAGTGCAGCCAACTGGGGTGGCAAAAAAGAGGGGAATGCCATCCATCTGCAACTGTGCCACCCATTCACGTTCAGCCAGGGTGTCGCGCTGCCAGAAGGCGCACACTTCGACGGAATGCTGGTGAGCCAGGCGGCGTGCTAGCTCGAGCCCGCAGCGTTCGGCCCCGCCGTGTGCCCCGCCAATATCCAATCCGGCGATGATTTGGAGAATGCGCATGAGATAATTATATGGTTCTTCGGGAATTCCTGGATGAACTCCCGGATTTAGGGGTTGTCCAAAAAGAACAATAATGTGATTTTATACCGCCACAAAAAGGGGCGACACGCAGGTCGCTCTCTACAGGTAGGGGTGTACCTGTGTGTACGCCCTCTTTTAGGACAGCCTCTAAATCCGGCGTCCTCCACGGTAAAAATGACAACAATTATATTATGACTATTTCAGGATGATCTTATAAAGCTTATGCTGACTGACCACCAGGTGCGGATGCTGGGTTTGCGTGCCCAGCGTTTGATCCTACAGGAAACTGGGCGACCGGCTTCTGTAAAACAGGTGCTGACGGAATTGTGTGGTGTGCAGGCGCAGGGGTTGCCAGCCGCCTTGATGTCTGTTCATGCCCGTGGGTTAGGACTGGCTGCCGTAGATATTGAGCGAGAGCGGATGAAGGTGCGGACCATCGTCCGCACCTGGTGTATATGCGGCACGCTGCACCTGGTAACGGCGGAAGATGCGTGTTAGCTGGTACCATTGTTAGGACCAGTCTTTATTTCCAACGACCGTCGGCGCATGGCACAGTTGGGGTGGGATAAGGAGCGGACGAGCGAGGGTCTTCGGCTTGTCCGAGATGAGATGGCCAGACTGGGTGGTTTGACACAGGAAGAAATCATCCAGTTGTTGAAGGCCAAAGGATTGCCAAATGAAGGCCAGGCGCCAGTCCACCTGATCGCAAGGGCCGCTTCGGAAGGCGTGCTGTGCCAGAGGCCGGACCGGGGCAAAAAACCGACCTATGTGCTGTTTGCAGTTTGGGTGGGAGAGCTTTGCCCAATCTCATATGCCGCCGCCCTGGCAGAACTGGCGAACCGCTATCTTAAAACTTATGTTCCTGCCAGTCCGGCGGACTTGGCAAGCTGGTCTGGGTTGAAGATGAGCGAGGCGCGCCAGGCGTGGCAGGCGATCGGCGGCCAGTTGGTTCCGGTTGAAAATCCCGGCCAGATATTGTGGATGTTAAAGAGCCAGCTCGATTGGGTGGAGACAGCCCAGGATTGGTCGCCGGTTGTCCGGCTGCTGCCAAAATTTGATACTTACCTGCTGGGTTATGCCAACCGGGACCTGCTGGTGGCGCCCACCTTCGAAAAATATATCCATCCTGGCGGCGGATTGATTTTTCCAACCCAGATGGTCGACGGCCGCGGACTGGGAATATGGACTGCCAGGCTGCGCCGTTCAGTACTGGAAGTAAACGTGAAGCCGTTCGAACGGCTAGACAGTGAGCTTTTACCGCCAATTGAGTTGGAAGCCGCCGGGCTGGGCAAGTTTATGGGGTTGAAGCCGTTCTTAAGATTGAAGGTTTGCAATAGAAAAATTCCCATATCTATTTAACCTGATTTATTCTATAATACGAGGAGAAGACCCAATATTCAATTTTTCAAAACGGAGGGAAACATGTTTCACGAACTGCTCAGTAAAATCGACCAGACTTTGGGAATTAGACATGCCCGGGCACACTGCGACATCCCCTGTGGTATTTATGACCCTCACCAGGCTCAAGTAGCAGCCCTGACGGTGATCCGCATGATCGACCTGATGAATGACCTGTCGAACAGCCAGAAGATGGAAACCCTCGATTATCATAACAGTATGAGCCGCTATATTGCGGTGAAAGAGGAGCACGCTGAGCTGGTCAAACGCGAAGTGCGGGTGATCTTCGGGGACTACATGAAGAAAGAACAGGTTGACAAGTATCCAGAACTGCCCACCCTGGTGCACCACATCTTGCAGCTCGGTTCGAAGTGCCGGCAAACTACCAGCCGTGATGCTGCGTTGGAGTTGCTCGGAAAGGTCAATCGCTTTGCCGAGATCTTCTGGGAGACGAAGGGCATCCCAACCAAGAAAGTCAAGGCGCCCTATAAACCCGGCGAAGAGATTGTCTACCCGCTGCTTTAATGTTTTCGCTGCTTAAGGTCGAAGGCAACAGCCTGGAACCAATCGTGTTGGAAGGGGATTTTGTGATTGCCTCCAAAATCCCCTTCTTGATTCGTCCGGTGCGAGCCGGCGACCTGATTGTGTTCCAGCATGTGCTGTATAAGACGATGATCAAACAGGTTGAGCGCTACGAGCCCGAAACCGGAGACATTTACGTGACTGGCACCCATTCGGGAAGCATCGACAGCCGTATTTTTGGCCCCATCCGGATGCGGGATGTGGTCGGGAAGGTCATCTGGCATATCCAAAGGAATCCGAAAAAAAGGGTATAATCAGGCAGTTATTCTCAAATCCACTGGCTTAGAAGTATTCCCCCTTATGATTGAAGAACAAGAACAAGAACAAATACAAGAATCGATGAGCATTTGGGATCATCTGAACGAGCTGCGCAGCCGCCTGTTCAAAGCGGTGATCGGCTTGATGGTGGCGACCGCCATCAGTTTCATTATTTCCCAACAACTCGTGACCTGGATGGCGGTGCCGATAGGCGGCCTGCAAAACCTGGTGTCGATAGAAGTGACTGAAAACATCGGTGTGTTTATGCGCGTTTCGCTGCTGGCAGGGTTTATCCTGTCCCTGCCGTTTATCCTGTACCAGATCCTGGCTTTTATTATGCCCGGGTTGACCGATGTAGAACGGCGCTGGTTGCTTATTTCAATCCCGTTGGCGAGTGTATTCTTCGTGGCGGGTGTGGCGTTTGCATATTATGTCATGCTGCCGGCGGCGCTTCCATTTCTGGTCAGTTTTCTGGGTGTACGAACCACGCCACGGCTTTCAAATTACTTCGATTTCACCCTCAACCTGATGTTCTGGATTGGGCTTAGTTTTGAGCTGCCGCTGGTGATATTCATCCTGGCAAAATTAAAGATAGTGAATGCTAAAATGCTGGCGCACCAATGGCGCATTGCGCTCGTGGTCATCGCGGTGATCGCGGCGGTTGCCACTCCGACTCCTGATCCCATCAATATGTCGATTTTAATGGCGCCATTATTTGCTCTTTACGCGCTCAGCATCTTTTTTGCTTTTATTGCACGGCGTGGTGAATCAAAGGACCAGGGTTAAAATTTTGCTCGATCTTCCCTGCCCGGATTGGGATATAATAAGCAACTGCCTGAAAATTTGTCCAGATGAATCCTTAGAAGCCAACTTCAACGGATGATCACAAAATTAACAAAAGAAGCCGGGCTCTTCCCGGCGAAAAGGAGAAAAAATGATACCTCGAATTGGACCCATGGAACTGGTTTTAATCCTGATAATCGTGGTTTTGTTGTTTGGGGTAGGTCGCATTGGCAAGATCGCGGGTGAAATTGGCAGTGGTATCCGCAACTTCCGCGAGGGCCTGAAAGGCGACGAGGAAGATAAAAAAGAAACAAAAAAAGAAGAAGATTCTTCGAAATAGTTCCCCATAACGGTATTTCATGATTATAAAAGGAGAGTTTTTGGCCGCTCTCTATTCGTTTGAATTGTGAGCCCGGCCTCATTATGGAACTTTTTAACATTGGTCCGCTCGAATTTATCCTGATTATCCTGTTTGCCGTCGTTTTCGTCGGTCCGGAACGCATGGTAAAAGGCGCGTATTCGTTGGGTCGTTGGATCAACAAATTTGTACGCTCGCCCATGTGGAAAGAAATTATGAGTACTTCACGTGATATCCGTGAACTACCCACGAAAATCGTGCGAGAATCCGGGTTGGAAGAGAGCCTGAATGAGATCAAACAGACCAGCCAGGAGTTAACCACTGAGATTAATTCAACTTTACAAGAAGCCAATACTGAGGTAAAGCAAGCGGTCGAAGAGGCCAATGCGGAAGTGCGCCAGGCTACCAACGAGCTGAATGACACCACCAGGCAGGCTATAAGTGAGGCCAATCAGGAAGTAGGAAAGATCGGCAGTCCGGCTGTAATGATGGAACCGAAAATGTTCGAACCACCAACAGTCGACTCGGGTGAGACCCAGGCGGTTGACCAGGCTGAAGGCCAGTCTGTTGAAACGCCGACGCCTCAGCCGGCCGATTCGCTTGAAGCACAGGATGTAGAAATCTTGGAACAGCAGCCAGGCGATGAGCCCCCAGCCACATTCGAGCTGCCGTCTGTTGCTCCGGCAGAACTGAAGACTGCTAAAAAAGATGAACTGAAGCCCGTTCCTGTTCTCAGCCATCTGCAAGAAGTACTACCTGAGATACTCCCGCGCGAACCATCCAAGCCTCTACCGGCCGAGCCGGCTATGCTTCAACCCACCATAGACACGGCTGGACCAGAAAGTGCAGCTACACAAGTCCCACTGGAAGAACTGTATGAGGCAAAATTAAACCGGGTGCTGGAACAATATGAAGTGGAATTAAAAAAGATTCTTGAACAATACAAGGCCGATTTAAAAAGAGTCGCGCCGCCAGTTGAGGAACCCTCACCTCCGGTGGAAGCCACCATCCAGGATAAATTGGAATAATGAAAAGGGTCGTCCCAAAAAGGTTGATTAAAAATTACCCGCCGCCACAGCATATGTGACGGCGGATAATTATTAATCAACAATTTCGATAAATCAGTTAAAATGAACCTGTTATTAAATCCAGAAGGAAAGGCTCATCATGGATCAACCATTAAATTTGTTGGCTTACGACCTGGGCGCAGAAAGCGGGCGGGCCATCCTTGGGAAATTCGATGGTGAAAAGCTGTCATTGGTGGATGTCCACCGTTTTACCAACCAGCCAGTGATCCTGCCGGATGGACTGCACTGGGATGCACTGCGACTGCTCTCAGAAATCAAGCACGGCCTGGGGCTGGCAGCGCAGCGTTCAGAAGGGGCGCTGGCGGGCCTGGGCATCGATACCTGGGGGGTAGATTTTGGCTTGCTGGATGCCCAGGGGGTGCTGATTGGCAACCCTTACCACTACCGGGATAGCCGCACGGATGGTATGCTGGAGCAAGCGTTCAAGCGACTGCCGGCAGCCGAGATCTTCAACCAGACCGGTATCCAGTTCATGCAGCTCAACACGCTGTACCAACTGCTCTCGATGGTGGTGAACCGTTCCCCGGTGCTGGATATTGCCGGCACGCTGCTGACCATGCCCGACCTGTTCAATTACTGGCTGACCGGGCGTAAGGCATGTGAGCTGACGATCGCCACTACCACCCAATGTTATAACCCGCGCCTGGGGGTATGGGCGTGGCCGCTGCTGGAAGCGATGGGCATCCCCAAGCACATTTTTGTTGATATCGTCCTTCCAGGGAGTATCATCGGGCCGCTTTCCAGCGGGGTGGCTGATGAATTAAGCCTGGGCCGCCTGCCTGTGATCGCACCTGCCAGCCACGACACCGGTTCGGCGGTGGCAGCCGTGCCAGCCAGCGGGCAGGATTTTGCCTGGATCAGCTCGGGTACCTGGTCGATCATGGGAGTCGAGGCCCAGCAGCCGGTGATCAACGCCCAAACGCTGGCAGGTAACATGACCAACGAAGGTGGGATATGTGGCACTACCCGGTTGTCTAAAAATATCATGGGGCTATGGCTGGTGCAGGAGTGCCGCCGTACCTGGGCGCGCCAGGGAGAAGAGTTTTCGTACGAGGAACTGACCCACCTGGCAGAGCAGGCCCGTCCCTTCACAGCAGTGATCGATCCCGACAGTACTGAATTCCTCAAACATGGCGATATGCCGGCGCGCATCCAGGCTTTTTGCAAGGCCAGTGGGCAGGCCGTACCGGCCAGCAAAGGTGAGATTGTGCGCTCGATCCTGGAGGGGTTGGCGCTCAAATACCGTTGGGCCCTTGAAAAGTTGGAAGTCATCCTGGAACGGCGGCTGGCGGTGATCCATATTGTGGGTGGAGGTACCCAAAACCACCTGCTCTCGCAGTTTGCGGCAGACGCCACCCACCGGACGGTGATTACCGGGCCAGTGGAAGCCACGGCTACTGGTAACCTGCTGATGCAGGCCCTAGCGTTGGGTGAAATCGCCAGCCTGGAACAGGGACGTGAACTGGTGCGCCGTTCGTTCAGCGTGAAGACTTTCGAGCCTTCCCCGGCCAGCGCCGGCTGGGAAGAAGCTTATAACCGCCTGCTTTTATTGTTAAAAGACTAAACACAAAAAACTCTTTTTAGATCCTGCAGGTATTAATATAAACCGACTTCAGTGCAAGTGTATAATGAGGGCGGTGACTATAATTTTATGATTAAAGGGTTGAATCAGGTTTGAAATGGGAAAAATTAAAATCGCATCCGTTTTTAACCCTTCAGCAGATTTTATTCTGCATGCAGGCGATACGCGTGATTTACTCAATCAGATTCCGGATGAATTTGTCCAGCTTGCAGTTACCTCTCCACCCTATAATCTTGGGAAACCGTATGAAGAACGGCTGGAATTAAGCGAATATCTTCATCAACAGGAAGAAGTTATTACGGAATGCGTTAGAGTCCTGAAACCTCAAGGCAGCATATGTTGGCAGGTAGGAAATTTTGTCAATGAAAGGGAAATTATTCCCTTAGATATTGTTCTATATCCGATTTTTGCCAAACTTGGTCTGCAATTACGAAACAGGATTATATGGCATTTTGGTCATGGGTTACACGCTTCAAAAAGATTTTCTGGCCGTTATGAAGTCATCCTTTGGTTTACGAAGAGCAGCGAATACATTTTTAATTTAGACGAGGTCAGGATTCCACAGAAATACCCTGAAAAAAAGCATTTCAAAGGGCCACATAAAGGTGAATTATCAGGTAATCCGCTTGGAAAAAACCCATCCGATATTTGGGAAATTCCTAATGTAAAATCCAATCATGTCGAAAAAACCAACCACCCTTGCCAGTTCCCGGTTGAATTGATCGAACGCCTGGTGCTGGCGCTGACCAATTCTGGAGATTGGGTGCTCGATCCATTTATGGGGGTGGGATCAACTGCGATTGCGGCGCTCATCCATGAACGTAAAGCATTGGGCTCCGAAATCATGCCGGAATATGTGCAAATTGCTAGAGAGCGAATTGATCTGGCAGAACAGGGCAAACTCCGCATCCGCCCGATGGAACGATTGGCGTATGAACCAGATGGATCAACAAAAAGTATCCCACCCCAATTTGTCATAATTGGGAATATGTCACAAGCCAGGTTGTTTGAGTCCCAGGGCGATTATCAGGGAGAAAAAGATAATGAAAGTAGTGTATGAGTATTCCCATTTGGGTGGATCCGAAATATTAATAGTCCGTTATCCTCAGATTGAAGATGAAATTTATGAGGTAATAAGATCAATAAAGGGAAACCGGAGCAAAGAAAGTAAAGAAAAAACGAAGATGGGGAAAATGTTGTATTCCCCAGTTGATATGAACCAACAGTTTCTCCAGGAATTTCAGAACCGCCGTTATGAAGAACTCCGTGATACCTATACAATTCAAATTCCAAACAGTGAAGTGTTGATCTCGGGGGCGTTTAAGCAAATTGATTTCGCGAAACAAAAAGCGTTGGTAGAAGTACAATTTGGTAAGTATGCTTTCACGTTTTATGATATGGCAAAATTCCAGTACTTTTTCAATGAGAACAAAGCGGATGTTGGGGTAGAAATTGTGCCTTGTCATAACCTTCATTCTCAAATGTCTTCGGGGGTTTCCTATGGTGAGCAATTGGTATACGATATTGAACGATTGAAACGGCATTTCCCGGCTGTACCCATAAAGGTAATGCTGCTTGATGTTGATTAATTCTGGAGAAAAGCTGATGAAAAACTCTGCTGCATACGAAATTCTGGCTGAATCCCTGCAGGCGCAGGGGATTAATGTGGAGGCGGTCAAGGCGGCGCTCAAGGGACAGAAGATCGAGACGCCCAGTTGGGGGTACGCCAACAGCGGGACACGTTTCAAAGCGTTTCCCTGGCCTGGCGCGGCGGTAACCACCCACCAGAAGATCGACGACGCGGCTGTGGTGCACAAAATGACCGGGATTGCCCCCTCGGTTGCCATCCACATCCCGTGGGATAAGCCCGAAGATGGCGATTACACCGCCATGCGCGAATACGCCGAAGAAAAGGGCGTCAGTATCGGGGCGGTGAACCCCAACGTCTTCCAGGATGAGGAATACCGCCTGGGATCGTTCGGTAACCCGGACGCGACCATCCAACGGCGCGCCCTGGAGCATATGCTGGAATGCTGCGATATCATGCGGCGCGTGAAAAGCGAAGCGCTCAGCCTGTGGTTTGCTGACGGCATCAATTTCGCCGGGCAGGACTCATTGCGCGGCCGCAAGCAACGTTTTGAAGAGAACCTGCGCCAGGTGTATGCCGCCTTGCCGCCAGGCGGGCGCCTGCTGCTGGAATATAAACTATTCGAGCCGGCCTTTTACTCGACCGATGTGCCCGATTGGGGCACCTCCTATGCATTTTGTCTCAAGCTTGGCCCGCAGGCCCAGGTGCTGGTGGATCTGGGGCACCACGCCCAGGGGGTCAACATCGAGCAAATCGTGGCCTTCTTGCTGGACGAGGGTAGACTGGGTGGCTTTCACTTCAACAACCGTAAATATGCAGATGATGACCTGATCGTGGGCAGCGTCAACCCGTTTGAGCTGTTCCTGATCTACTGCGAACTGGCCGGGGCGGCTTTTGGCAGTGAGGAACCGGCGCGTTCAACTGCTGAAAAAGTTGCCTACATGATCGACCAGTCGCACAATATCGAGGGTAAGATCGCCCCCATGATCTACTCGCTTTTGAACTGCCAGGAAGCCTATGCCAAGGCGCTGCTGGTGCCGCGCGGCAGGTTGGTGCGGGCCCAGCAGGCGGGTGAGGTGCTGGAGGCCCACCGCATTCTGGTGGAGACTTTCCGCACGGATGTGCGTCCCTTGCTGGCGCAGGTACGCATGGAGATGGGCGTGCCGGCCGATCCAATGGCAGCTTACCAGGCCAGCGGCTACGAGGAAGAAATCCGTCGGGCACGTGGTGTGGCTGCAACGAGAGGGGGATTTCAATAGAACATAAGAAGGTGACGATGAAATCAACAAAAGCTTATCCATTTCAAAAAATGCTGAGTGAGATCGGCGATACCGGGATGCAGATGACGGCATTGGGCGCCGATGAAGGCTCGGCCGGTAATATTTCGGTTTTCGTGTGGGCATTGGAGGGCATGGAAGAGCGCTTCTGGGAGCGCGAAACCCTCGACCTGCCGGTGACCTGTCCGGCGCTGGCGGGCGGGTGGCTGGTGGTGACCGGCACCGGACGCCGCATGCGTGACCTGTGCCAGGACCCGCAAACCACGCTGTGCATCCTGGAGATACTGGAAGATGGCGAGCATGCCAAGCTTTATACCGCCGCCAACGTGAACCCTACCAGCGAGTTGAATTCGCACCTTGCAATCCACAATGACCAGGTGGCGCGGCTTGGCTTGAACTATAATGCCGTGGTGCATGCCCAGCCACGCTACCTGACTTTTATCAGCCACCTGGATGGTTACGGCGATACGATTAGCCTGAACCAGCGCCTGCTGCGCTGGGAGCCGGAAACGATCATCACCTTTCCGGAGGGGATTGGGACAATCCCTTTCCATGTGCCCGGCACACCCGAGCAGATGGCTGACACGATGGCCGGCCTGCAAACACACCGGGCAGTCGTCTGGCAGAAACATGGCATAGTAACTCGCTCAGAGCAAAATGTGCGTCGGGCGGGCGACCTGGTGGAATACGCTGAGACGGCCGCTCATTTCGAATATATCAACCTGACGCTGGGCAGCCCGAGCCAGGGACTGACAGACGAGGAAATGCGCCAGATCTGTAAAGTATTCGGAATACAGCAGGCATTTTTCTAGGAAACAGGTGCATGGTTTAGAAACCATCATAAACAGACATTTTATTTTCATCTATTATCATAGATAATCGCTTGACAATCGTAAACGTTCATGCTAGGATGGGTAGATTATCCGTAACTACTCGGGCTGTAGTAGCAAAGCCCCGAATTTGAGTTGATTGCGGGTGTCATAACCCCCGCAATCAACTCAAATTCGGGAACTTCCCGGCGACCCCCGAAGTGTGGGGGTGATGGCTGAGCAGTCACGATTATCCAATCTTGCCAGGAGTCCGCAATGAGCGTTTGGAACGATATCCTTTCTAACCCGGCTAATTTACAAAATGTAATCGCCGCCTTTACCGAAGGCGACCAGGCTGAACTTAGGCGCGCCGCAGGCATCATCCAGAAAGCCGGACGCGTGGTGTTTGCCGGGGTCGGTTCCGGCATGAATGCCTGCATCCCGGCGGTTTATTACCTGATGGGACGCGGGTTCCCGGCTGAATTCCTGGATGCGACTGAAGCGGCTTACGGGTTGTTCCCAGGTTTAAAAAGCAGCGCCCTGGTGTTGAACACCCGTTCAGGCGAGACAGCCGAAGTAATCCGCCTGGGGCAGCAGGCACAGGCGGCTGGCATCCCGGTGATTACCGTGACCAACGAACCGGGTAGCGCCGCTGGACGCCTGGCGGATGTCTGCCTGTCAAACCATTCGCGCTGGGATGAACTGGTGGTGATTTCGGCTTACCTGGGGATGCTGACCGCCGAGTTGGTGCTTGCGGCGGCAGTTGCCGGCGAAACAGACCTCATGCTGCAGGACCTGCACGTGGCTTCGGTGGCACTGGCAGGCACCCTGCGGCAATCGATTCAAATACGCCAGGCGCTGCTCGACCTGACGGTGAAGGCTAACCCGATCTATCTGCTCGGGCGCGGTCCTTCGTTGGCCTCGGCGTACGGCGGGGCGCTGGTGATCCAGGAGACCAGCCGGCGTTCATGCCTGGCTATGGCGACCGGGTTGTTCCGCCAGGGACCGATCGAGGCGGTAAATGAGGATTTTAGGGCGATCGTCTTCGAAGGGTGTGGTGATACAGCCGCACTCAGCGCCCACCTGTGCCAGGAGCTGCTGAAGACCGGGGCCAGGTTGGCCTGGTTGGGGCACAGCCATCTACCCGGGGCGCTTAATTTTGCACTGCCCGAACTGCCTGCCCACATTCTACCGCTGCTGGAGGTCATCCCTACCCAGGTGCTGGCTTACGACCTGGCCCTGGCTGATGGCATCCAACCCGGCACTGTGCGTCACATCCAGCAGGTCATTACCACGGAAGAAGGGATCCAGTCCGCTTGACTTAACATTCAGGATACTTCCAGGGATAAAGCCCTCACCCCCGCCCCTTCGGGTGCACCAAGGGTGTGGCCCCTCTCCCCAAGATGGGAGAGGGGAATGATTGCCGATTTGATGATTTTTCACCGCGAAAGCGGTGCAAAATCATCAAATCGGCGACTTCTCCCCTTCCTCCGTTTCGCACCCACACCGCTTCAGGTGCATCGCCGGGTGGGGTGCACCCGCAGGGGTGGGGAAGGGGTCGGGGGATGGGGGTGTCCGACACCAATCAGCGATCTAAAATCCTCAATCCCGATCTGCCCAGCTAATCCCCCAACCTTGCTCGCCACTGAGCGACCGCAGGCGCAGGCCAGTTCGAGGCAGCGTTCGAGCGGCAGGCCGTGCAGCCAGCCCGCCAGGAAGCCGGCATCGAAGCTGTCACCAGCGCCAATCGAGTCGCCGCTGCTGACCGGCTCGACCCGGCGGGTGATGACCTGGGAGCCATCCGAGACCAGCGCTCCCGCGGCGCCCTGTTTGACCACCACCAGCGTCACTCCAAGGCGGTGAAAGAATGCTAAAGCTTGTTGGAGGTCACTGCAGTGGCTGATAAAACGCGCTTCCTGCTCATTGGGCATGAAGATGTCAGTCAGCGGCAGCACCTCGGCCAGGTTAGCGTCCCAACGTTCGGCCGGGTCCCAATTGGTGTCTAATGAAGTGCTCAGGCCCAACTGCCGGGCCTGGCGGAAGATGCCCGGAATGGCGGGCAGCAACCCGGTATGCAGGTAATAGCTGCCGTGGTGCAGGTGGCGGGTCGAGGCTAACAGCTCTGGCGGCACGTCCTGCGGCTGGAGGGCGGAGATCGAGCCGATGTAAGTCAGGATGGCGCGGTCATTGTCCTGGCACAGGGCAATTCCCAGCCCGGTTTTGAGCCGGGGGTCAACGATCACCTGGTGGGTATCTACGCCGCACTCACACAGGCGCTGTAGAACCAGGCTGCCAAAACTATCCTGCCCCACTCGCCCCAGAATGGTGGTTTTTAACCCCAACCTGGCCGCCTGGCAGGCGAAGATGCTGCACGAACCACCCATTTCGAGATGATAATCGCTGACCAGCTTTTCGACCTGGCCGAAGCGCGGGGTTACATCATCGCCGGTGACAATCAGGTCAACGCACAGGTCACCGAAGGTGAGGATATCAAATGCAGGTTGGAATCGGGTGGACATCAGAATACTCCGTAACACATTATCATGAACGAATCCGCATGTCAAGCGAATTATTATGATTACTTAATTGACATTGGTGATTGGTTGTGATATTATGGATTTAGGACCCATCCGAAAATATAAGAGCCGCTTTTTTGAGTGTGTGCAGCAAAGCTGCACACACACAAAAAAGCGAACTCTCCCAAATTTTCGGATAGATACTTGACACTCGTTTGTTTTCCCCTTATTTCGGAGGATGAATTGAATAACCTGCTAAAGGAAGAGCGCCAACAGTTGATTCTGGAAGCCCTTCACGATAGCAAAAAGGTTACTGTGCAGGAGTTGAGCCGCCATTTTGGCACCAGCGAGGTTACCATCCGGCGAGACCTGCAGGAACTGGCGGCCACAGGCGTGCTGCGCCGCGCTCACCGCGGGGCAGTGGTAGCGCTGACGGCTCCGCCAGAACCGCCCATCATTCACCGCATGGTGCTTGAACAATCTTCTAAAGAAAGCATTGCCCGTGCCGCAGCTGAGCTTGTGCATGATGGCGATTCTATTTTTGTTGGGTCGGGTAGCACCACAGCCTACCTGGCGCGTCACCTGGTTAAACGCTGCAACCTGACCGTGGTCACCAATGCACTTAACATTGCCACAGAACTGGCGACTAACGGGAAAAACATCACCGTCGTTATGTCCGGCGGAGTGATCAGACCCGACGAGCTTTCAGCGCTGGGGCATATCGCCGAGCTGGCTCTGCTTGAAGTGCGGGTCGATAAGATTTTCATGGGCATGCAGGCCATCAGCCTGGAAGGCGGACTGACCACCGATCACCTGCCGGAGGTGACCACCACCCGCAAGATACTCTCGATGGCGCCCGAGCTGATCGTGCTGGCCGACCATACCAAGTTTGGCAGGATGGCGGCCGCTTACATCGCCCCGGTGGAACGCATCACCACCCTGGTGACCGATGCAGCCACGGACCGGTCTTTCATCTCTCAGCTTGAAAGGTTGGGAATCAACATCTTGTTGGCAGATACCAACGCCTGATACAAAAAGGAGGTAAGCGGAAGCCATAACCAATCTAAACTTCACTCGAATGGTAAAAACTTGCGTATTGTTTCCAGTAAGTCACCTGTTCACTTTCGGCAACTTCTCTTTCAAAAGTTGCCAACAAAATTACTAGGAGGAATAAAATGGCTAAGAAGTTCAGTCGTCGTGATTTTTTGAAGGGCGCCTCGTTGGCTGTGGCTGGCGGCGTATTAGCCGCCTGCGGCCCGACAACAGCCCCAACTGCCGCTCCTGAGGCAACCGCTACCAGCGGTGTCGTCCAACCACCGACCGCCGTGCCAACCCTGGTGCCTACTGCAGTTTTGGTCGGCACCGGGACGAAAGAGCTCAACTTTTGGACTCAATGGGGCGCAGGTTACCCGGATAAGGTATGGGGCGAGCTCGCCAAGCTGCCCGAGTTTAAAGATTATCTGGGCGATTATAAATTGAGCGTTTTGAACAAATCAGAAGATAACCTGGTTACCTCGCTGGCTGCCGGCGTACCCCCTGATTGCGGCGCTAACTACAACTACCTGGATTACATGGCCCGTGATGTCTGCCTGCCGATCGATGATTTATTTGCCGCCAGCAAACATTTTAAGAAAGCCGATTTCCTCGAACCCGTCTGGGCGGTCTCGACTCATAAGGGCAAGATTTATGGCATGCCCTTCAACGAGTGCTTTGTGCGCTACGGCATGATGATCAACACCAAGCTGGTCAAAGACGCCGGGCTGGATGCGGATAAAGTGCCTGAGACCTGGGATGAATTGCTGGATTGGCACAAAGTGCTGACCAAGTTCGACAGCGCCAAGAACTTGAAAATTGTGGGCTTTGACCCAACTGACTTTATGATGGATTCGGTCTGGTCGACGGATGGTTGGGCGCCGGGTGTTTCCTGGGATTTCACCTATTACGATGAGGCAAATGCCAAGTTCAACCTCAATAATGATCAGATGATCGATTGCTTTACCAATCACAAGAAGTTCATGGATGTAATTGGTGCCGATAACCTGGCTGGTCTGCATGCGGCAGAAGGACAGGGCGTCTGGGGTCCTGCTTTTGATGCCCAGGTCGAGACGGTTGTCTTGCAGGGCTATTGGGCCTGTGGTCAGGAAGTGGTTTCCAAGCCGGAAATCGTCCCCTTCCTCAAATATACCTGGATCCCGGTGCCGGCAGCCCGCAAGGGCGTCAAGGCCCAACTGGCAGGCGGGCATACCCTGCTGACCTTCAAGGGTACCAAGGTGCCGGAAGGCACCTATGCGATGCAGGAATTCTGCAATACCAAGGTCGCCAGCGACGTGATCTTCAAGCTGGCTGGTTTCCTGCCTGCTGTCAAGTCCTACCTGGATACTTTCGATACCAGCACGACGCCCGGGCTGGATTTCTTCTTCAAATCGTCCAAGGAAGCGACCGAATGGCACGGCCCCGAGCAGTGCCCAATCGTGAACTTCGTTGGTAAAACCTATATTGAAGTTCGTGAAAAAGTGGCGCGCGGCCAGATGACGCCGCAGGAAGCTGCCAAGGACCTGCAGGACCGCTGTACGGAAGAATTGAAGAACGCTGGTTTCTCTAGCTAACTGTCTGGTTGGCAGATGGGCTTGCAGTGCATTCCCTGACTGCAAGCCCATCTGATATTTTTGACGAGGTGGAACATGGCTGTGACAACCGCCAAGAGGCAAAAGATGTCGCGGATGGAGCGGCGCAATTTCTGGCTGGGCCTGGCTTTTATCTCCCCCTGGCTGATTGGGTTCTTATTATGGACGGTTTTTCCGCTGGTTTCATCGATCTACTACAGTTTCACGCGTTACGACCTGCTGCGTCCCCCGGTTTTCATCGGCCTGGCGAACTTTGTTGAAATCTTCACGCGTGATAAGACTTTCGGGGTCGTTGCCAGCAACACGCTTTACTATGTGCTGATTGGCGGCCCGTTGAGTGTGGTGGCTGCTTTCCTGCTGGCCAGTTTGTTGAACCTGAAAATCAAGGGGCGCTCGGTTTTCCGGGCGATATTCTTCTTCCCGGCCATCGTCCCGGCGGTGGTGGTAGCCATGATCTGGTCGTACCTGCTCAATACCCAATATGGGTTGGTGAATGGCGCCTTGCAGGCGATGGGTATGCAGGTGATCCGCTTCCTGTCGCAGCCCAGCCTGGCCAAACCTTCCTTGATCATGATCAACATGTGGGCTTCAGGTACCGCCATGGTTATCTTCCTGGCCACACTGCAGGACGTGCCGCGTGAATATTACGAGGCGGCCACGGTGGATGGCGCCAATGCCTGGCATAAATTCTGGAACATCACCATCCCCATGAGCTCGCCTATCATTCTCTACAACCTGGTCATGGCCTTTATCTGGGGTTTCCAGGATTTTACCCTGCCGCAGTTGCTGACCGGCGGCGGGCCTAACCAGGCGACCCTGTTTTACTCCTTATACCTTTATCTGAATGCTTTCGTCTACCTGCGCATGGGCAAAGCGGCTGCCTTAGCTTGGATTTTGTTTGCCATCATTGTTGTTTTTACCCTGATCACGTTCCGCCTCTCTGGTCGCTGGGTGTATTACGGTGGCGGTGACGATTAAAGGAGAATGGCATGAACCCGTTTCAATATACCGAACCTCAAGTGCACAAGTATGTCTCGCCAATGCAGAGGTTCCTGTCATTTTTGAAATATGCCATCCTGCTGGTGCTGGGCGCAAGCTACCTGCTGCCTTTTTACTGGATGGTTTCTTCAGCCCTCAAGAATGAGAACCAGGTGTTTGTTGTCCCGCCGGTGCTGCTGCCATTACCACCGCGTTGGTTGAACTTCCTGGAATCCTGGACCTCGCTGCCATTCAATACTTACCTGTTCAACACGCTGATCAAATATGCCCTACCGGTCACCATTGGCACAATGCTGTCTTCGGCGATTGTAGCTTACGGTTTTGGGCGGATCAAGTGGCGCGGGCGCAATATCTTCTTTGCGATTTGCCTGTCAACCATGATGGTGCCTTTTCAGGTGACGATGGTGCCGCTGTTCGTCATTTTCAGGCAGATGCACTGGATCAATACGTTCCTGCCGTTGGTGGTGCCGGCCTTTTTTGGCAATCCTTATTTCATCTTTCTGCTGCGCCAGTTCTTTAGATCCATTCCGGAAGAGCTTTCGGATGCGGCGCGCATCGATGGGGCCAGCGAACTGGGCATCCTGTTCCGGATCATCTTGCCCCTCTCACGCCCGGCGCTGACGGTTACTGCCTTATTCACTTTTATGGGCGCCTGGAATGATTATCTCGGCCCGTTGATCTATCTGCAAAAACCGGAACAATACACGCTGGCGGTGGGCATCGAGTTTCTGCGGACTGCCATGACCACCAAAACCACCCATTCAGCCCTGTCTTATCCCTATCTGATGGCGGTCAGCGCGGTGGTCACCTTGCCTATCGTGATCCTGTTCTTCTTCGCCCAGCGTACCTTCATTGAAGGTATAACCTTGACCGGGCTCAAGGGATAAAAAAGATTCACCACAACCCACAAGGGGTGCTGCGCGAAGACACAAAGAGAAAAAAGAAAGAACACATAGAAAGCGCAATAAATATTCTTAGGAAAGGAATATACCATGTCTAGAAAGATCGTATTACTCGGCGCGGGGAGTGTAAAGTTCTGCGAGGGTTTGATCCTGGATCTGATCCGGGATGGCAGTGAATATGAGCTGGGGCTGGTGGATATCGACCCCAACGCCCTGGATATCGTCTACAACCTGGCCAAACGCCTGGTTGAGGGTTACAAAGCCACGATCACGGTCAAGAGCTCGCTGGAACGGCGCGACTTGCTGGCCGGAGCGGATGCAGTCATCACCACGATCGGCGTGGGCAGCCGCCCGGCCTGGGAGCAGGATGCCTGGATCTGCCGCAAGTTTGGGATCTATTTCCCGGTGGCAGATACCTACGGCCCGCCCGGCATCTCGCGCTGCCTGCGCATGATCCCACCCATGGTCGATATCGCCAATGATGTGGTTAAAATGTGCCCGCAGGCGCTCTTTATCAATTACTCGAACCCCATGTCGTGCATCACGCGTTCCATCTATAAAGCCACCCAGGCTAAAGTGGTTGGATTGTGCATCGGCGTCAAGGAAATCCATGACCAATTGTGTGGCATCCTGGATGTGAAACCGGAGGAAGTGTGGTCGACGGCAATCGGCGTCAACCATTTCACCTGGTTCATCGAGCTGCGTTACCAGGGGCGGGATGCCTGGCCGCGGCTGCGCGAGAAATATATCCAGAAATATGGCAAAGATAAACCGGGGTTGTGCTGGGAGCTTTTCCAGGCATATGGCTGCTGGCCGGCGGTCGGCGACGGGCACGTAGTGGAATTCATGCCCGGCGAATGGCAGAAAAAAGGCGGGTTTTATGGCAAGACGCTGGGCATCGACAGCCCGCATAACCTGGACCGGGATATCATCGAGCGCGACGAACGCGTCTTCCAGCACATGAAAGACAAGGCTTACGGGCGCGTGCCTTACGATGTCGACGATGAGGTGGGGGAATACTCGCAGACTGTGGCTATTTTGAACGCCTACTTCCACGACCGTCCCATGTGGATTTCAGCCAACCTGCCCAATTTTGGCCAGGCGTCCAACCTGCCAATGGGGGCTGTGCTCGAATCGACCGCCCTGGTGAATGGTTCTGGTTTCCATCCTTTCGCCTTTGGCGAAGTGCCGCTGGGGGTTGCTGCTCACCTGCAGCGGGTGATCGGGGTAGAAGAGCTGACGGTTGAAGCCGCCCTCAAGGCTGACCGCAACCTGTTCGTGCAGGCCCTGATCGCCGACCAGAATGTGCAGACTCTCAAGCAGGCCGAAGAGCTGGCGGATGCATTATTGGAAGCGCAGAAACAGTGGTTGCCTAATTTCTATAAATAACCAACTCTTAAGAAACCGGGTTTCTTCTTCGAAACCCGGTTTCTGGCCCACGACCTAAAATGAACCCACGTGAACGTGTTTTGACTGCCCTGCACCGCCAGATACCCGATAAAGTACCGCGGGAAATGGGGTTTACTCCCCCGGCGCTGGAGGAATTCATGCGCCGCACCGGCGCAGACGACCCAGTGGCGTATTTTGATTATGAAGTGCGCCAGGTTGGCCTGGCGCCAACTCACCTGGAGATTGACTTTACCCCCTGGGTGGGTAAACTTCCGGCGGTAGCCTGGGTTAACGAGTGGGGCATCGGGCACGTGCCCGGCTCGCTGTACCATTTCCACGACTATGTCCATCCGCTGTTAAAAGCCAGCACGGTGCAGGAAATCCAGGACTTCCCACTGGCGGATGTCAGCGCGGCTTACCGTTACACCGAGATG
>Ga0315282_10005794_pt1 | contig 20905 bp, 16 predicted proteins | sample YL17G07_20_MG_FD_203693 | JGI IMG/M metagenome (GOLD analysis project Ga0315282, IMG submission 203693) | Sediment microbial communities from Yellowstone Lake, YNP, Wyoming, USA - YL17G07_20 | ecosystem: Environmental > Aquatic > Freshwater > Lake > Sediment | place: USA: Wyoming | collected... | reverse complement strand
AAAAATTGTTTCAGGTCCGTTTTTTGCATATCTTGATCGGTTATGGATCTGTTTGATAAGCGCATTTTGGCTTGTTTAAGGAATAAGAAAGCATTTTACACCAATTTCGGAACAAGCATGCGCGCTATGCGCGAGTCCTGCGCCCTGTTACTTTTTTCTTGTTTTTGATGCTTCTGGCTTTTCTTTGGATAGGCGAAGTTGTATATCATCCTGTATTAATTCGAGACTTCTCAGGATATCTGCATAAGAAGTGCCTGCTGAGAACGCGATGACTGCGGCTGTGCCAACAATGATTTTCGTGTCATGGCCGAGTATTTCTCTCGCCTCTTCTGGAACATGTAGCACGTCAGACTCGATCTTCGCGATTATTGTTTTGAGCTCACCCAATTTAAGATCACCAGTTCTAATAGAATCCCTGAGCTATTCTAAGTTTACTCTGCGCGCATTCCTTTTTTTGGATCATTAGTGCTCAACTGTAAAATTTAAACGTAAGTCTAAACCTGTACGGCCCGCCAAAAGCCTATTTTCAAAATAGCTATCTCTGCCTTTTACATGCACCAATATTCACTGAAAACACGCTCTCTGTCCTTCTTGTGTACATAATCGCATTCCCACAACCTCGTTGCCCATAATGGTATTAGCGTGACTGAGGCTATGGCCCATAGAAGAGGGATGTGCTCATGATCGAATAACTTATATGACAACGAAGTCAACCAAGCATAAATGGGGGTTTCAGTTATGACCTGTATAATTGGGGCTGTTTGCCAAGATGGTTTAGTCATAGTCGGCGACAAGAAAGTGAAAGCTGGTCAAATGACTTACTATGAGAATAAGATAATATGGGTTGAGAAATACGAGAATTTAGTGGTCGCTGCTGCCGGTTTTCTGGACATTCGCGAAAAATTCGTTCAGGATATTAGAAACTTGCACCTTTTGGAGAAAAAAGGGATAGTGAAGAATGATCCATCAAGAGGATTCGTTGGGCTAACTGAGGATATCGCTCACAGGCTGTATGAAATCTACGGACCACGGTACAAGGCGGAGGGATTCGACTACGAATCCGAGGCTTTTGAAGCGCTTGTTTGTCACAAGCCCAAGTCAGCTCCACCATTCTTGTATTGTGTCGATTCAGTGGGGACTTCGAGTAAAGTGAATGACTACAAAGCGATCGGGACCGGAGCGCAGTACGCTTACCTTTTCATCAAACCGTCTTATTCAAAAAGAGCAGTTATGGACGACATGGCAGTGATCGCTACATTTATCATTCGCCTAATAGACACGTACCAAATAGACGATTCGATTGGAGCAGACGAAGAAGGCAAGGTTCAAATATGGAAGTTTCCGAACGAAACTCATCCATACGAGGTTGGCGGTTCTCAGCTCAACAGAATCCTAAAAGATGCTGAAAATCGGTTAAAAAAGTTCAGTGATTTCTTGATTCTCGGAAAATAGGTTCCTGACAAAATTGTGGCCAACACCGAGAATATTTTTTATGCAACATTCGTTACTAGATGATTCTGATGTCTAGAGTTAACCTCAAATCAAAACTCACACTTTTCGATGTGACAAATCTAGTAGTGGGGGGTATAATAGGAGCTGACATTTATGTGGCTTCAGCTTTTGGAGCGGGTCTTCTCGGGCCATTTTCATTAATTGTGTGGGTCGTCGCCGGATTTATGGCCATAGTCATTGCACTGTGTTTTGCTCAATGCGCCGCGTTGCTTCCGAAAGTCGGCGGACCATACGCATATGCCCACGCAGCATGGGGAACCTTTGCAGGCTTTATTGTCGGCTGGTCCTTGTGGCTTGCTGAATGGATGTCACTAGCCGTTTTTCCAGTGGCTTTCACACAGTACTTGATGTTCTTCTTACCAGGTCTTGACTTGATTTCTCAAGTCATCGTGAAAGTGTTATTCGTTGTCTTTCTCATAGTCACAAACGTTGGCGGAGTCAAGGCTGCGGGAAGAATAAATGACGTGCTTACGTTGGTCAAGCTTGCTCCACTGATTTTCTTCACTGTAGTTGGTTTACTATACATGGGCTCAAACATGACTACGGTTAACATGAATTTCTCGCCATTCCTACCATATGGTTTTGGCAATTTTGGGGCGGCTCTCGTCTTGATATTCTGGGCATATGCAGGCTTTGAAATCTCAACCATCCCAGCAGAGGAAATAAGAGACCCGAGCAGAACAATCCCTAGAGCTATAATACTTGGAATTTCAATCGTGACCATTTTCTACTTAACAACGAACATTGTGCTCTTCGGGGTGAGGCGATGGGACTGGCTGCAAAATGACAATGCACCTTTAGCGACAGCAACAGGCATGGCGTTAGGTTCGATCCCGGCGCTGGCGCTCATCGGCGGAACCATAGTCGGAGGCGGAGCTCTGATTTCTGTGACTGGTTCTGACGAATCAGGAATGATAGGAACGTCAAGGCTCGGATATGCCCTTGCTGCTGACGGTCTGTTTCCGCGAGTCTTCGCAAAGATTCATCCTAGGTTTAAGACGCCTTACCTAGGAATAGTCATTCAGGCAGTTACTGCCTTGGTGGCAGCGATCATTGGTGGCTTAAGCATGCTGATTGCTACATCCGTGTTCTTTATGGCGATCGCCTACGTGGCAACTAGCGCATCGATTTTTTCTTTACGCCGCAAGGGTGCAAAGGCTCAGTTCCATCTTAGAGGGGGCTGGGTGATTCCAAGTTTAGGAGCGGTTTTCTCTCTTTATCTAATCACGCAATGCTCACTCACTCAAATCGCGTTAGGTCTAATCCTGCTTTCTATAGGGGTGCCAATCTACGTCAAATATTCCCCGAAGAAGGAAATTGCTGAACTCAGAGAGGCATTGCTTTCCAGCGAATCTATCATGAAAAGAGCGTACAGTCAGGAGGAGAGGTTTTTGGCTCATGCCTTGATGCACATAAAGAGGGTATATAGAAGAATTGCTGGCAAGAAGCAGACGTGGAATGAAACCAAGTAGGCCTAACCTCCTGTTTTCGGAGACGCTCCTTCTGCAGGTACTACAGGTCACTGCTTTGTGATGGTCAAAACTGAATTGTAGAATTTAGACGTAAGTCTGAACTTATACGGCCCCAGCGACTAATTTTCCTGTTTTAGGAAAAAATCTTGCTTATTTTGGGCAGATAACTTGCCTGATCTGGTATTCACTTTTTGCATCTATCTATATGTCAGATATGGTCTAAACAGCAAGAACTTCGCAATTTCCCGCCAAACGATAGTGAGAAGAGCGAAGGCAAAGATCAGGCCAAGCTGACTGGCCGTGAGTGCCGAAAGCCTGAGCTGCAACCCTACTGAAGGTACGCTGACTGCAACGAGCAGGAAAGAGAAAGCAAGAACTGCCCACACGTCCATCACCCTATTTGACAAAGGACCCAAGATGTAAAGCGGTTCCTTTTCTGAACGTGAAACAAAGGCAAGGATTACATGGCCCATTATCCAAGCAGAAAAGGCGAAAGTCTGCGTTTCAATGTTAGAAAGGTTTTGCCAACGTGCGTAGAAGTACGAGAGCATGACGGCTGCAAAAAGACTTGCCGCGGAGACTGCAATGTCGACTATCATTCCTGAATCAGGGAACTTTGCTTTCGAATCCCTTGGCTTCCGTCTGTAAATCGTTCTTTCAGCGGGCTCTGTGACAAATCCGGCAGAGGCAGCGAGATCCATGAAAAGTTCGAGGACGATTATCTGTATTGGGGCAAACGGTAAGGGTACGCCTAGAACCAGAGGCAAAAGGAAGATTGAGATCAGCGCAGCCTTAACAGACAGATAATAGCTCAAGCCTTTTCTGAGGTTGTCAAAGAATTTGCGGCCCTCAAAGATCGCTTGCCCAATAGTCACAAAATTATCATCGGTCAATACAACATCTGCCGCTTCTTTAGCCGCGTCAGTACCTTTTATGCCCATTGCAATGCCAACATCTGCCCCTTTAAGAGCCAGAGTATCGTTGACACCGTCACCAGTGACCGCAACAACTTCGTTGTTTGCATGTAACGCTTTTACCAGCCGATACTTATGCTCGGGCGTCGTTCTCGCAAAAACGGAGACTTCCTTCACAACCTTCTGCAGTTCCTCATCAGAAAGCCTGTCCAGCTCCTCACCAGTTAGCACTCTCTCTGAAGGGATGCTCACACTCTTCGCAATGTAAGCGGCGGTCTGCGGATGATCACCAGTGACCATGATCGTCCTGATTCCCGCTCTATGCGCGGTCTCTATGGTTTCTTTGACGCCTTGACGTGGAGGATCCTCGATGGAAACCAGCCCCACAAAATCCCAATTTGACTCCAATTCTGAAAACGGCAAATCCGCTTCTTTAGCGGAGACCTTTTTTTCTGCAACAGCAATTACTCTCCCTCCTTTCGCTGTTTCATTTCTGAGCTCCTCTTCAACAGCGCCATTGCTGTCTGACGAGGTTAGAATTTCCTCCGGCGCTCCAACAGCCGAAAGCCAGAAACCATCATTTCTCACACGCAAAACAGCTCTGGTCCGTTTGTTGCTCTCAAAACCGCGTTCGCGGAGAATCCTTCCGAAATCCGCTTTGACTCCGAGTTCGCTGGCCTTTTCGAGAACTGCCTTGTCAGTGGGAGACAATGACATCTCAGTTAATGCAGCTGTTGCTGCACTAAGCGTTCTGGCCTCTTCGTTCCGTGGAAAAACGTGGGCAACTTCCATCTTGTTCTCAGTGATTGTTCCTGTCTTGTCAGTAACGATGACAGTTGCGTCACCTAGAACTTCGGTAGCTTTGAACTTCTTAACCAGGAAACCCTTTTGCGAAAGCCTGTAGGAGCCTATCCCCAAGATCATTGTAATTATGATTGGCAATTCTTCAGGGATAGCAGCAAAAGCAAGTGCAAGCCCTGTCAGAATCAGCTGGACAAGATTCTGTGATCCGAAGCGCAGGAAGCCTATAGACGGTATGATTACGCTGAAGAAGAGAGCAACCCAAGCAAGGGTTTTCGAGAGCGACTTCATCGCCAATTGCAGTGGGGTCCTCGGAGGTTTGATCCTTTCAGCGAGAGCGGAAATCTTGCCGAAACTGGTGTTTCTGCCAGTGGCGTAAGCTTCTCCTCTTCCTTCGCCCGAGACGATTAAGGTTCCAGCAGAAACGTCATCTCCAACCCTTTTCTCTTTGGGAAGAGATTCGCCTGTCAAAATCGACTCATCAACTTGAACATCGTAAGCTACGTCAAGTTTGCAGTCAGCAGCAATTCGTGTGCCCTGAGTGAAAACCAAAACGTCGCCGGGAACCACTTTCTCAGTTTCAACCTCAACTATGATGCCGTCCCGCATGACTCTAGTTTTTGGAGCGGCCAGCTCAGAAAGCGCAGATATGGCTTTCTTGGCGCGATATTCGTTCCAGATTTCGACAAAAACCAGCACAAAGATAATGCTGAAGATTGTCAAGGCATCTTCCGGGCTTCCGAAAACCGTGTAGGCTACACCAACGACAAGCAACAGCAAAATCATAGGTTCAGTTACTTCTTCCTTCGCGATACCGAGGAAACTTGTCTTCTGAGGTCTGACAAACTGGTTTCGCCCGACCTGTTCAAGTCTTCTTTCAGCTTCGACATAAGAAAGTCCCTTTGACTTCTTGTCCAAGCCTTCCATACTTCGACTTAAACCAGCTCCAGATTTTAAGAGTTTGCGCCTCAAAAATACATAAAAATCAAGGTATGGTCACGCTTGACTGAGTAAAGGCAAGAAGCAGGAAACAAAAAAGAAGGTTTATATCGTCATTCTAGTGCTCAGATTAATTCACAAGATTGGGAGTTCGCGTGATGAGTGTAGCCGAGCCGATTCTTGAATGCATTAAGACAATCAAAACACAGGCCCAGCTTCTGCGTTCAACAAGCGCATTCAGAGACTTCTTAAGTGCACGCTAATGGTTTGAGTAAAATCAACGTTTCAGAGGCCTACAGTCATGCTTCAGTACCTGTTTCTTCTCTGAATTGCAGTCTGTAGAATGAGCTGTACAATCCTTTCTTGCGCATAAGCTGTTCATGCGTGCCTCTTTCCACTATTGACCCTTGGTCGATGGTCAAGATTTCATCGCAAAGCCTAATGGTTGAAAGCCTGTGGGCAATTATTATCGTCATTCTGTTGCGCATCAGTTTCTTTAGGGCTCTCTGTATCACCAGTTCGGTGTAGGCGTCAACTGAGGATGTTGCCTCGTCCAGCACCAAGATTTCCGGATTCGCGACTAGCGTTCTAGCAAAGCTTATGAGTTGTCTTTGGCCTATGGATATGTTTGAAGACCCTTCCTGTATCATGTAGTCGTAATCGTTGGGAAGCTTCATTATGAAATCGTGGGCACCGACGGATTTTGCTGCATCTACGACTTCTTGGTCTGATGCTTGAAGTTTCCCGAACCTTATGTTTTCCTTTATGGAAACTGAAAAGAGAAACGAGTCCTGTAGCACTATGCTCATGTGGCCTCTCAAAGAGGCAAGCGGGATGTCTTTTATGTCATGCCTATTGATGAGGATTCTGCCTTCGTTTGGATCGTAGAATCTGGCGAGAAGGTTGATTATTGTGCTTTTTCCTGCGCCTGTCTGGCCGACAATCGCGAGTTTCATGTTGCGTTTCAGGGTGAAGCTGATGTTCTTTAGAACTTGGACGTCTGGGTCGTACGCGAAATTGACGTTTTCAAACTTGACTTCTTCGATCATTGCAGTGCAATGCTCCTTTCAGGCGGTGCGTCCAAGACTTCGATTTTTGTGTCTATTACGTCGAATATTCTTTCAATTGCAGACATGGCCGACTGGTACTGGTCATACATGGATACAAGGTCGACGAGCGGCATGAAATATGAGAACTGGTACTCGGTGAAGGCTACCAGAATTCCTAGCGTGATTGTTCCGGTCAACACAGCATTAACGCCATAGAACAGAATTATCATGGTTCCAATCAGTCTTAATCCTATTACGAACGGCGTGTATGACGAACCTATGAGGATGGCTCTGATTGTTGCCTTGACGTTTTCGTCTTGGCTTTTCAGGAACTTCTTTTCTGTTTCCTGCTCCTGCGCGTAGGCCTGAGTAACTTTTATGCCTGCAAGGTCTTCCTGCATCCTTGCAGTCAATCCTGAAGTCGTGATTAACGTTCTCCTGTAAGCAACTCTTGAGTATTTTCCAAGATACCACACCAGCACCAAGGCCACAGGTAGAACGGACATGGCAAGAAGTGACAGTCGAAGGTCAAGATAGAACATCACAGCGAAAGAACCTAGTATCGAGGAGACGTCTACAAGAATGCTCGTAAGTCCCACTCTCAGGAATATTCTGACGGTGTTGGCGTCGTTCGTCGGGCGGGATATAATTCTTCCAGCTTCACCTTCCGAAAAATATCTGAGGGAGATGACTTGCAGTTTTTCCATCATGTCGTCTCTCATTTTTGCAACTACGTTTTCTCCGACTACTCGCATCTGATAGGTTTGGATGTACTGAAACACGTAGTTGCCTAGAATGATAGCGGCGAACAAGGGGATCCACCAGAGGAACCCCATAAGGTTCTTGGGATCTGTCACGCTGGGTGTTATTATTCGGTCGATGGCTATCGCGTGCATGTAGGGTGAAGCCAAACCGGTAAAGGCGCCGATTATCGTGGCGGTGATGCCGATTCTCAGGTTTCGTTTGTTAGCTTGAGCGTACTCGTAGACTCTTCTAATCAGCACCCGGTCAGGAACGGTTCTTTTTCTTTTCTCTTCCTGTTTTGTGGAAAACGTTCCATATGAACCTGACACTAGGCACCACCCGTTTCCTCTAAGATAGGTGAAGCTTTTTGGACAAACTGTGTTTCATAGACCTTTTTGTAGATGCCGTTCTTTGCTATGAGCTCGTCGTGCGTGCCGAATTCAGCTACTGAACCGTTTTCAAGGACCAGTATTTTCTCAGCGGTCTTTATCGTTGAGAATCTCTGCGCGATTATGAGAGTGGTCCTTGTCTTCGTTGCTTCTTCGATTGCAGATTGAATTTCTTGCTCCGTCTTCGCGTCCACGAAAGACAACGAATCGTCCATTATCAGCATCTTCGGATTGCTCACAAGCGCTCTGGCTATGGTTATTCTCTGCTTTTGACCTCCCGACAGCGTGACACCCCTTTCTCCCACGGGCGTGTCGTAGCCGCATGGAAGCGATTCAATGAAATCGTGTATTCTGGCTGCCTTGGCAGCTTGCACTATTTCGTCCATTGAAGCGTCAGGCTTGCCGAAAGCAATATTCTCCCTGATCGTTCCAGAAAATAGGAAAACATCCTGCAACACCACGCCTATCTGCCGCCTGAGAGAATCAAGCTTGAATTGGCGTATGTCTGTGCCATCTATCCTTATGTTGCCCGCTTGAATGTCATAAAACCTTGGAATTAGGTAAATCAGAGAGCTTTTTCCAGATCCTGTTGCGCCGAGTATCGCTATTTTTTCGCCGGGCTGCACCGCAAAAGTAACGTTAATTAACACAGGTCTATCTTTTACATATCCAAAGGTCACGTTTTCGAGTTCAAGCTTTCCTTTTTCTATCTTTATGTCTTCGGCGTCAGGCAGATCTTCAACGTTTCTCGGCGCGTCTGTCATTTCAAGGACTCTTTCCAGTCCAGCGTAAGCGGCGATCCATGTTCCCAAAGTCTGGCTTAGGTCCCTTATGGGAAAGGTTAGTCTCATCATGTATCTGGCAAAGAGAATTATGTCACCGACCATCAAGGCGGAGCCCGGAATGCTTATCGAATACCCTGCGTATACGTAGACCAAGGCTATTCCGAGCGTGAGTATCGCTGGACCAAGTGGCATGTAGATTGATTGTATCTTGCCCGCGGTGATCGCTGTGTTCACGTATATGTTTTCTACCTCTTTGAATCCATCAACAACGTCTTTTTCTCGACGGAATATCCTGACTGTTTTCATTCCAACGATGTTTTGTTGTATGTAGGAGCTCAATCTTCCTATGATTAGTTGCATTTTTCTGAAGAGGGGCATCGTGTCTACCCAGAGGCGTGTTGTGAAATAGAAGATCAGCGGCATCGTGGCCATGGAAATCAGGGTCATGATTGGACTTATGGGGTAGATTATCACAATGATGATAATTGTGAAGAAGACAGCGTTGAGAACAGTGCCAAGCCATGTTCTCAGAAACATATCAACCATTTGAAGGTCCACTGTGGCTCTTGACGTGAGATCACCCACAGCCACAGAATCGTAAAAACTGAAAGATTTACTCTGCAGTGAACGGTAATATTCGGTTCTTATGTCTCGCACTATGTACTGAGACATTGCCCCGTGCACGAGGGTCAAAACGAAGTTTGAAATGGCATAGCCTATTCCGGCCAGTACGATGATCGATAAATAGCCCCATAGAAGACTGGTGTTGGACGGGGGTCCGATAACGTTGATTATGATGAAGGTGGTGTATAATGGTTCCAGTGAGAACAGAATGGATCTTACCAATGCGAGAATGACTATTGCCACGATGAACCAGCAGTATCTCCTGTGATACTTCATCAGTCTCTTGAAAGCCGAAAAGGACTGAGTGAAGCCCTTTTGCGGTTTAAGCGACTTAGCATAATCCAGAAGAGGCTTTGCTATACTCATTATGGTCTTCTTAGCCTAGTCGAAACGCCTCAACTCAATATAAAGATTTCCAGAACTCTAATCTATTGAATGTCAATAAATGGAAGTCTTGCTGCTTGAAGGTTTGGACTGGCTTTTGTACCTGAACATTTGCAGATCTATTGTCAGCTGGCTAATTCGATGACTTTTTTCTGACCTAGTCATAAAACTTCTCGGCCTGCTCTTGCTCTAGAAAGTAGGGGTCTTCAATGTTCCACACGACTGTCCTGTTCTCACAGTCTGGCATCTGTACAGTATTGCATCTTTGTGTCTTTGCTCCATCGCGAGGCGGGCGGAGCCCCGTGTAGCTTTTGTGTTACCGGACTTGCTCATGCTTAAGATGCAGCTTCTATGGCATAAAACACATCGTTGCTTGGGCAGCGGACGATCTGAATGGGGCAGCTTCAAGCATCGACCCGTACACTGAACTAGTTGTACAAAATGCCCTGAAGAAGCTCTTTGAGAACAGACTGGCTATCATAATAGCACACAGATTGCCGACCATACGGCTCTGCGATGAAATCATGGTCATCGACGAGGGCAAAGCTGTGGAGCAAGGAACCCATTTATAACTTATGAAAATTGACGGGCTTTACAGTGCATTTTACAGGACGCAGTTCAGGGAAGAAGGTTTTGAGACGGTACCAACTGATTCGTAACAAGAAATGTAGCACGCCACTTGCAAGACTTAAACGGAAGTCAAGACCTGCACGACGCTGCCAAAAATCTCGTTCAGCAGACTGCGCTGCTTACTGGTGAGCTGGCTTTCAGGCTGCTTTCTCTTGTGTTGAAATATTCAAGATTGAAAAATAAAGCTTTTTGAAGATGCCCCATACCGCCACTGCTGGTTCTTAAGGTTTTTAGAATCTCAGTTTGCGGCTTTTCACTCGAACGTTCTGCTCAAACTCTTTGGCTAGCTCTTCAAGCAGCGCTCTCTGGTGGGCTGTTAGCTTGTCAGGAACTGCTATGTTAACTCGAACTAGAAGGTCGCCTCTGCCGTATCCCCTGAACCTTGGCATTCCTTTGCCTTTGAGCTTGACAATTTCCCTAGGCTGAGTTCCAGGGTGAATTTTTACGTTGGTATTTCCCTCCAAAGTAGGCACCGGAACCTCTGTTCCAAGAGCCGCTTGAGGAAACCCTAGAATCAGATCATATATGAGGTCGTCTCCGTCTCTCATGAAATATTGGTGGGGGGTCACATGGATTACGACGTACAGGTCTCCGGGAGAACCTCCGTCTGGAGGCGTTTCTCCTTCTCCGTGGAGCCTAAGCTGATACCCGTCGTCAATGCCTGGCGGAATCCTTACGCTGATCTGTCGTTCTTTTTCAGCGAGGCCAGTGCCCTTGCATCTAGGGCACGGCGTGTCTATGATTTTGCCTTTTCCCTCGCATGCAGAGCAAGGCGTAACTCGCACGAACATTCCGAAGCCGCTTCTGCTCACATTCTGAATCTTTCCTGTGCCCTTGCACTTGGGACATGTTCTCGGTGAAGTGCCAGGCGCGGCGCCGGTGCCGTCGCAGAGATCGCATTTTTCGGTTCTCGAAATTTCTATTTCCTTTTCTGCGCCTGTTGCGGCCTCTTCTAGACTAATGTCGAGGTCGTAGACAATGTCGCGGCCTATGCTGGCTCTTTCTTCGAAGTAGCGTTCGCCGAAAAAGGAGTCGAACAAGCTGCCGAGGCCGAAGCCCAAGTCTCTGAGTATAGACTCGAAGTCTGCGCCTCTGAATATGTCTTCAGTCGTGTAGCGTTGGTCGAATCCTGCGTGGCCGAGCATGTCGTACTGTCTTCGTTTTTCTTCGTCTGACAGAACGGCGTAGGCTTCTGATATCTCCTTGAACTTTTCCTCAGCGTCGGGTGCCTTGTTTCTGTCTGGGTGATACTGCAGCGCAAGCTTTCTGTACGCATCTTTAATCTCTTCTGGAGAAGCGTTTCTGGGAACGCCGAGTATCTCGTAGTAGTCTCGTTTACCTGCCATTCTCTTTACCGTCAAGCTCGTAAGGCTGTTATCCGGTCAGAACTTTCTCATTTCACCTTGTAGTCGTCTGAATCGACCACTTTTTTATCGCTGCCAGTTGGAGCTTGTCCGCCTGCTTGACCTTTCTGTTTTGCATAGTCAGCGGCGGCTTGCTGATAGATGACCGTTCCGACTTCTTGGAGCACCTTCTGGAGTTCTTCAGACTTTGCTTTCATCTTCTCCAAGTCGGTGCCTGCTAAAGCGTCTTTCAGTGCAGAGACAGCCGTGTCTATCTTGTTCTTCTGGTCCTCCGTGAGTTTTTCTCCAAGGTCTTTCTTGGTTTTCTCTGCCGTGTATATCAGGTTGTCAGCGTTGTTTCTTATTTCTGCCTCTTCACGTTTCTTCTTGTCTTGCTCGGCGAATTGCTCTGCTTCCTTCATCAGTCTCTCTTTTTCTTCTTTTGAGAGCTTTGTTGAGGCTGTTATCGTTATCTTTGCTTCCTTGCCGGTGCCTAGGTCTTTGGCTGCTACGTTCAGTATTCCGTTGGCGTCTATGTCAAACGTTACTTCGATCTGTGGTACGCCTCTCGGTGCGGGAGGAATTCCTTCAAGATTGAACATGCCGAGTGACACGTTGTCGCTTGCCATTGCCCGTTCTCCTTGAAGCACATGAATCGTTACGGCGGTCTGGAAGTCTGCTGCTGTCGTGAAAATCTGGCTTCTTTTCGTGGGGATGGTGGTGTTCTTCTCTAGTATCCTCGTGAACACGTGGCCGAGTGTTTCTACGCCAAGGGACAGCGGTGTAACGTCAAGCAACAGAAGGTCCTTCACTTCTCCAGTGATCACAGCAGCCTGTATTGCAGCGCCGACTGCGACGCACTCCATCGGGTCTACTCCTCTCTCCGCAGGTTTTCCCATGATCTGCTCTACGAATCTTTGCACGTAAGGCATTCTAGTCATTCCGCCTATGAGGATTATCTTGTCTATGTCTTTGGGGGTCAGTTTTGCGTCTTCGAGAGCTTTTACGATAGTCTTCTCTGTTTTTTTGACTATCGGCTGAGCCAGGGACTCAAGTTTGGTTCTGGTTAGCGTGAAGTGTAGGTGCTTAGGTCCGGAGGAATCCGAGTATATGAATGGCAAATCAATATCTGTGCTCATCAGCGTCGACAACTCGATCTTTGCCTTTTCAGCGGCTTCCTTCAACCTTGCCAATGCCATTTTGCCACTGCGGAGGTCGATGCCCGATTGTCTTTTGAACTCTTCTAAGAGGTAATCCACAACCGCATTGTCCAGGTCGGTTCCTCCGATCTGGGTGTCGCCGCTGGTTGACAGTACTTGGAAGACTCCTTTGCCGAAATCCATCACTGTTACGTCGTGTGTGCCTCCGCCGAAACTGAAAACCAGTATTTTCATCTCTCTCTCCAGCTTGTCAACGCCGTAGGCGAGGCAGGCCGCAGTGGGCTCGTTTATTATTCTCATGACTTCGAATCCCGCTATCTCTCCAGCATCTTTCGTGGCTTGGCGTTGATTGTCGTTAAAGTGAGCAGGAACCGTTATCACTGCCTTTCTTATGGGAACTGCCAGAAAGTTCTCGGCGTCCTTCTTTATCTTCTGCAGGATGAAGGCGGAAATCTGCTGCGGCGTGTACTCCTTTCCCAAGATGCTGACTTTGTAGTCGGTTCCCATTTTTCTTTTTATCTCGTAGATTGTCCCTTCAGGGTTGGCGGTCGCTTGTCTCTTTGCTGGTTCCCCTATCAGCAGTTGCCCGTCTTTGGTGAAGGAGACGACGGATGGAAACATCTTTCCTGCCATTGTAGGTCCTTCAGCGCTCGGTATCACGGTTGCTCGTCCGTTCTCGAAAATGGCAGCTGCAGAGTTTGTCGTTCCAAGGTCTATGCCTATTACTTTCTCTCCAGATTTGACATTACTCATTTTGGTTCATCTCCTCTTGGGTTTTTGATGAAGGTTTTACAGCAACCTTAACGATGCTCGGTCTAATCACCTTTTCCCTCATAGTATAACCCTTCCTTACCTCCTCAATCACAGTGCAACCATCAACGCCGTCTTTCTCTATTTTGGCGACAGCGTTGTGTTTTGAGGGGTCAAAAGGTTTTCCCAAGCACTCTATCGATGAGACTCCCTCTTTTTCAAGCACCTTCCTCAGCTTTTTAAGGGTCATTTCAACTCCTTGGATGACAACCTCGGCGGAGTTGGAAGAACGTCCAGACTTGATTGCCATCTCCAGTTCGTCGACTACTTCCAACAGCTCGATGATCAGGTGTTCGTTGCAGTACTTCTTGACTTCTTCTAGCTGTCGGTCGGATCTTTTCTTCAGGTTTTCGAGGTCTGCTTGTGTGTACTTGAGGCGGGTGAGGAACCCCTCTGAACGTTTTTTCTCCTCGTCCAAAGCCTGCGCTAGTGTCTCGATCTTTGCTTTTTCTTCTTCAGGTTGTTGTTTTTTCTCCTCACTCATTTGAAGAGTCTCCGTAGAATGCTACCTATGGACTTCTAGCTTGCACGAACAGAAATATATACCTCACTCTCCAGGAAAACGCCAAAGGAATCGGCTATCCGAAAGGACTGCCTTCAACGCGACAGTTGCACGTGTTGCTTACTGCCTTTGCCATCCCCACTAGTGGAAAAGGATCGTCCTGCCTTCGCTCAGTCAAGCTCATCTGCATGAGATCCTAAGCGCAAACAGCCCTCTTGTTGAGCCTGTTCATAGCAAACTGTAATAGCCAGTTCTTCCTATGATTCTGGCAAGGGAAAGGATTGAATAGGAAGACCAGATTTCTCGTTGGGCTCGTTCTGGTGGCTTCACTGTTTGCTCTTCCGATAATCATTGCAGTAACTGTCAATGCAATCTGGACTTTAGCACTTTTCATCGCAGGCTTTTTTGTCAGCGTCTATTGGCTCTATCGCATGACCATTAAAAACATCAAGCCAAAATATCCCCTGGTGAATCCGGAAGGGCACCCAGACATCTATTCTGGCCGCATGCCCAGACCTATATATGAGGATGTGGAGAGGTATCCTTGGTTCTTCAGGAAGAAACGAAAGAAAACGGCGGACAACACAAAAAGAGTCGAGAAGAAACACTGACAGATGAAGGTTCATCCATCAAGCACGCTATTAGTCAGACTGTGACCTCTGGAATTGGTGTGAAAATGCAAGGATACCCTTAGGCATAGGCCCTGTGGATTGAAGATTATCGGAAGCAATCTTAAATATATCAGCACTTATTATCTCGAATTAATCGAAACATGCGTCTTGGCAATCTTGGGGCGGATGCGAAGAACTTGAAAGACAAGGACTATTCAAACCGCACAACAGGGGTTTCAGCAAAAGCTGTTCTCTATCGGGAAGCTGACGGGGCGAAATATGAAGTTGACCTGCCACTGACCTCACTTGTAGATGTCAAGAAGATGATGAGTGATCTTGGGCTTCCTTCGTACATTGACCTAGAATATTTTCCAATGCGAAGCGCCATTGCCACAATTTGGGCTTCACAAAGGGCGTACGAAATGCACAAGCTGTACGCTAAAGCTTACGAAAAGGAAATCAGCAACAAGTTTATCGCCGCACTTCTGTTTGGCGGTGCAGCCATGAAAGTCCACTGCGAACATTCAAATGGGAAAGGAGCACTGTCGCGAAGCATAAAGGACACGGACTTCATAGTTCCCAAGAGTCAAGGCTCAAGCTTCTGCAAGCTTCTTCTAAACATGGCCGAAGCTTTTGGAACACAATTTAAGTTCTTCAGAACTAAGAGTGACCTTCTCTTCAACGGCATGCGTCAAGGTCAAAGGTACAGGATTAGAACGATAAACGGGGTCACGCCAGAAGGGCTCCCAACCGTCACGGTGCTGGACATCTTCTGCGACTACATAGACCTGCGCCACAAGATCGAGGTCAAAGACTCTTTTGAACGTTCACGAGACAATCTGTACACTATTGGTTTGGAGTACCTCATACTGTCCAAATCGCAGTTCATCATGGATCTCCCAAGGGCGGACATTCACGTGCTCAAAGAGCACAGGCAAGAGTTCAGGGTCTTGCCCTACAACTATTATTCTCCAGACAAGGTTGTTCTGGGAATGGAGGAAAAAGACCTGAAAGATGTCTGCGCAGTTTTCCTCGACCACCCAATAGGCAAAGGGAAAGAGGAGATTGATAAGGACAAGATGCGGAAGACTCTGGACAAAGACAAGAAACTGGCTTTGACGGTGACGTTGAACCTTCAAAACATGGTGCAGAGAACTGAGCTTTTGGAAAAGTGGATGAAGAAGGGCGAGATCGCCACGGTTGTGGAGAGAATGCAAACTCTTTTGAACGTCTTGCCTCAGGTTGACAAGAAGTGGAACAAGCCTTGGTGGAACACTGCAGTTGAGACGCCCTTAATTCAGTAGCATCCTAACTCTTCCTTATCAAGTGGATGATTGCATTGTAGGCTTCTTTTCTCGATATGCCTGTCCTTGACAGTGGAAGGTCAAAGGTCTCTTTTCTTGAATGTAGCCTGATGCATGTTTCATGCGATGGTGTGATATATATTGTTACATCGGTATAGTCTGACCATCTTCCTTCTTTCACTGCATGTCCTTCCTTGAACTGAAATCCCTTGGCGTTCAGTGTTAAAGTTGTGTGGTAGCGTGACTTGTAGACTCGATGAGCTACAACTAGGGAGAAAAGAGCCATAAGCAAGAGGGTCCAAAGCTGAATTGCAGTTCGCAATCCTGACAGCGAAAGAATGACCAAAAGCAGCGTCCCCAAAAAGAAAACTATGGTGAAGCTCTTCAAGTAGTTAGGCCAATCAAAAGCCTCAAATTTCGCTTCGGTCAGTTTCAGCTGTTTTGTCAAGCCCTTTCCAAGAACATTGCTAGATGAGACCGTTTCCTTTGACGCTAAGCTGCAAGCTGCTATACCTATGTTCTTGTCAGCTACACTCTCAACGGCCTCTTTCAGGTTTTTTCCAAGCGGCTCACTTTGGACTGAACCTATGAAAATCCAGTCGTCAGGTCCAAACTTGCTTTTACAGGACAGAATCATCTTTCTCAGGAGTTTCGGATCAACTTCTGAAGCTGCGTAAAGGAAAAAGTGAACTTTGTATCTCGGCGTCACGAAAGCTGAAAATATTCGTGAGAGGAAAAAGCCTTTCTCTTGTAGACCTCCTGAAGCGTATATCGGGAATACGACATCGCCAATCGAGTAGTTTTTGCGGATTTCGTTGAAATTGGCTAACCAACGCAGGTTGCCTTTGACAAGCTGCTCCTCAACCATGTCAGTGACAAAATCTAGTTCGTACACGTTTTGACACCCGTAATTCTTATTGTTGAAAAATAAAAAGGGGGAGAATATTTAAGACTATTCTGGCGGAATGCTCAGATAGAGCGTGTGCATGTCGACGCCTCTGGTTGTGTTGCGATACATGTGGTAGATGTACAGCAGTAGCCCAATTATGATGCAGCCGAAGAAGCCCGCTGCGCTCCATACGTCGCCAGTTGATGCTCCGGATGTAAATAGTGCCCACAACCACGAGTTTCCTTTCGTGATTGTGTACAATGTGAAGGCTGAGGCCAGTGTTGCGAAGAATCCTATTCCTACAACTGTGCCTACTGAATGTTTGACAGCAGCTCTATCATAGATTTCTCTTCTCTCTAGTGGAAGCAACATGCAGGACAAGCAGAACATCGTGAGGAAGATCGCGTCGAACAAGTCGGTCCCGCCGACTCCAGCGAATGCTAAGTACAGGTCTAAACCCATGAACTGTGCTTCGACTCCGCATGCAAGCGTGGCAAAGATTGCTGTGATAAGAATTGCCCAGACTGGTGCGTGCCATCTTTCGCTGACGTAAGCAAATCGTTCGGGCATCATTCTGTCAAACGACATGGCGAAGAATGTTCTGGAAGCGACAAGAAGGAACGGTGGAATGTCGTTTGCAACCCAAAGCACACCGCCTATGGCGACTAGCCATGAAAGCCATGACATGTCCATGCCTCTGGCAATTATCGAGGCGATTCCAGTGCTCCATGCCTTCTGGAAATTAGGAATAAGGGCTCTAGCTGCGTCTATAGAGATAGTCGCTCCCGGTGCAAAACCTGTTGCGTTAACTGAAGGCGGATAGCTTAGCCAAGCATAGGCTTGGAAGAAGCTCCATTGGTGTCCTGTTGCAGGGTCTGTGTACGGTGCCACGTTCATTACGGCTATTGAGGAAAGCGACGAAGCAAGCAAGTAGACTATCATTATAATTAGTCCTGATGTCAAAAGCACCATTGGAAGTTTCTTGTTCGCCTCTTTGACTTCACCTGCTAGGAATGTAGTCGCGTACCATCCCATGTAGGCCCAGAAGGCCCCGAGAATGGCGACTGTAAAGGCGTCAAAGAAACCAGTCACGTTTGCTGTCATTCCACTATTGACGGCAGCCGTCACAAAGGTCTCCGGCGTTGCGCCCATCACATCTTGCACTCCGGTCGCAACAGCGCTCGGGTTCATTGCGCCTGATATCCACAGGCCAAAGAAGATGATTGTGATCACAGCAGGTATGTAGAATATCACTTGCATAAGTCTACCGTACATCTTCGTGCCCAATAGACCAAGGATTGCAAATATCCACACTATTATGACACCGCCGAAGAAAAGCTGCGTTGAGTCAAACGATACTACTTGAGGCGCCAGTGCAATGCCGAAGAAGATCGAGATTCCTTCAAAGACGGCAACTCCAATCAGTCCATACGAGAACGCTTCAGCGAGAAACATCAGCCATCCTGACATATAGCCCACTACAGGGTGAATGACTCTTGAGATTGTGACGTAGCCGCCTCCGGATCTTGGCATTGCAGCTGCAACGTAGCCAGCGGCATAACCAGTTATTAGGACGATTATGCCGCACACTAGGAACGCCCAGAAGATTGCTGGAAGGCCAAGAGGCATCATGTCCGTAGGCATAGGAGTTGGACCGGTGAATTGGAAGGCGCGCTTTTGCCATCCGAGGCCGATGACGTGGCAGAGGATGATGATCACACCCAAGCTAAAGCCGATTTCTCTTACGAGTCCAGTTGCTTCTCTAGCGAAAAGTCCCGGTTTACTGGATGCCATTTTCTTTCTAACACCCAGTTTTAACTGTTTAAAGGCTAATGGAATTTAAGTCTTTTCATGCCTACGCATGTCTTAAATAATTCTGTAACGTAGGAATGTGTAGAATCAATGGAGAATCGACATTGAGCTTTCTGCTTAAAAGGAAAAAAGACGAGTCAACGAAGATACTGTTTGCAACTGACATGCACGGCTCAGAAGGAACGTGGAGAAAATTCCTAAACGCGTCTGCCATGCTGAAAGTCGACGTGGCAATCTGCGGCGGGGACCTAACAGGAAAAATGATCGTTCCAGTCGTTGAAGGAAAAGACGGAAAATTCGCCTATTACCTTATGGGCAGGACCCATACCATCGACTCGAGTGGACTGGAGAAAGCCTTCAAGGACATTCGGGGAATAGGATACTATCCGTATTCGACGAACGAAGGCGAATACAAGGAAATGACTGAAAACCCCAAAAAAGTAGATGAGGTTTTTCATGACGTTATGACCTCAACACTGTCACGGTGGTTTGACCTCATCCACGAAAAAATCCCAAGCGGCACACGGGTGGTAGTTTGTCCTGGAAATGATGACAGACTGCTGGTGGACAAGCTAATTGACGAACACAAGGACGTAATCAACGGGGAAGGTAAGGTGATAGACGTCGACGAGGGTCATGAGATGGTCAGTTGCGGGTGGGTCAACCCATCGCCGTGGAAAACAGCTCGTGAAGAGGAAGAAGACAAGCTTGAGGCGAGACTTGAAAAATACATTTCCCAAGTGAAAAACGTGAAAACCGCAATATTCAACTTCCACGCGCCACCCTTTCAAACAAGACTAGATGAAGCCCCGCTTCTTGACAAAGACCTGAACCCAATAATACAGGGCGGTAGCGTGGTGATGATTCCAGTCGGTTCCAAGGCTGTCCGGAAAATGATAGAGAAATACCAGCCTTTCCTTGGGCTGCACGGTCACATTCATGAAGCCTCAGGTTCAATGAAAATCGGCAGAACTCACTGCGTTAACCCTGGAAGCGAATATGCTGAGGGGATTGTCCGAGCTTTCCTCATAGAGTTTAGAGGTGACAAGCTCATCCGGCTCCAGAGAATTGAAGGTTGAAAGGTAGGCAGCTAATGAGTTGGATGCTTGACAAGGAAATCAAAAGGGAATTGCTTCCTGAATGGAACCGTGTAGTTCCAACTGAAGTTTTCATGCAAGAAGCTGAGAAGATAGTTGAAGAAGCCAATAAGAAAGGCGTAACTCTCAGGATTTTGGGCGGCTTGGGAATAGCAATCCACTGCCTTGACTGCCGAGACTTTGCAGTGAAGCTGGGAAGAATAGGAACAGGCGCAGCTCAGCGCCAAGAATACAGCGACATTGACCTCGTCTCATACGGCAAGCAAAGAGAGAGAATCAAAGCTTTCTTTGCTGAAATCGGCTACGCGAAGCGTCGAGCAACACTCTCCTCTGCCGCTTCAGAAAGGCAGATATATTATCACCCTAAAGGCTGGTTCTATGTTGACGTTTTCTTCGACAGACTGCTCGTCGCAAACCACCCTATAGACTTCAGAGGAAGACTGGAACTTGATTATCCAACGATCACGGTGACAGATTTCCTGCTTGAGAAAATACAGATTTGGGAAGCCTTCGGCGCGAAAGACCTCAAAGACTGCCTGCTACTGCTCAAAACCCATCACGTCAAAGAGGAAGGAGACAAAGAATGCATAGACGCAACTTACACGGCAAAACTGCTCTCAGCAGACTGGGGTTTCTGGTACACCGCCACCACAAACCTCAAGAAAATCGGCAGATTCACCTCTGAACTAGACCGCTTGGGCCCAGAAGCAGGAATCGATCCTAAGCGGATTCCGAAGGATGACAGAGAGGCGATAGGCAAGAAGATTGAATTCTTGTTGAAAGCAATAGATAGTGAACCAAAGTCGTTTAGTTGGAAAATGAGGTCGAAGGTCGGCACGAAGAAGAAATGGTACAATCCAGTTGAGAGACCTGAGACGGTAGGCGGCTTCGGAATTTAGGATGCGATCGCCTCGAAAAGTGATTCAGAAAAAGAAGGTTAGGTTGGGGCAATCCGCACTAGCTCGCTTTTGGGCAGTTTTTACTTATCTTTTGTCATAGCAAGCACACGCGAAACCATTCCCAGATTGTGTTTGGAAAAAGCGGCTTAACTTATCATCTTCTACCATTTTCATGGGCAGCCACATAGGAAAGTTTTTCTATCAAAGTCTGAATGATACATGAAAGCGGAGAACC
>Ga0315282_10005793_pt1 | contig 20906 bp, 18 predicted proteins | sample YL17G07_20_MG_FD_203693 | JGI IMG/M metagenome (GOLD analysis project Ga0315282, IMG submission 203693) | Sediment microbial communities from Yellowstone Lake, YNP, Wyoming, USA - YL17G07_20 | ecosystem: Environmental > Aquatic > Freshwater > Lake > Sediment | place: USA: Wyoming | collected... | reverse complement strand
AATTACAGCGCGGCCCAGCGCGAGGAATACGAGCGCCACGGGACCCTGGTGGCCTCCGGCTTCATTGCCGGGGAAGCCATTACCGGCGTGCTGCTGGCCGTGGTGGTGCTGCTGTGGAGGAAGCCGGTGACCGAGTTGCTCGCCGGCCGCGCGCAACTCGGCTTCGTCGATGTCTGGGGCGGCTGGCTCTCGCTGATCGTCTTCGCCGTGATTGCCTGGGGGCTGATCCGCGTGCCATTGCGCTCCGCTGAACGCGGCCAGTGAAGTTACAAGCGCGCCTGGCGTGACCCGTTACCGGTTGGGAGGCGGGCCGCGCCGTTCGCCGAAGCCACCGCCAAAACCACCAAACCCACCGCCGAACAAACCCAAAGGCCCGGACGGCAGCTTGGCCTGCTGTTCGGGGGTCAGGATCGAAATGAACTGCGCTTCGGCCTTGCTGTTGATCGCGGTGATCTGCCCCATCTGCGTGCCAAACGTGGTGGACAGTTGGTCGATCTGGGCGGTGTTGTTCGCCTTGATCGCCTCCTGCAAAGACTGGCGCGTCTCGCGGAGCTGCTGATTCAACGGTTGGGCCGCCTTGGCGGCGTTACCCAAGATGGTGGCTGCTTGCGTCTTCTGCGCCTCCGTCAAGTTCAGTTCGCTCGTCAGGCGGTCGATGCGCTGTTGAATCATCTGCTGAGGATCGGGCGCGCCGCCTGGGGGGACGTTGCTCTGCCCGGACTGGCGGCCTCGGCCTTGCTGCCCCTGCGCGGCAACGAGCCCCGCGAATAGCAGCAATGAAACCGCGACCAGCACCAAGGACCTTTTCTTCATAGCGTTATTTCCTCCTTCAAGGTAAAACCCGGCGCCGCGATATTTGTCTCGAATTACGAGATGGCCGCGATCCGGCGGAGGAGCCGTTCGCGAATCTGTTCCAGATCGTCACCGTGGACAAAGCCCTGCTCACCGCTCGCGTGGGCAGGCCGCGGCGGGCCGCTTTCGACCGCCGCCGAGCCCCGCGCCGTTAGGCGGCATCCGATGGCGCTCGCTCAGGTCTCTTCGGCGCGCGGCCGGGTGATATAATCCGTTTGAGAGATCGAGGTACACCGTCTATGGTGACGATCCGGTTCCCTGACCGCGAAACCGAGGAGCGAGCGCTGGCTTTCCTGCTCGGGCGCTTTTCGGGTCGGGTCCTTCGTTCGGGGGAGCATTTGGTCCCCGAGGCCGCCTTGGAAGCCCTGGCCGACCAGAGTATTCCATTCACCGTCAAGGGGAAGACAACCTAGCCGTACACTTGAGTGATGGAGTTCGAATGGGATGCCCGCAAAGCACGCTCCAATGCGGAGACAGTATGAGTCAAAGGGTCAACCCTGAGGCCGACGAGGACATTCTGCCTGAGTACGACTTCTCTCAGGGCGTTCGGGGGAGGCACCACGAAGCGTACAGAGCAGGGAACAACGTGGTTTTTCTGGACCCCGACGTTGCGAAGGTATTTACGGACTCGGCCTCGGTCAACCGGGTCCTGCGACTTCTTCTGCGCCTTGCGAGGGAGCAGGCGCCCACGCGATAGGCTGGCCTGACAGCGCGCTGCTGCCGCCGGCGTTCTGCCGCCCCTGGCCTGCGGCGCTGGGCCGGCGATTACGGCGACGCCCGCCGCCTCGCCGTTGCACCTCCGAGAGTCAATTCCCTTGTTCGTTTCAGTGCCGGATGACGGTGCGCTTATACTGCGAGCATGAAAACGGCGGTTTCCATTCCGGACGATGTCTTTGAAGGAGCGGAGTGCCTGGCGCGGCGGACCAAGAAGTCGCGGAGCCGGCTGTTCGCCGACGCGCTTCGGGAGTATGTGGCGCGGCACACGGCCAGCGAGGTGACCGAGGCCATGAACCGGGTCTGCGCCGAGTTGGGAAACCCGAAAGACTCGTTTGTTTCCGCCGCCACCCGCCGCGTTCTGGAGCGAAACGAGTGGTGATTTCACAAGGCGAAGTCTGGCGGGCGGATTTGCCTGCCCCGACCGGCTCTGGTCCGGGGTTCCGAAGGCCGGTTGTCGTCGTATAGGGCGAGGCGTTGAACCGGGGCCGCATTGCTACGGTAGCGTGCGTGCCGCAGCGAGGATTGGGATGCGGTACAGCGGGTTCCGGCAGTCACGGTGGATTTCCCTCTGCCGGTTCTGGCACAGTTGTACGGGATTTCTGGCATGGCGAGGATACGAATGGAAACAGTCTGCGAGAACGCACGACCAGACGATCTAATCAGCGGCATCGCGCATTGTTTGCTAAGCGCTCGACAGTTCCAACGGGACGCGGTCGTTTTGTTTCAGCAAGGGAGTCTTGCGAGTGCCTGCGTTCTGGGAACCATCGCGCTGGAACACATCGGCCAAGCGTTTTGGTTGCTCGCTCGCTGGCGTGAGCTGAGAGACGGGGGTCAGGTGCCCTGGAGCAAACTGCGCAAGCAAATGCGCCGGGATCACGAGGGGAGACTCCGCGACGGGCTGGTCCACTTCCTGATCGAGATTCCGCCGTCGCTGATCAAGGACCCGGAGGCAATGTGGGACCTATTCCAAAGGTCCAAGAGAAGAGCACCTGCCAGTTTGCACTCGCTTCGAGCAAGCGCCCAGTACGTTGAGCCGAGCGAGCGGCGACACGACTGGGTGACGCCATTAGCTGTGTCGGAGAAGCAGGTTCACGACCTGCTGTTCAAGACCGCCAATTGCTACATAACCGCGCTTGGGATGATGAAGACCGAGAGTTTTCGAGAGAGAGCCGAGCAACTGGGCGTCCAGGAAACCCTCTTCGAGACGCGCGATCTCTGGCCTCGCCCAGGAGAAGACGCCGCCCCGTGATGCCTGGCACCTGCCCGCGCCTCGCCTGGTTTCGGCGGGCTACAACCTTATCTGATTCCGCAGTTCCTTTGCCGCAAGGCCGGCAACAAACCTGGAAAGCGTCACATTGGATTCCTCGGCGGCCTTCTTTAGGGCCGAGTAAACCGGCTGGGGGAGGCGCAGCTTCGTCTGCACGGTCTTCGGGCCCGGGCGACGGCCTCGCCTCTCGCCCAAGGCCTTCATGATGATCTTGTAGACACCATCAAGCACTTTCCGTTCGCCAGTGGCGAGGTTCAAGCTAATCTGGAAGCCAATGCGCCCGTCGGCCGTGCGGTATAGATGGACCGGGCCGCAATTCGGGTAGGACCGCCTAACCGCATCCGTTACCGCACGTTGCTTCTTCTTCAGATCGCCGTCTTGAACGATCTCGATGAATTCAACTTTTGCCTTTTTCGCCGTATTCAATTTCAATTAGAAACGACTCTGATGAGAAGGAAAGCACAAAGACGGAGTCCTGGTTGAGAGCTTTGCCCATTCGGCCGGCAAATTCTGCGATTCGCGCGCGCTTTTCCAGGAACTCGTCTCGGCTCTCGCAAGCAGGCAACACCAGAGTCTGTTTCTCCTCGTAGAGCACCTTCGTGTGTCCTGTTTCCGGATCTGTCAACAGATTGACGCCGGGCGCCGGAATGGCCGTCGCCCCGCCAAAGCAATCCGTCAGGACCTTCAGTGCCTTTCGCTTCCAAGACTCCATCTCCGCGGTCCCAAGCGAATCCCCATTTCTGTCAAGGCACGGAATCGGTACAGCAACGAGGAGTTTCTTTTCTCTCATTTGCTTCATCGAGAAGCCTCCTCCGCGCCGAAGAGAATCGCCACCTCCACTGGTATTCACGGTACCTGGTACCCGAAATAAAGTCAAGCCCTTTTTGCAGCTTGGCCGCTACGGACGTTAAGCGCGACTGGCAGTTCATCACCCGCCGGACGCAATTGCGGCTGAGGTGCAGGCTCGGTCCGATGGGGCAGAGGGCGGCAGGCCGCCGCACTTCACAACTCACGCCATCGCCTGCCACTTCTTGCGCAGCTCCAGCAGGCGATGAAAGCTCTCCTTGGGCTTGAGCTGCGGGGTCAGGAAGCCGCCGTGGGGGATGAAGGCCGGGTCGGAGAAGTCCCACCAGGTAAGGGCGTCGAGGTAGGGCTTGCTGTAGGAGATGGTGTAGAACTGCTCGACCCAATCGGCCTGGACGGTTTCGGTCCACTTGTCGCCGTGCCAATGCTGTCCGCTGGGGCGCTGGATTTGGCCGCGCTCGACCGGCGCGTCGTCCGAGGAGATGCCCAATTCCGTGATGTGGATGCGCTTGCCCAGGGCGGCGAACAGCTCTAGTTGGCGGTCCACCTCGAACATGTCGCGGTTGGGCCAGTAAAGCTGCAATCCGAGGGCCTCGAACTGGACGCCGGCGGCGATGATGTCTTTCACGTAGTTGAGCACGCTGCGGGTCGGCCGGCCGGTGGGACCGATGTGGCTGCGGCCCAGCACCACGTTCTCGCTCCAGGTGCAGCAGCAGTTCACCACGCGGAAGGCGGTGGGATCGGCCAGCCGCACGGTGTCGGCCGCCAGCCGCGTCATCTCCGTTAATTGATCGGTGGTGTAGTTTGGGATGTTGGCGTGGTCGTGGGCCTCGTTGATCACGTCCCAGATCGGAATCCAGGGCCGGAACTTCGCCACACTCTTCACAATGTAGTCACGGTGCGTCTTCCTGGCGCCGTCGTAGTCTTTCTCCTTCAGCCAGGCAGGCATACCCGCCTGATGGAACCAGATCAGGGGGTGGCCTTTGGCCTTGATGCCGGCGCGCGCGAGCCAGTTCACAACGAACTCGGCGCGCGAGTAATCAACCTTGCCTTCCTCTTTCTCGGTGGCTGCCCGATAGAACGGGACGGTGGCGAAGTTCAGCAGCTCGGCGAAGCGCTCCGTGTACTCGGGGCCGCGGGCGGCGGCAAAGCCGTTGCAGCCGAACAGGAACCCGGGGCGGTGGCCGCGCTTTTCGATCTCCTGCCGGGCTTTCTCGAAGACGGCCATCTCGCCGGCCCACAGGGACTCGGCCAGCGACTCGTTGGCCAGGCGGGCGCATTGGGCGGCGTCGGCGCGGGCCGCTTCGGCCTTGCGCTGCGCGGCCCGCGCCGCCTCCAGGCGTTTCTCTAGTTCGGCGGAGAAGCGGAAGCCGGCTTTGCCGTGCTGCTGCAGGTAGCGCTCGACGGCGCCGATGCGGCTGCGGGAGAACTCGAAGTTCAGCAACAGCTCGCGCCCGGCGGCGTCGCGGGCACGATAGCCGGCGCCGCCGTTATCGGCAAACAGGTAGACGTGGCCGAAGCCGGGGATGGGAAGCGGCAGCGAGATCAGGAAGGGACCTTCCGGCGGCCCTTGCTGCAATGCGGTCCGGGCAAACGGGTTGTTGAGCAGGTCGGTGATCAGCAGTGGATCGAAGGCCCGCAGCGGCAATGGCTGGCCCCCGGCATCGTAGGCGATGAGCCGCCAGTTGCCCGCGTAAGCCGGCACCGGCGCCGGCTGCGGCGCCTGCCCCGGCTCGGCGCAGGTACATGGCGACGTCTCCGCGCCGCCAGCCGCGCGCCCCGTGGCTGCCAGTCCCGCCGCAGTCATCAAAAAATCACGTCGTTTCATATCCCGTCCCCCTTTCGTGGCATTTCTCTTCGTATTCTGGACCGGCGCAGACTATTACGAATCGGCGGATATCGCACACCACCCGGCGCGCCCTCGCACGTCACGGAGCCCCCTTCCGGTGTCGCGCTCTTGCACGAGCGATTCGCTCCTGGGGCGATAATCGCCCGTTCTCCGATATTCCCGGTTCTTCTGCCCGGCCAAGCATCCAGTCCAACACAGCAAGTGTGTGACGACGATGCAGCCGTCCAAGTGCCATCTGGGTCTGAGCCTCGAAAGTCAGGAGGCAATCGAGGCATGCGAACTCACAACACGCGTTGTGTACATCGTCCACATACAGTTTTCGCCGGGCCTCCTCAAAAAGCTCTCGGCCGAAGCCAAGCAACTGAGCCACGTGCCCGGCACCGCCTGGTACATTGTCGTACAGGACCACACCGAGATTGATTCCGTTCGGCGGTGCAGGGACGACAAGGTTGCCCAACTCGCGCGTGTTCAGTTCGAGCAACTCGGCCCCCGCATGCTGCAGAGCCAGGCCGAGCGTGGTTACTACCGTCTGCTCCCTGCCGAAGCGGCCAAGCGGGACGTGCATGTCGACTAACAGCAAATCCGTTGTTTCTCGTGCGGCAAGTACTTGGTTGCGCCAGTGATGTGGTCCGCCCGCCCCAGCGCACTTTGTCTTCTTGGACGAGAAAAGGGCCGCATGCCTGGTAAAACTGCGCGGGAGTTTGCCGCCGCTGGGATCGATCTCGCTCTCCGAGTATCCGCAGAAAAGGCACAGAGCGAACCCGTGACCTCGTTCGCCTTCATTGAAAACGAGTAGCTCCCCATGCTCTCGATAGTCCACGGTCAGGCCCGCAATATCGCCAAAGTTCTCAACTCGCCTATCGTGCGCACTTTTGCTCGTCCCCGACTGAGTAAAGGTCAAAGTCGCCTGCTCGACATGCCCCACAATTTCGACCTGTCGGCTGCGCCTGGGTGGATCCCATCCGGCTGTGCTGAAGCCGTGGGTAGGGAGCAGAAGCTCTCGGGGCGTGCCCTGTGCCGGGCGTCCGCAGATGGGGCACGCGCTCAGAGACCTCCCGACAGTGAACTCGTAGTACCGGTGTCCTTCTTCGCACCGACCTAATTGCCCGCGTTGGCCGATTCGTTCTTTTGCGTTGGTGCCAGTCCAGTTCTTAAGGAGGCCGCGCGACGTCACGACCTTGCCGCCGACCAGCAATTCCGAGCCGGGCACGTACTCCCGCAATGCCAACAGACTCGGGCGTTCGAGGCGAAAACGGTCCTCTTTACGCAGCTTCGCCTTCGTCGCGTCGTAGCGATGCACGAATAATCTGTGAACCCCGATAGGGAAACCGTAGCGCGGCAGAAAAAGACGATCGGCCAGGGCTTCGATGACCGTCATCTCGTAAAGATTCAACATCTGGTAGCGTAAGGCGTTTGCCTTTGGGCGAGTGTCGGCCTCCTCTTGCCACGACTGCAGATAGTTTTCGTAATACCGCCGCCAGTAGCAGCACGCTTCGCGAAATTGGGCGCCTGCTTCATCGAGAAACCTCAGCCAGTCTGTCTTCCCTTCAAGCACGGTCCCGCGTGTCAGGTCGGCAAATGCTGGGCTCCCTTCAAACGCATCCTTGCGCAACCAGGCGAGATAATTCTCAAAGGCCAGCGCGGGCGCTGACGCGGAGAGATCAGCGTTCCACCAGGGGAGGGATGTGACATGTGGCGCATAATGGACATGGAAGGCGCCAATTGAAGGCTTCGGCCCCCTGTCCCAGTACTGCGGACAGGCAAGCCCCAAGAACTCGCCGAGATGCCCGTATGCTTCCATAGTGCCCACCGCGATGCCGGGCGGATATATCTCTTGATAGAAGGCGCCGAGCAGGAAGGCGTGGACGTGCCTCCTGACTACCCTTTCGCGGTCCAATAAGACGCGCGGGCGCCTAAGCGGCTTAGCGAGGTACTTTCCGAAGTCGTGAAACACGGCGCGGTCATACGGTCGCTGACGCGCAAAAGTGACCACAATCGAGGAACCGTCGGTTCGCCGCCCGGCACGGCCCGCACGTTGAAGGTAGTTTCCCTTGCCCGGGGGAACATTCGACATGAAGACGGCATTGAGCGCGCCGATATCAATACCGAGTTCCATGGTCGTAGTTGCGGAAAGAACATTCAGAATGCCCGCCTTGAACAGCTCCTGTAGCCGCCGGTTCTCGGTGGGAGAAAGCTGCGCGCTGTGTTCTTCAGCCCACAACCCGATCCGAAACACGTTTTTCCCCAAATGGGTGAATTCTCCGCGAGCGCGGCCTATTCTGGGATCGTCATCGAGGTCCGCCTGCGTCACCGCCTCAAGGGATCGGAAACATTCAGGTGAGGGAGCGCATCCAAGCACGGAGCGCGGCCAAATTTTCCCCGAGACGGAACACCGGAATACATCCGCCGGCCGCCTTAGGCCGAGTCGCGAGAAGTTGAGACGAAAGGCCAAGACTGATACACCCTGCTCGGTGCGTTGCTCCTCGACCTCAAGCCACCCGAATTTTCCGTTGGAAGGAGCCGCGCCCTGTGGAACGGCGAAAGTGGTTAGCTGGTCGAATGCCGCCTCAAGCACGCACCGGCCTCGGTCAAACAAGTCGCCGTCATATCTCGCTGCGCGCAACAAACTGACTGCGAAGCGCACCCTAAGCTGCTCCCGTGTGGCACCCACAAAGCGGTTCAAGAAGTTTCCGGAGCTGTCCTTCGCCATCCAGTGCGCGACCAGTTCTGAGCCAAGTTCATATTCCTTGTCGTCGCGATAAGAGCCGAGCGTTATCGCGCCGTCTGTCCGACAGGTGTCCAGCAAAGCTGCAAGAAAACCGGGCCAGGCAGGCTCAAGCACTTGGGCAGTCGCTTCAGGCAAAACGCCTTTTATCTGCGCGGGCATCTGCACCCGATCGAGTCCCGGATACGTCACTTCGATCAACCCGAGCGTCTCAAGTGTCGTCTCACCTCGCGCAAGACGGGCCAATTCCCGGCCCAGCATTTGTTTCGTTCGTGCGCGCACCTTTTCGCAATTGGCCTCCCACGTCACTCGGTTCCAATTACTGCTGTCGTGTTCCTCCGCGCTCTCTGCATCGCGGATTTCGTAGAGAAGAGGGCTTTGTTTGAGGTGTTCAGCAAAATCAGCAATTGCGCCTCCCGACTCGGCGGCAGAAAGGCGGGACTGCAAATCGTTGAGTGTGAACTGAAGTGTCGTCTTCAAAGCCGGCGATTTTGCTGCTGCCAGTTCCGCGCTGGTCTCGAATATCTTCCGTTTGAGATACGCGATTGTCTCGGCGTCGGTGGCCGGAAGGTCCTCGACGACGCTCATGATTGCCGTCCGTGCAACCTGAAGCTCATGCTGGAACGAAAGACGCGGGCCCAGACGGGCAGCTTCCTGGCGGCTGTCGCTGAACGCAAGGATGCGCCGACCACGGGCGGGAAGGATCGTATTGTTCCCGGACGGTAAATCGGGCAAGGCTGCGAGCAACGTCTCAGCCAGAATGGTGATAACGAGTGGGCTCTCTGTCGCAAAGCTGCTTAGGTCCGACACTGCGGCATCGCAATGAGTGCATGCGTTTATCGCGTAAAGAATCAACTGCCCGTCCGCTGACAACTGGCCGGTTCTCGGTGTCACCCGCAACACTTCGCCTAGTGCCGGTGATAACGAAAGAAAGCGAGCATCTAATTGCTTTGTGCCGGCAACCGGCCGCAGGGTAAAACCGTCCCCCTCGGCGGCAAGAACTGTCTCGCCACAGTTACTGCATCTCCAAAGGGAGATGGCAGCGTGCCCGCAGTGCGGGCAACGGTCTCCTCTTGCCGGAAGAACGGCTCCCAGGGGAAGAAGCCTTTCATCGCGAGGTGCCGAGCAAGCGTCGTTTAGGCAGACGTGCAACGCGTCGTTGCCCTTGGCCAGGAGATGAATTCGATGGGGAACCAATGGCAGATCGCCCGCGCCATCCCTGGCGGATGCGCCAAGACGCAGCATGATGATGGTCGCCGCGAGTGTTTCCTTGTCCGACCGTCCCCATAGTTGCTCGGCCAGTTCGCTCAGTTCGATATGTCTGGAGTTCCAGAGAATTTCGCTCAGCCGTTTGAAGATTTGGCTCCGTCGTAGCGCTCGGTAAAGCAACCTTGCCGGGCGGCCTTCCGCGGTCTTGATTGCTCCGTCGATTGATCCTGCGTCGACCAGGGAGTAGATCTGCCGTTCGAGCAAAGAGCATTGCTCGACGTCTACTCGGAGCTGAGCGACTTCCGGCCGGCCCGGTGTCTCCTCGATTGTAGGGCCGAAATTCCATTCCCCCTTAAGCAAAACGGGAGGACTTGGTTGCGGGCAGTCTGAACGTACGTCAAACATGGGCCGGTCAAGCTGGCCTTCGATCACGGATACCAATTGCTCCTTCTTAGAAAACAGTAACGAGCCGAACCGTCTCAGTTGCTCGGAGTCACCATCGCCAAAAGTAGCGGACGTCGCGAACTGGAGAAGCTGTTCCGGCATCACCCCGCATCTTTGGTAAAGCCGCCGCAGCAAGAGGCTAATCTCAGCAGCCAGGGTGCCAGTATAGAGGTGAGCTTCGTCCAACACGACTGCCCTGAGGCCAGGCCCGAAAAAGACCGCGTCCTGAGGCCGACAGAGCATGTATTCCAGCATCGAGTAGTTGGTGATTACGATGTCCGGAACACGCCCGCGTGGTTCACCATCGCGCACCTTCGCACCGGTGTGTGTCTCAAGCCCGCGCGCCTCCTGGCGGGTCCGCATCCGGCACTCATGCCATACTGGCGTCCCTTTTGCCCGTGAAAAGTCCTCCGGCGTCTCGCTTGTGAAATGAAACACGGTTATCCCCGGGGCTGCTTGTTCGCTCAGCCAACCGTACAGCCTCTGTACCTGATCATTCACCAGGGCGTTCATCGGGTACAGGATGAGGCACTGCATACCGCTGCCTTGCCGGGCGTGCCGAAATAGCTCACTGAGAATCGGCAGGACAAACGACTCCGTCTTGCCTGTGGCTGTCGGTGCGGTGATCAGGAAGGCTGGCCGCCCCTTGCCCACCATTGCTGATTCCCGGATCGCGCGCTCCTGGTGTTTGTATAGTTTCCTGTCGAGCGGGAAATGGTCGCGCCGAGCCAGGGTTCGAGCGAGGGTCGCATCGAAGACGCCTTCCGCAACGAGACTGCGAAGAGAAGCATCGCCCGATTGCGCCGGGAAGGCGCCTTCTACCCAAAGGTTGCCGGTCAGCCCGCCCTCGGTCGGCGATGCCCCCCAGAGACGGGAACAAATATCGCGCACGCGCGGATCACGAGTGAAGGAATCGCTCAGGCTGAAGTTGACCAGCCGATCACGGAGCTGTTCAGAAAGACGAAGGGCGTCAATGTGTTGCATTGCGTTAACACAGTTCGGTTTTGAGCCGCAGGTACAAGTAAAGACCGATGTATTCCCTAAACTTGCGCAGGTAAATAGCGGCTAGCGTGTTGTTGAAGCTCGCCTTGTCCAATGGGCCGAGAAGGCGGGCATGCCGATAACAGCGGTCTGCGAGGTTCTTTAGAAAATACGGATCTACCGATAGCAGGCGGGCGACGTCCTGGCAGAGCGTTTCCAAGTGCGCATTGAGGTCGCCTGCGGGCACGATGACGCGCGCCAACATGTCGCATAAACAGACAGCAGGCGGATCGTTGTAGCCAGCTTCGGCTTGCCTCAGCAACCACGGCCACAGAATCTTGAACGCAAGCAACGGGCTAACCACCCCGAGTTTGCGTTGGCATTCAAGGAAAGTCAGGTTTTCTGCGGCGCCCTCGGGAAAGAGGGCAGAGAGGATCTCATCGCTGACTTGGGCGTCGCTGTTATACCAATCGGCGAAAAGTGAATGAAGTACAGCGCACCACCCCTCGCTTGGCTGATCGAACACCAATGAACGGTCGTCCAGCTCCAGGCCGCGCTCAGTCACCCAGCTGCGGAGGCATTCGGCCGGACACCTCAACGCCAGCGCTCGGGCGCAGCGGGCAAAAGCGCCAGCGCCCATCGGTAGATGGAACCACCGAGCCAACCCGGCAGTGATATGCACAGGCAGCTTCTGATTCAGAAGAAGCAGGTGTGCGTCAGGCACCCAGGTCGATCCAAGACGACTGCCCTCAAAGCAAATCGCAAGCGCGCCACCTTGTAGCTCGTCGGGTACCCGGTTGATCTTCCATGTGGACCCGTCGGCAGTCACCAGATCGGCAGCGGGCATGACCACAATGCCGCGTGCGGTCCAGAAGACGAGTTCGTGTCGGGTGGTCGGATCAACAGGCCCCGAAAGCTGCAGTGCGATTTCTTCTTCACCTGTCGTCTCGCCGATTATCATTCCGGTATCGATGACCTCTCTGGCCACTTCCAACTCGGCCTTCGTAGTGTTGAAGCACCCATCCGTGATTTGAAGCCCCCAGCCGTACCCTGCTAGTTGGCCTAACTCAATCGGTCGGGAGCCGAGGGATCGGAGTGGTAAACGGCCTTCGACCAGATACCAGCGACTGCTGGGTTCCCGCGGCAGCAGGAATTTGAGAACGGTTCTCTTCAGCACGTCTGTCCGGTATGTTTTGCTCGTATCAAAGGCCTCTGGAGTGGCCTCGGTCACGTCAAGCGCGCCGCGGAATCTGGGCCGCTCTTCTCGGCTTATCGCCGTAATTCCCTCGCGTGTGCGCAGCAGCAGTGTCAGTTTGAGCGAGTGATCGGTTTCGGGTGCGAGGACCATGGGGTTCGTCTCCCAATGTCCTGGCTCTCTCTGCGAAAAGGGGAGGTATACCTGCCGGTGCCGGATTCCAACAAGTTCTCCGGCTGCCCGTACCTCAATCGTTGCGGGTGTGTTGGGACTCAATACCGATGGCTGGACATGGACCCAAACGCTATATTCCGGTCTTGGAGCCGCTGTCTTCGCCGCTTTGACCTGCGGCACCCACAATACGTGATCTTGAAGCAGGACTTGCAGGCTTGGCGACCATCCCTTTTCGAGCCAGTAGAACGTGTTTGAGAAGCCAGTAGGGCGAGTGCTGCAAGAGGGCACCGGCCTCACGTCCAGGTCGGACGCCAGCACGAGGGCGTACTCCTTCATCGGGGAAAGCGTCGTGTTGTGCGGATCGACTTCGCGACCCGACGGCATATCGAACACGCGAATGTCGTCATCAGCTATCCAGTTTCGCAGCTCCTGGCTCGAATTCTCCACGGTCGTGCCGTCGGCTGTCCTTACATGTACCGTACTGTACTTCTTGCCGGGCAACAGCCGAATCCGGGGCGGCTGGCACTCCAGCAACTCCCGGCTCCCGAGATCAATGCAACCGATTACCTGGCCGTCGACCACAACCTCGTAGGGCGCTGCTGACGCAGCCAGGCTGCTCAGGTTAATTACCTCGCTCACGAGCTGTGGCGCCGTCCTATCGGGCTGCCACTTCAAATACGGTTCGCTGAAGAGTGGCAGTTGATCCGTTGCGGAGGTGCCGCCCCACTCGATTTCCCGCAAAGCATTTGAGACAAGATCGTCCGTCCAGTTGGGCAGGACAAAGGCGGAACCAGCGATGTACCGCCGTGCAATTCGGGGATCTATGTTGTTCTTTCTCAGCGCCCACAAAACTTTCCACAAATCGCGAAACTGCTCAGAACAAAGCTCCGAATCATTGAGGAGCGAGTTAACGGCGTGGGGCAGAAGCCGCCCGGACAGCCAAAACGGCAGCTGCGTGATACCGGCTCGTGTAAAACCAAACTGGAGGTAGATGCTCGCGTACCAGCTCTGCACGTCCGGCTGACCGAACATGTGTCGCAGCCCGAATACCTCTGCCGCTGCTTCGAGTGCTTGCTTGAGCGCCTGCGTAGGCTGGCCGTTGCTTAATAGCAAGGAGCGCCGACTGGGCAGTACCTCTCTGACGACCGGCCATATTTCGCCCTCTCGCGCCTTTCTGCGTCCGGCCTCCGCAAAAAGCAGCATAAGTAGAAGCCCGTACGCCTGCTGCCGCGAACAGTTGCAACCGTCCCACACCGTTCTCGGTCGCTCATCGCTCAGGGCGCTTTGGAACTCCACGTCCGGTACGCCACGGAGGCATTGCAGCAGCTTGACGACGTCGTCCTCTGATAACCACAATTCGCAGAGTGACCGGGGAACAGGAATGCAGTCGAGCGCCTGAACGACCGCCGTCACTATTGCGGGCAAATCCAGGTCGAGGATATGGCCGAAGACGTCGGGTCTCAGTGCGGGAGCAGGGGTGCTCATTCTTGGCTACTAGCGCGCCGCTGCTGAATGAGTCGGTCGCCTAGCCTCTACTTTGTGAACCCTTGCTGGCCGTGCGAGGTTTTCGGTCGCAAAAGCGTCTGTTTTTCGCCGCAGAGCACCTAGCGCGGCCCTCGGCAGCAACGGGTGCTCGGTAGCGAAAGGTTTTGGTTGCCGCGACAGCTCCTTCGTGGCTTTGCGGTGACTTCACTTCAGCTCCAGCGAAATGATGCGCTCCTTCGTCTTGCCGATGTTCTCCATCGTGTGCTCCTGGGCCGGCAGAAAAACGACCTGTGAACTGGCGACGCGCGCTTCCTGTGGCTTACCGGCCTTGTTCCAGGAGCGCATGTCGCCGCCCTCCAGGATGACCCAGGCGCGCGGGCCGTACTTGTGCATCACGGTCTTGGCGCCGGGCGCCAGGGCCAACTCGAACACAACCACGCGGGCGTTCTCAAACAGCTTCTTGGCGCCGGCCGCCGGGCCGGCGTACTGCTGGGTGGGCGGCGCTTTCTTGAGCGCCACCTGGATCATGTCCAGCCGGGTGCCGCCGACGTTCTGGCGCGCTTCCACGGCCCTGTCCGGGGGCTGAAAAAAGACATCGCCGGGCCGGCGCTCCTTGCGAACCTTCTTCCCGCCGGCGTAGAGGTGCTCGACGGCGCCTCCTTTCACAACAACCGCGACGACCCCCAGTATCTCGCTGCTTGGAAACCCCTTGAACGCGGCGGCAGACGCGCCCGGCTCCCACGCCGCCTCGATTACCCGGACCCGCTCGTTCTCGAACAGGGGCCGCGTCAATGGCGGCTTGGCGGCGCCGCCGGGCGCCGGTTTGGCCGGTGTTTGCGCGCCAGGCAGCCAGCAGGCAGCCAGGGCGGCGGCGGTCAAAATAGTGGCCCTCGTGCTCGTCTGAGACATGCGGCGAGGTTATCAGACTTGGTGCGGCGGTGTCTTGGTGGTAATAAAGAAGTGTGCCTGTACATGAAATCAAGGTTCGAACCGCCGGCGGCCCCTACGGCGTGCTCGTGGAACCGGGCGCGCTGGCGCGGCTGGCCGCCGAATTATCGAATGGCGGCCTGAAGGCCGCCGCTACACCCAGCCGCCCGGAACCGGCCGCCCAACGCCCGCTGTTCGTCATCACCGACAGCAATGTCTGGAAGCACTGGGGCCGAGCGTTCGATGCCGCTGTTTCCCCGCTTCGCTACGGCTTGATCAAGATCCGGCCCGGCGAAGAGCGTAAAAAACTGGAGACCGTCGAGCGCATCAGCGAGCGGCTGGTGGCGCTGGGCGCCGACCGCGGCACCCTGCTGGTGGCCTTCGGGGGCGGGGTGGTCGGCGACATCGGCGGTTTCGTGGCCTCCGTGTACCTGCGCGGCGTCGATTACGTTCAGGCGCCCACCACGCTGTTGGCGCAGATTGACAGCTCGGTGGGCGGCAAGACCGGCGTCAACCTGCCGTGCGGCAAGAACTTGGTCGGCAGCTTCTACCAGCCGAAGCGCGTCATTGCCGACCCGCGGGTGTTCCGCACGCTGCCCCAGCGCGAGTTGCGCGCCGGCCTGTATGAAGCCATCAAGTGCGGTGTGCTGCGGCGCAGCCTGTTTGCCTTCATCGAGAAGCGCCGCGAGGCCTTGCTGCGGAAGGACCCGGAGGTGCTGGCGGAGCTGGTGCGCGGCTGCGTCGGTCTGAAAGCCTGGGTGGTGACCCGCGACGAGCGGGAGGGCGGCCTGCGCCGCATTCTCAACCTCGGCCACACCGTGGGGCACGCGCTGGAATCGGAAACCGGCTACCGGCGCTTTCTGCACGGCGAAGCGGTGGCCTGGGGATTGCGCGCCGCCACGCTGCTGGCCGAGGACCGCGGCATGATCCGGCCGGCCGAGGCGGCCCGCATTCATGCCCTGGTCAAGGCCATGGGGCCGTTGCCGCCTCTGCCGCGCATCTCCGCGGCCCGGCTGGCATCGCGGTTGCTGGCCGACAAGAAAACCCGCGGCGGCGCCGTGCATTTTGTGCTGCCCGAGGCCATCGGCAAGGTGCGCATCGTGACCGGCATCGAGCCGCGCTCCGTCGCCCGCGTCCTGGAGCGCTTACGACGCGGATAGTGAAGATTCACCACAGAGCCACAGAGGACACAGAGACGGCGGGAAAGGAGAACTTATGGATCCGATAAACCAGCTAACCCGACAGATCATCGGCGCTGCAATTGAAGTGCACCGCGAGCTCGGACCGGGGCTGCTGGAGTCAGCTTACGAGGAGTGTTTGTGCCATGAGTTGCGCCTGAGGGGGCTGGCCTTCGAGCGCCAAGTACCCCTACCCCTTGTTTACAAAGGTGTGAAACTGGACTGCGGCTATCGCATTGACGTGCTGATCGAAAAGCGGGTCGTAGTGGAAGTGAAATCGGTGGAGTGCATTTTGCCGATACACGAGGCGCAACTGCTGACTTATCTCAAGCTCGGCGGCTGGCGAGTGGGGCTGCTCATCAACTTCAACGTACCTCTTCTTAAAGACGGTATTCGGCGGTTGATCGTAGGTTACGACGACGATCCCTCTGTGTCCTCTGTGGCTCTGTGGTGAGACATATGCGGGGGGAGATGAAAGCGCAGACCGATGAGAATAACGCGGAGGGCACGGCGCTCGAGCCAGAGGGCGTGCGCCGGATGTTCGGGCGCATCGCGCCCCGTTACGACCTGCTGAACCATCTGCTGTCGTTCCAGATGGACCGCTGGTGGAGGCGTCGAACCGCCCGGCGGTTCCAACCGGTCCTCGGGCGGCCGGGCGCGCGCGTGCTGGATCTCTGTTGCGGCACCGGTGACATGGTGGCCGCCCTGCGCAGCCGCGCCGTTGCTTCGGTGCGAATCTACGGCGTCGATTTCAGCCGGCCCATGCTGGAACGCGCGGCCGGCAAGCTGGGCGGGACGGGTTCGGCGTGCTCGTTGGCCGAGGCCGATGCACTGCGCTTGCCCTTCCCGGACGGCGGGTTCGATTTGGTCACGATAGCATTCGGGTTCCGCAATTTGGCCGACTACAAGGGCGCACTCGCCGAGGTCTACCGGGTGCTGGCGCCGGGCGGGGAAGTGGGCATCCTGGAATTCTCGGAGCCGCGCTCGCGTCTCTTTGGCCCTCTCTACGGTATCTACCTCCGCCGCTTGCTGCCCTGGATCGGCGGGCGCATTTCGGGTGACCGCACCGCGTACCGCTACCTGCAAACCTCGGTGGCCGGTTTTCCTGCACCCCTCCAGTTGGCCGGCTGGATGAGCGAGGCGGGGTTTACGGAAGTCCGTGTCCAGGAACTGAGCGGCGGGATTGCCTGCCTGCACGCGGCAAGGAAGTCCTGAGACCTGAGACCGGAGACCTGAGACCGGAGGGTGAGACCGGAGTCTCAGGACTCAGGTCTTCATCTGCGTTGATTTGCGTCCCATTTTTTCAAGAGGGAGCGGGTGATCTGCTCGAGGCTGTCGGCGAGCGCCTCGTTGAGCGCCTGAACCACGCCGTCTACCGAGCGGTCGCGCACCGGCGCTTCTTTGGCGCCGCGCCCCGTCCAGACGATGGCGCGGGTCTTGGCATCGGTCATCTCGGCGGTGATGGCCACGCGGACCGATACGTCCTGGCCGGAATCGATCTCCTCCAGGCTCTCTACCCGCCCCCCGAGAATGAAATCTGAAGCCACGCCGGTCTGCACCGGAGTCACGGAGCGGAACAGGCCGGAGGCGGCGAACCGGTCGATCAGGATGCGGGTCACCAGGTCGGGCGGCAAATCCGTCCAGCGATGGTACTCATAGAAATCGACGCGGTACGGAGCCGTGCGGTAGACCAGGCGCTCCTGGGCCAGGGCGCGGCTGGCGGCCGTGAACCGCGCCACCGCCAGACTGACGGGCAGGGAAGAGGCGGGCGGAGGCGGCGCCGGCAGTTCTGCGCGCAGCGTGTAGTAATGGTTCTTAGGCACTTTGGCCGTGCAGCCGCCAAGCAACAGCGCGCCCGCCAGCACTCCGGCGCAGGCCGCGATTCCGAATCGCCATTCCCTCTTCGTCACCGTCCGCTCCTCCCGTTCGCAGCCCCCGGCTTCGCGGCCTTGGTCTTCGCGGCGCCGGGCACCTGCCGGTCGGCTCTCGGTCCCCCTCGCAACAGCAGAAACGGATGCTGCGCCACCGTCTCGGAGAATTCCTTCAGATTGTCGGAGGTCGCGCGGAGGTTTTCCAGGATGGCATCGAGGTTGCCGGAGTTGGTGGCCGCCAGGCTGTTCAGTTGCAGCACCAGTTGATGCGTGGTGTCCAGCGTTTTGGAAAGCTGGGTGATCGATGCCTGGAGCTCCTTGCGGTTCTCGGCCACCACGCCGTTCAAGTCGGCGGTCAGCTTATCGACCTTGGCCGTCGTGTTCCGCAGATCGCTGATCAGGGGCTCGATCTTTGCCGACGCGGACTGCAGATCGGCGGTCAGCGAATCCACGCGCGGCCGGTTGGCGGCGATCATTTCATCGGTCTGGCGCAGCACGCCGGCCAGGTGCGCCCGGTTCTCATCGCCGGTCAGATCGCGGACGTTGGCGGTGATGGCGTCCAGGTCGGCCGAGACCTTGTTGAGGTTCTTGCGCAGGTCGATGACCAGCGGCTCGGCCTGTTCCATGACCGCGTTCATGCGCCGCAACAGGGTGTTCAGGTCCTGCGTTTCGGCCGAGGGGATGGTGCCGCCGGGCGCGATCCGGGCGGGCGAGCGGCCGGGCTGGATTTCGATGTAGTTCTCGCCCAGCAGCCCCAGTTGAGAGACCGCCGCCAGGCTGTCGGAGCGCACCGGCACACCGCGGCGGACCGAGAGCGAGATCTCGATCAGCGAGGGGTCCTGGGGCGCCACCCGCAGGGCCTGGACGCGGCCCACCTTCAGTCCGCCGAAACGTACCGGCGCGCCGGGTTCCAGCCCGCCCGCGAACTTCAGGCAGGTCTTGTACTCGTCGTATTGCCCGCCGACACCCAGGTTCAGCATGTAGAAGACGGTGCCCACCAGGATGCCGAGCGCAACCAGCACCACCAGTCCGACTTTGGCCTGTTCACTCATCGCTTGCTCAACACGAAGGCACAAAGACACAAAGACACAAAGGAAAGACATGAAGAACCGAGGGAGCGCCCTCCTTCGGGGTTTCGCTCCGTAACTTCGTGCCTTTGTGTCTTGGTGATCAAGCCTTCGCTCCTCCGCCGACTTTGAAGCCGAATAACGAATCCAGGTAGGCCTGTCCCGGGGTCGCCTCGCTGTCCGGCTGCCGGTCCAGCATCTGGCGCACGCGCGGATGCCGGCTGGCGCGGATTTCCTGGGGTGTTCCGCAGGCAATCACCCGCCCTTTGTCCAACAGCAGGATGCGGTCGGCTATCAGGAAGGCGCTGGCCAATTCGTGCGTGACCACCACGATGGTGACGCCGAACGCCGCCTTCAGTTTCAGAATCAGGTGATCGATGCCGGCGGCGATCACCGGATCCAGTCCGGCCGACGGCTCGTCGAACAGCAGAATCTCGGGGTCCATGGCCAGGGCCCGGGCCACGCCGGCGCGCTTCTTCATGCCCCCGGAAAGCTGGGCGGGCAGGTAATCTTCGACGCCCGCCAACCCGACCTGGTCCAGTTTCATGCGGGCCATGACGCGGATGGTGGAATCCTCCAGGGGCGTGTGTTCGCGCAAGGGCAGGGCGACGTTTTCCCCCACCGTCATGGAGTTGAGCAGCGCGCTTCCCTGGAACGACATCCCGATCCTGCGGCGGATGCGATTCAGTTCGCTGTCCGGGATCCGGCAGATGTCCTCGCCGAACAGGCGGACGGAGCCGGATGTCGGCCTGGCCAGGCCCACCAGATGGCGCAACAGCGTGCTCTTGCCGCACCCGCTGCCGCCCAGGATCACCAGCGTCTCCCGGCGGTGGACTTCCAGGCTCACATGGTCGAGCACCAGGCGGCCGCCGTAATGCGTCACCAGGTCGTGAACGACGATGACCGGCTCGCTGGAATCAGCCGAGGACATAGAAGAACGCCGTGAACACCATATCCACGAGCACCACGCCGAAAATCGAGGCCACCACGGCGGCGGTGGTCGAGCGCCCCACGCCTTCCGGTCCGCCCGTCACCGTGAAACCTTGGTAGCAGCCCACCTGCACGATGACCAGGCCGAACACCAGGCTCTTGATCAGGCCGGAAACGATGTCGCGCATCACCAGGGCGTCGGCCGTGGCGCGCAGATAAGGGCCGAGACCCATGCCCATCTCCGACAGCGCCGCAAAGGTGGCCCCGCCCAAAATCCCCATCAGGTCGGCGATGGTGGTGAGGCAAGGCATCATGAGCAGCGTGGCCAGCAGCTTTGGAGACAGCAGGAAATGGACGGGGTTGAGGCCCATGGTGACCAGCGCGTCCACCTCCTCGTTCACCGTCATGCTGCCGATCTCGGCGGCGAAGGCGGAGCCCGAGCGGCCGATGACGATGATGGCGGTCATCAGCGGTCCCAGCTCCCGCGTGATCGACACCCCAACCAGGTCGATCACGTAATGGAGCGCGCCGAATTTCCTCATTTCGTAGGCGCCCTGGATGGCCATGATGAGGCCCATCAGGAAGGTGATGAGGCAGACGACGGGCAGGGCGGAGACCCCCACCGCGGCCATCTGGTGGATGGTGCTGCGCCAGCGGACGCGGGCGCCACGGAAGGGCGCCACCACGGTCCAGTACAGGCCGCGGCTGGTTTGCCGGGACAGGCCGCCCAGGTAGTCCAGCAGGCGGAGGGCGCCGGTTCCGATGGGGGTGAGCATGAACCCTGCGGCGCGGGCGGCCTGTGCGCCGGCCCGCAATTCCTTTCTCTCCATGAGAAACGTCGCAACAGAGCCGCGACCGTAAGGGAGCGGACCGGCCATCCCGCCACCGCCAACGTACACGCACCGGCAACGCGCCGGGTACCGTCCGCTCGCTCACGCTCGCGGCTCTGTTCGAGCGCTGGCCGCGCCTCCTGCCGCACCCCGGCCTCGCGGCGGGACCGACCAGCGGCGGCAGGCAGCGGACCCGCCTCAGGCTTTCAGCGCATCTTCGATGCTTTCGAAGATGTCGAAGACATTGATCAGCCGGGTCAGCTCCAGCACCTGGCGCGGCGCCTTGTTCAGGCCGCACAGAGCGAAGCGGACACGCGAGCGGCGCGCCAGTTGCAGCCCCTCCACCAGGGAAGCGACCCCGGAGCTGTCGATGTATTTCACCCCCGTCAGGTTCACCAGGA
>Ga0315282_10005792_pt1 | contig 20906 bp, 5 predicted proteins | sample YL17G07_20_MG_FD_203693 | JGI IMG/M metagenome (GOLD analysis project Ga0315282, IMG submission 203693) | Sediment microbial communities from Yellowstone Lake, YNP, Wyoming, USA - YL17G07_20 | ecosystem: Environmental > Aquatic > Freshwater > Lake > Sediment | place: USA: Wyoming | collected... | reverse complement strand
CGCCAGGGCCGCCACCTGCTCCGTGGCCACGCGGATGCCGATACGCCCCTCTTCGGCCGCCAGGATGGCGAGGCCCTTGAGGATGTTCTGCTCGGTCTTCTCGCCCATGCCCTCCAAGCCGCGGATCTTGCCGGCCTCGGCGGCAGCCTTGAGTTCCTCGAGGGTCGTCAGGCCGAGTTTATCGTAAAGCGCCTTGACCTTCTTCGGCCCCAGGCCCTTGACCTTCAGAAGATCCGTCAGGTGCGGCGGCAGGCGCTTCCGCAAGTCCTGGATCATCTGGCACGTGCCGGTCTTGAGGATCTCATGGATCTTCCCCGCCAGGCTCTCGCCGATGCCGGGAAGTTCGGTGAGGTCTTTGTCGGCGGCGAGGTCCTCCAGGCGCTCCGTCAGGTCGGTGATGGCCCTGGCCCCGTTTCGGTAGGAGCGGATGCGGAAGGGGTTTTCGTCGAGGATTTCGAGGATATCGGCGATTTCCGACAGGACGGCGGCAATCTGGCTGTTTTCCATGGTGTCCCCTGCGCTGGCCCGCGCGCCCCCGATGGGCGGCCTGCTAATATATAGTAGTAGCGCATACCGGCCCGCCCGCGTCAAGCGCGTATTAAGTCCTTGTCGGGCCGCCGACGGCCGTGCTATAGTCTTGCCGCCTTGCGGACAAAGGAGAGTCGATGGACGTCGGGCGACTGCACCGCGTTCTGAAACTTCTGACGGTCCTTCAGACCGGCCGACGGTCCGACGCCAGGCAGTTGGCGGCCGAGTGCCGCGTGTCGCGGCGGACGATCTACCGCGACCTCAACATCATCGAGAAGGCGGGCATCCCCTTTTTCTACGACCGCGAGAGCCACCGCTACCAGATCCACCCGACCGGCCTCATGCCGCCAATCAACCTGAGCCTCGATGAGGCGCTGGCCCTGGTCCTGATGGCATCGGAACTGGGCCAGGCTGGGCGGTTGCCGCTCTTTCAGCCCGCCCGCGACGCGGCCGCCAAGATCGAGGCGTCCCTCCCCCTGAGCATCCGTGCCGCGCTGGGCAGCCTGGCGCCGCACATCGCCGTCCGGCCGGGACCGACCGCCCGCCACAATGCGCTTCAGGACGCCTACAAGACGGTTCAGCGCGCCATCGTACGACGGGAACCGCTGGAGGCGGTGTATATCTCTTTCTACGAGGCGGGCCAGATTCGCACGCGACTCGAACCGTACTGGCTCCTGTTCAACGAGCGAGCATGGTACGTCATCGGGCGGTCCTCGCGGCACCGGGCCATGCGGACCTTCAAACTGGGCCGGTTCAAGAGCCTGCGGCCGGTGGGTGGCCATTTCACGATGCCGGCCCACCTGACGCTGGAGAAACACCTGGGCAATGCGTGGCGGATGATCCGCGGCGACAAAACCTACGATGTCGAGTTGAAGTTCAGCCCCTTGGTCGGCCCGAACGCGGCCGAGGTCAACTGGCACAAGACCCAACGGGTCCGGTGGGACGAGGACGGATCGGTGTACTTCGCCGCCACGGTCGACGGCCTGGACGAGATCGTCTGGTGGGCCCTGGGGTACGGGCCGGAGGTGGAGGTTCTCGCCCCCCCTGAACTCCGCGAGCGGGTGGCAAGCCTGGCGCGGCGGATGCTCGGCCTGTACACCAAGGCATGAGCGGTCCGCCATGAATCTTGCGCGGCGGGCAGTCATGCCCACCGCGCCGGAAGACGGACAGGCGCCAGGCGGGCAAGACTGCCCCCGGGCAACCACGGGTTTCGCATTGCTTTCCGTCGTGAAATAGTTATGCTCTGTTAACGTTTTGGGCGAGCCGACATCTACGGGGCCTCCCCTTGCGGCGAGACATGATGAGATTGAGCTAACTCAATCACCGATGGCCAAGGTCGCCCCGCTGGCCCGCCGGCACCGAAGCGCTCTCATGCCCGCGCCTCGTGGGCGGCGCCGCTCTCGGTGTGCTTTTAGCCATGGCCGCCGCAGCGCTGGTCATGCCGGGATGCATCCCGCGGGACACCCAAAGCGTCGAAGCGACGGGCAACCTGATCGCGGCGCGGCTCGCGGACAAGCAGGCTGCGGAGGCTTCCGAACCGGCTCCCAAGCCGGCGGCGCCGGCCGGCCGTTTCACGAACCTGCCGAAGCGCCCCCCTGCGGCAACGGAAACCAAGACGCCCCCTGCCCCGCCGCTACCGGGCCAAGTCTCAAAGGCTGCGCCACGGCCGGCCGGATTCGTCGACCCGCTGACGAAGTCGTCGTCGCGGATCCCCATCACGCTGGAGTCGTGCATCCGCCGCGCGATCGCGGGCAACCTCAGCATCCAGATCGCCCGGTTCGGACCCGCGATCGCCCAGACCGCCGTGCGCGAGGCGGAGGCCATCTTCGACCCCTCCTGGTTCCTCAACGATGCCCTGAACCGCGTCAAGCAAAGGTCTCCCAGCATCTTCACGGGCTCTGGGACGTTCATCGACAAGCAGTCGAATTTCGCCACGGGCCTCAGTACGCTGGCTCCCACAGGCGCCACGATCCAGTTGTCGCAGGACTGGACATACCAGAACTCGAACCAGGCTCGCCTGCACCTGGTTCAGACGAGCGACCACCTGAAGCGGCTGCTGCACGATGCCGAGTTGCCGCTCCAGGAGCCGACCGTTCTGGAGGCCGCCGAGTTGCCCGTGGCCAGCCCGATGCCCGTCGGGCGCGAGGTGCTCCAGGCCAGCATGCTGGACGCCATGAAGTACCGGCCCGAAATCCAGGAAGCCGAGAACCGGCTTTCGCAGGCGGGGGTCCGCGAGCGGGTGGCCCAGAACGCCCGCCTCCCGCAGTTGGACCTGTCGGCCGGATACAACCTCAACGGCCTTAACCCAAGGTCGACCGGGCGCTCGACGATGAGTTGTCGGCGAGTTTCTACGACTGGTCCGTCGGCATGGAGTTCCGCGTCCCGATCGGCAACCGCGGCCGCACGGCGGCCTACGAGCGGGCCCTGCTGGAACGCTCCCGCGCCCTCCACGAACGGGAGGACGTCCACCAGCGGGTCCTGCTGGAGGTGAGCGAGTCGGCCCGCAACCTGGCCGCCGCCGAAGAGTCGGTCCTGGCCACCCGCGCCGCACGACAGGCCGCCGAGCAGACCCTGCACGATGAGCAGGCGTTCTTTGAAGCGGGCGCCGCCCTGGTCAAGGACCTCCTGGACGCCCAGAAAGACCTGGCCGACGCCAAGGTCCGCGAAATCCAGGCCATGGCATCCTACATGGTCGGGTTGGCCGCCCTCGAAAGGGCCAAGGGCACCCTCCTTCTCTACAATATAGAGGTGGTCCCCGACCAGCCCCCGGCGCCGTCCGGGCCGGCCAGGAATTGAGACAAATGTGAAGCCGATTCCGCTGTTTGAACTGCCGCGCGCAAGCCTTCGCGGGCTGCCGCTCAGTGGCAGATCGGGTTGCAGGCAGGCGGGAACCGCAGACACGTGGCAGATTCTTCGCGTTACCGCTTGCCACTTCCACCCCACTACAATAAATAGCGGTGGCTGGGCAATTGAGCGAATCCGCCTTGCCTTGTGGCGTTTCACTCGTATACTCTAAGGGGTAACGGGGCAGGCTGGCCCACAAAGTTACCGAAGAAGACCATGAGGATATGGCGCGGTAGGCGTCGGGCAATCCTTGGGGGTGTTTTCGTGCTTTTGTCCGTCCAGGCCGCCGCTGCGGCGCCTGGACCGGCGGACAGCAAGATTGCGCCCCCGCCCGCCGCCAAGGCTGCCGCCGGCCCTGCCCTGAGCGCGGAGCGTGCAGTAGCCCTGTGGCGCGACCTGGCGTCTAACATCAACGTCGCCATGATTTCCAGCCGGCGCGTCCTCCTGGGCACGCGGGACCCCAACGGCCCGTCGTGCGCGTGGTTGCGGTGGGATGGCGACACGGCCCTGATGATGGGCGATATCGCCGGCGGGCCGGGAACGCAGATCGTCTCCCGTTATTTCGGCCCGACCCGCGGCAAGACACCCCGGCCCGACTACGTGTGGCATCAGACCGTCTTCAAGCCCTTCCTGGAGTCATTCCTGGCCCGCAACCAGGAGGTGTTCCCGGCGGCGGTTCTCCTGGCGGAGCAAGCCCAGGAACTCGCTTCGGGCATCCAGCCATGGACAACCTTGCCCAAGGAATTGCCTGCCCTGGGGCTGGCTCAGCAGACGCACTGGGCCGGGCGGTGCGCCAAGGGTCTCGACGACGCCATCGCTCAGGGCAACCTGGCCGCGTGCAAACGCTGGGCCGACGAATTGGCCGCCGCCACCTTTGCCGTAGCCGATCTGCACCGCTGGCTCGACTTCCTTCTGAAGGACCACCTGACGGCCCTGAGTTTCCAGGCCCAGTGCGAGGGGCTTTTCAAGGCCGCCGACGACGGCTACCCCGCCGGGTACAACGCGAACCGGCACGTCACGGCTTTTCCGGCCGGCCGGCTGGGCACCGGTGGCGTGCACAACTACATGGAGGTCGAGCGCCAGGCGGAATGGGTGTTCCGGGTTCCCCGCGAAAACTTCACCTCCGCGAAGGACGGGACGACCGAGGTCAAGACGGACGGCCTGGCCGAGGCGCCGGCGGCCGTATGGGTTCCGCCACGGCTCCGGGCGACCTTTGTATCCCTCCGCAAGAACCTTTCCCCGGCCAACCAGGCGCTTTGGGATGAGGCCGCCCACTCGCCCTTCGACCGGAGTTACCTCGCCAATATGCTTTTTCGCATCATGCAGGCCGAACTGGTGCCGCAGGTCGGGCTCGTCCTTCAGCGATACGACACGTCGCACCCGCAGGGCACGAAGCCCGGCCTCATGAGCGTGATCTTCTACCGCGCCGGCGACGCCTCGGGCGCCGCCGAATGGGGCGACCGCTACGAGCCGCGGCTCATGAAGATCGCCAGCGACCTGACCGGACCCAACTCGCAGGTCCTGATCGCCGCCCAGCGTTTCACACGCTCCTTCTTCGGCGGCTGGGAGAATTACGACTCCGTCGTCACCCTGCGAGAAGCCATCGAGACCCGGAAGATGGACTGCGTTCGCGCCACGGACATGATCGGGGCCCTGTACCGCAATTCCGGCCACCCGGGGTTCTACACCATCCGGTGGTGCGCCGGGGTCGCCGGCCATTCCCTCGCCGCCGCCGAGTTCACCCAGAAGGGCGAGCGCCAGATCTACATCGTCGACGGCCTAGAGACCAACGAAGACCTCTCGGACCAATGGCCGAGCGCCTATTTCCGCGGAACCGATTGGCCCGCCGGATATACCGGGCCTAAGGCAGATATCTACGCCGTTGAACTTCACGGCCGCGGCCTCGACAGTTACGTCTGGCTCGAAGGCTACGTCATTCGCGGCCCGAACGCCGGGAACCTCACGCGCGCCGCCGTCCCGTATCTGCCCGACCGCACCGCCCAGGGCATGACCAAGATCTACGCCGGCCCCTACCCCGACCGCCTCGCCGGATCCGGCAAGTAGTGCTCCGACTCCACGTGGGACTTTGCGCGGCGGGTCCGCGCAGCCCGGTTCGCGAGCAGCGTGCGCTGCGCGGGCGGAGAATGCGAACAGCGCGCGAAATCGCTTTCCGCCGGCAGCCTCGCGCGGTAACTTCCCCGGACGAACCGGCGGGAGCAAGCCGTGGAGCACGGAGCGAGAGCGCGGCGCTTTTTCGTATTGCCGGAACTCGATGCGTGTGCCGCCCCGGGGCGCAGCGAGGGCGGCCGGCCCACCTTCGCCGTCGGCCAGGATGTCCCCCTGCCGCAGGCCGAGGCCCACCATGCGGCGCGCGTCCTGAGGCGGCGCGCGGGCGATCTCGTGGAACTCTTCGACGGCGACGGGGGCCGCGCGCTGGCGCGCCTCAAATTCGTCCGGCGCGGCGAAGCGGTCGCCACGGTCGAGGAAGTCCGGCCGCGCCTGGCCCGCCCCGTGCCGATCCTCCGCCTCGGCGTCGCCGTGCCCAAGGCCAACCGGCTCGACTGGCTCCTGGAGAAGGCAACGGAACTGGGCGTCGCGTCGCTGGCGCCGCTGGCGCTTGAGCGGAGCGTGTCCGGGGGCGACGCCCTCTCGGCCGCCAAGCGCCGCCGGTGGACGGCCCGGTGCATCGCCGCCGCGAAGCAGTCGGGGGCCGACTTCCTGCCGGCGATCGAAGACCCCCTTTCGCTCCAGGACTTCCTGGCCGGCGCGATCGGCGGCATCGGGCTCTACGGCGACCTCTCGGCGTCGACCGTGCCTGTTGCGGCGGCCCTGCGGGACCGGGCTGGCCAGGCGGGCGCCTATTATATAGTGGTAGGGCCGGAAGGGGGCCTGACGGATGCCGAGCGGCAGGCCCTCGACGGGGCAGGGTTTGGGGCCGTCCGGCTCGGCAGGACCATCCTGAGGGTCGAAACGGCAGCCGTAGCCCTCGTTTCAGCAGTCCTGGCCCTCCAGGAATAGCCATTTTCGGGGCATTCCAGGGGTTTCCGGCCTTTCCGGCATCGCAAGGTGTGGAGGACAGGCAAGATGCGCAAGATCTCGCACACCTCCCATGGTCGAACAAAATTTTCCAGCCAATTTGACTTCGCCGAAACTTGAGGTATAGTTCACATAACCGAGTCTAGCGCGAGCCTCAAAATGGGGGCGCGACGAGCGCGCCACATCATCCTTTTTTGAGCGCGCCGGTGTTTGCAGGAACGGAACAGAGTTGAGCGCACATCAGGTTGACGCCGAGAACGCGAGTTCGCCTTTGCGGCCCGCCGGCTGTGCAGCCGGTCGGGTCAGAATATGTAACATTTTCAACATGCTCCAGACAAGGTCGACGGGAACACGGATCAGGGAGAGAGCCATGTCACGTCACAACTCACTGAAGGTGTTGGGTATCCTGGTCGCCGCGATTGCTCTCATGCTTTCGCTCGCGCCCCGCACTACGGCCACGGAGTATTCGTGGACCAACGCAAGCGGGAGCCCTTGGGCCTGGGACGAGCCCCTCAACTGGACCCCGTTGGATCCCCCAGGTCCTCCAGGGGCCGCCGACACGGCCAACTTGGCCAGCACCGACCCCGGGGTGGTCGGCACGATCAACCTCAATGGTGATCGGGGGGTCGGCGAAATCAGTTTCCGGAACAAGGACCTGACGCTCGACCACAGCCAGTCGTACACCATCGCCAGCGGCGCCAGCACCCTGGCCGTCGACACCCTGATTCAGAACGGCGGCGTGGGCAACCTGGCCCTCAACGAGATCCAGGCCAAACTCAACGCCGGCTACTCGGGCCTGATCACGATCGGCGTCGTCGACGGCACCCTGAAGTTGTCCGGCCAGATCGGTCCGGTCGCGCCGGTCAAGGTGCTCGGCAGCGTGGTCGGCGGCACACTGGACATCGCCGGCCCCGGCATCCTTGCGCCCCCCGGCCAGGGCAACCAGATGACGGCCGACAGCCGGATCACGGTCGCGTCGGGCGCCGAACTGAAAGGCGTCGACGGCAACCTGAGCGTGGCCACGATCGAACTCAACGGCGGCAAACTCTCCCTCACCGGCGCGCAGAGCGGCATAGGCCAAGGCCTTCTGGGCGAGTACTATCGAAACATGGATACCGGCCAAGGCGCTGGCTCCCTCGGCCCCGGCCTGATCCTCGCGGCTGCCAACGGCACCGGCTTCGACAGGTATTCCCCAGGCGGCGCCAATTACATCGGCGACGCCAATTACCAGTGGGGCGTCCTGCGAGACCACACGCTCCAGTTCATGCCGGGCAACCCCGACCCGAACGTCAACATCTTCGCGGGCATCCTCGACCACAACGGCAACCAGGTCGACCCCCGGCACAATACCGGCGCCCCGTACGAGCAGTATGCCTGCCGCTGGGCCGGCACCCTTATTGTCCCGACCTCCGGCGACTACCGCTTCTTCAGCGGCAGCGATGACGGCAGCAAAGTCTGGGTCGATGGCGCCGTACTCGTCAACAACGATTACTGGACCGGCTACCCCGGCCCCGGCGCGTACGGCCCCACCGTCCACCTGGACGCCGGCCTTCATACCTTCGTGGTCGGCTTCTATGAGGGCGGCGGCGGGCACAGCATCGACGTGCAGTGGAACAGCGGCGCCGGCTATGTGGCCGTCCCGGCCAGTGCATTCGAGTGCCTTCAGACCACGGGCACCGGCGCATTCGGCAACAACGTAGAAGTCACCAATACGGGTTCCGAGATCGCGGCCAATTCCAGCCAGGCCCTCAGCCTCGGCGCCCTGAAACTGAACATTGGCACGTCGCTGGCGGTCAGTAACACGTACCCCAACGCCCCCGTGACGTTCACGGCCACCAACCTTTCCCCGGACGGTCCCCTTGGCGGGACCCCGGTGCTGAACAACGCGACCCTCTTCAACGGCGGCGCGCTGATGGGCGCAGCGGGCGCCGACCAACTCACCAAGATCGGCGCCGGCGAGGCCCAGTTCACCACGGTCAACTCCGGCAGCGGGGCGATCACCCTCAACGCCAACGAGGGCACCCTGAAACTCACGGGCCTGGTGGGCGGCGGGGGGCCCCTCACGACGACCATCAACACCAATGGGACCGGCCAGGCAGTGTTGGCCGGCCAGGTCATGGGCACGGCGCTCAACCTCAACGCCAACAGCGGCAAGATCCAGGCTCCGGGCCGTCTGGGTGGGCCGGGCGCCACGCTGCCCGTGATTGGCGTGGTCGGCCCCGGCGCCGCGATGGAGTTGACCTACAACGACCTCAATAATCCCAATAACGTCAGCGGCACACTCACCAACAACGCCGGCCAGTTGCGCGTCAACCAGTCGTCGGCCGGCCCCCTGGCGATTGTCCTTAACGGCGGCGTCTTGACGGTCGACCCCGTCAGTGGGATGATCGCGGGCCTGATGGCCGGCAGAATCGACGGCAACGGGTGGGATACGACCAATTACCCCACCATGACGTACCATCCCGAAGGCCTCGCCAACATGGACCTCCACTACGACGGCGAGTTCCAGGGAGCCTGGACGAATAACAACACCTGGGTTTACCAGGGCAAGTTCTGGTCGGATGGCGGACTCGTCAGTTTCATGGCCGGCCAGTATGATGACCACGTCCGCTGCACCATCGATGGCAACATGTGGATCGCGGACAGCACATGGGCTAACACGAACATCACATTCGACTTGGCCCTGGGCTGGCACACCTTCGAGGCGCGGTTCGGGCAGGGCGGCGGCGGCGTCGGGCCCGTCAACGGCCAATTCTACGGCGTGGGCTACGATCCTCTTGGCCGCGCCTCCGGCAACAACGGCGATTACATGCCCATTCCGGCCACCCGGTTCGGGATTCCAGGCATTCAGGCCAGCGTTCTGACCGGCCCCGTGTCGGTTGTGGCCAGTTCCGAAATCCAGGCTTCCGGATACGATACGGGGCTGGGCGTTGTCTCCGTCGACCGCGGCGTCAACCTGACCGTCAACAACACCCCGGGCAATAAGTTCACCTTTGCCGGGACGACGCTGGCCGATGCGGGCGTCGGCCCCACCACGCTGACCTACAACGTGAACGTGACGGGGGGCAACCTCGGCGCGAATGCAGGTTCCTATACGGTCAATAAGCAGGGCACGGGCGCGGCCAACTTCGGGCAATTGATCGTCCCGATCGGCGGCGCCAGCGTGGCCCTGAACGTCAACCAGGGCAGCATGACTTTCGCGGGCGCCGTGGGCGTCGGCGGCCCGCTCACCCTGGCGGCCGTCGCCGACAATTCCGCCCTCACTTTCCAGGGCACAGTGACGGCCAGCGACCTTAGCGCCACCGCTCAAAACAACGGCACGGTAAACTTCGGAGCGGCGGTGTCAGCCACAACTATCGGCGGCGCCGGGGGCGGCGGCGGACGCCTGACCTTCACAGGCCCGGTTACGGGCACGTCGATGGCTGTCACGGCCAACACCGGCGGCCTCGTGCAGTTCAAGGGCGCACTCGGCGCCGCGGGCAACCCGCTGGCCCTGAGCAACGTGGTCAACGGCGGCGGCACGATGGAATTCACCGGCACCGGCGGCAACGCCACCGGCACCGTCACCGTCAACCCGGCCGGCCTGATGAGATTGGGCGGCGGCGGGACCGGTATCGGCGGCACCGAGCCCGGTAACGGCGCCAAGATCGTCCTGGCCGGCGGCACCATGGAAGTGGCCGGCTCCGGGCCGGGGGGTATCTTGCGGGCCAAGGGCTGGCAGGGCAACGTCGGCGGCAGCACCCTGACTTATACCGGCGGCCTCATGGATTTCAGCGCCTACCCGGTTCCCACGAATACGAACTTTGTCGAACCCGATGTCATCGACTACCCGGATAAGGGCGACTGGCTCAATAAGGGCCGGCCCGGGGACTGGCTCAACTATAACGACAACCTCGCCGTCCTGTGGACGGGCATCTTCAAGGCTCCCGTGGCAGGCACCTACAGTTTCTCGATCTGGAGCGACGACGAGAGCGCCCTGGAGATCGACGGCGTCCGCGTCGTCGGCGCCAACTGCAACCAGCAGACCGGCACGATGGCCCTGGCGGCGGGATACCACACCTACAGGCTCGGCATGAAGGAGGGCGGCGGCAACCAGTACATGCGGTTCTGGTGGCAGAAGCCCGGAGACGCCGCACTTGAATATGCCAACCAGACCCCAGGCTTCTTCTTCACCGCCTATCCCAACGAGGTCGCCGTCACGGCCGCCGGTTCCGTCATCAACGGCACGGGCCTCGCGGGCGCCACGTTTGGCCAACTGACGATGGATCGCGGCACCGACCTCACGTACACGCACGCCGGCGCCAAGGCCATGGCGTTCTCCAACACCGTCATCACGGACGTGGGCGCCCCCGCCCCCGTGGGCATGATTTTCAACCATGGCGTCAGCGGCGGCGACATGCAGATTTCCTCGGATCTCATCCTCAATAAGTCCGGCGCCGGCTCGGCCAACTTCGGCAGACTGATCCTGCCGGAGGGCGTGACGACCGCCGTCGCCCTGAACATCAGCCAGGGCGGCGTCAAGTTCACCGGCCAGGTCGGCACCGAGACCGCCGGGGCCAACATGACGGCGGCCCTCCCCACGGGCGCGCGGCTCGACATCCTCCACGCCGATCCCGCCAGCCCGAACAACATCATCGGCGCGTTCCAGACCAACGGCGGCCAGTTGTACATGGCCACCAATGGCACCAACTCCTCCGTCGGCGCCGCCACGATCACCTTGAACGGCGGCCTGCTCGACGTTTCGGCCGTGGGCACTCCTACTCTGGGCATCAAGGGCGAGTTCTACGGCAACATGGTGCAGAACGGCAACTGGCCGACCGAGCCCCGGGCCACCGGCCCCGGCCGCATCCTGACCGGCGCGGGCGCGAACAACGGCGCCGGCTTTAACGCCATCTCTCCGGGCGGCGCGTCTTACAACGACGCGATTTACCGTTGGGGCTTCTACAACAACATCATGAACCCCGGTTGGCCGCCCGATCCCTGGGACAGCGGCGGCAATCCCTTCATCGGCACCGACAAGGCGCCCCTCAAGGACAACGGCGGCAACGACATCAACCTGGGCGTTGATAACATCGCGTCGCGGTGGAGCAGCAACGTGATGATCACCACGGCCGGCTCCTACTATTTCCGCACGTCCAGCGACGACGGCAGCGTCATCTGGCTCGACGGCGTACAGGTCGCCGTCCGCGACGCCTGGACGGGCATGGGTTGGACGCAAGGCGGCCCGTACACAATCTCCGCAGGGCTGCACCAACTCGTGGTCGGCTGGTACGAAGGCGGCGGCGGCGCAGGACTCCAGGTGCAATACTACGGCCCGGACAACGCCAACAACTGGACCGCCATTCCGGACAACCGGCTGGTGTATACTATCACGCCTTCCCGCGTCTCGACGCCGGTGGCCATCACGGCCAGTTCGACGATCAATGTGAGCAACCAGGAAGTGACGCTCGGCGGCGCGACCGTCGAGCCCGGCATCACCCTGACGAGCACGGGCACGGCCAGCCTGAAGTTCACCAGCACGACGTTCACCGGGACGGACCCGACGACCATCGGCTACAACACGGGCACGCCGACCTACCTCGGCCAGTTCGACAACGGCAGCCGGACGGCGGTCACGGTCCTTAAGACCGGCACATCCGACCTGGTTCTGGACCAGACCGACGCGGCCAACGCCGGCCTCGCGACCACGTTCAAGGTCGCCAAGGGCCGCCTTATCATCGTCGGCGGCGGCGCCAATGACCCGCTCGGCGGCGCGGCCGTCCTGGTTGACGCCGAGGGCGCCAACACCGGCGGTACGATCGGCATCTCCAGCAAGAGCGCCGGACCGGTCAATGTGAACAACGGCATGACCTTCAACCAGAATTCGGGCATCGAGGCCCGTATCCTGGCCAGCGGCACGAACAAGAACGTCGCGGTCAACGTCACCAGCGTCACGATCGCGGAGGGCAAGACCGTCGCCGTGACAACGGGCGACGGCTACTCGTTGAACCTGCCGAACGGCTTCACGGGCGGCAGCATGAGTTTTAGCCTCGGCGCCGCGAGTTCGTCCACGGTGGGCGGCACGTGCGGCGGTCCGGGCACCGTCAGCCTGCTGGCCGGCGGCCCGCTGAACCTCGGCGGCAACCTCACCGGCGGCAAGAACATCGTCCAGCAGGCCGGCACACTCAACCTGAGCGGCAATCTGCTCGACGGCGGCACGATCACCCAGAACGGCGGCACCTTCAACATGACCGGCGGGATGACCGGCGGCGGCGCCGTCGCCGTCAACAGCGGCGCCGTCATGAACGTCGACGCGCCAGGCAGCCTGGCCGGCGGCGGCGCAATCACCATCGGCGGACGCCTGAACGCCAACGCCCAGGCCACACTCGGCGCAACCAACAACGTCCTCGTCAAGCCGGCCGGCATCCTGTACCTGAACCCGGCGGCCCCGGCCCCGACGCTGCCCACGAATCCCAACATGGTCACGGTCCAGGCCGCGGGCATCCTGTGGGGCGACGTGACGAACGCCTACTTCAGCGGCGCACAGAAGAACGTCGACCTCCTGGGCAACTCGATCATCGTTCCGACCGCAGGTGTGGAGCCCACGCCCACTGAACTGCCCAGCCCCGTTTGGCGCGGCGTGACGGACTCCTCCGGCACCTACAGCAATCTGGGCACGAACCGCTCCTACCAGGGCGTGATCTTCGACTCGCGGTGGTCGCCCCTGCTGCCTCAGTTTATAACGGGCCTCAACGGCGGACGTTTTGGCACTAATGCCGACAACTGGAATACCGGTTCGCCGGCCAGCATGGCCTTCATTCCCCAAGGCCTGACGGCACCGGGTTCCGACATGACCGCCAGCGTTGGCGGCGGAAACGGCTTCCCCGGCACCTGGGTCTTCCAGGGCAAGTTCTACTGGGAGGGCGACGGGGCAGGCGGCCCCAAGAGCATCTCCTTTGCGGAGAACTTCGACGACAACGTCCTGCTGAAGATCGACAACGCGGTCTGGCTGAACAACACGAGTTGGAGCACGCCGACCAATGCCACCCAGAACCTCGGCGCCGGCTATCATGACATCGAAATCCGGTTCGCCGACGGCGGCGGCGGCGCAGGCCCCGTGAACTCGGGCGGCGCCGAGTTCGACACCAACAACATCGCCCTCGGCCTCATCATCGACCCCGAAAATGGCACCGGTTGGAACAGGTACGTCGAGGTTCCCCTCAGCCGGCTCTTTGTTGGCGGTTTCGCTGCTGGATACAGCGGCACCCTCCAGGAAGACCCGGACGCTCCGGACGGCTTCACGGTCCAGGTCAACACCGATATGTTCTTCAACAATGCCAAGATCGACGCGGCCTCGGGCCACGCGGTCAAGTTCACCGGTTCGAATAAACTGACGCTTCAAGACCCGTGGCTGCGGCCCCTGTCGACGGCCAACACGTTCGTCCGCATAGGCACCGCGCCGACGGCCACGGACCCCGGCACGATGGGCAAGGAAATCGTCGAGTTCTGGCCTGCCCCGGCCCTCGGCGGCGCCCTGCCCAGCGCGTCGTCCCTCACCATGTACAACGGCCTGCTGGCCCTCGACGGGACCAACCAGGGCGCCATCGCCACGGACCAGACCAGCACCATCAACATGGCGGCCAATAGTTACCTGTTCCTGGGTCAGGACGTGACGCGCGGCACGTGGAACATCATGAAGGACGCTTGGGTCCGCATTGATGCCGCGAGCCGCCTGACGCAGGCGGGAACCGTTTGGAATATTGAAAGCGGCGCGTGGGCCGTCATCGGCTATGACCTCAACTGGAACACCGACTTCAACCCCGACAAAGTGCCTCTTGAGGCCGGCCTGAACCTCGTCGTCGGCAACGGGACCCGGAACTTCGGGGGCGGCCTGAGGCTGGCCAACGCCGGCACTCTGGCCACCGGCTGGAACGAGGCCGCCACCACCATCGGCGGCGCCCTCATCCAGTTGGAGGACCAGGCGACCGGCTTCGGTCCGATCCGCATCACCTCCGCCAACGGCCTGACCATCAACAACGACCTCAACCTGACGACTGACGGCTTCTCCAACGCCGACCTCATCATCAACGCGACCGCCGCCGACGTGCCCTGGCTGCCCAAGGACACCATGGGGCAGGGCAATACCGGCGTCGCCTCGCAGTTCATCGACTTCCAGAAGAAGACGCAGGCCGGCACGGTCAACCTCTTCGGCACCAACAACATGATCGGCGGCCTGACGGTGGCCAACGGCAAGGTGGTCCTCGGCAACGACCTGACCGACACGTTTGTCATCCAGGGGCCGATCGTGGCGAAGGCAGGCGCCGCGCTCCAGCACAACAGCGGCCCCGGCATCATGAACGACCTGGCTGCCGGCACGCTCGGCACCGGAATCGAGATGCAGGGCGGCACGACACTGACGCAGGAACTCAGGCCGCTCCAGTACGAGGACCCGGACAACCCGCCCAATATGCTCGATTACAACCCGCAGGCTTACGCCGAGCAGTTCCTCTTTAACGCCGTCGGAAGTTCGGCGATGAGCATCTGGCACCTGCGGAACCTGAACGGCAACGTGAACCAGGTGTACCAGTTCCCGAACGTCAAGATGGACAGCGCGTACCTCCAGGTCGAGCGCGAGAACTTCAACGTCGTCCAACTCGGCATCGACGTCACGGGCCTGAACCGGCTCCGGCGCACGAATGAGCCCCATTTGCTGGGCGTCACCGGCAACGGCGAACTGCGCGTCGGCAGCGCGGCCGAGGGCGGCTATGACATGAATGTGTGGGGCCCGATCGGCGGCACCGATCCGACGAAGATCGCCAAACTGATCTTCATGAACGGCACGATCTACATGAGGGGAGGGTCCGGGATGACCGCCCAGGGCCGCCTTGACCTGTATCGGCCCGACCTGGCCGACTACGCGGGCGCGAACCTCGACATGTACGCCGGCGACGACGGCACCCCGGCGGTTGTTGCTGGCAGCATTTTCAACACCGGCGGCGGCCGGAGTGTCATTGTCCGCACCAGAGATGGGGACTTTGGGCTCGATATCCCGTTCGGCGGCATCACGAACAACTTCGCCGCCCGGCTCAACGTCACGGCCGGCCAGGGCTACCTGCGGTCCGCCCGCGGCTTCAGTCCGGACACGGCGGCGAACGGCACGACCTACTTCTCCAACGTCCACCTGGCCCCGGGCACCTCGATGCACCTGGAGACCAACGACGGGACGTTCGCCGTCGCCAACATCACCCTCGACGGCCAGAAGGCCGATACGTTCACGTACACCGACGGCGGCGATGAGAACCGCCGCTGGATCCGCGACGTCATCGGCACGGCGACCGACGGCCGCAACACGCTCCACATTAACAGCGGCGGCAGGAGAGAGATGGGCGGCATGCTCACCAACACCATCGTGAGCATCGACCAGGATGCCTGGGCGCGCCAGCAAGTGCCGTCGCCCGGCGTCGGCACCCAGAAGATTGACGGCTTCGGCCTGACCAACAGCGCCCTGACGCTGACGCACCCCATGGCCTGGTCCGAAATCTGGTACATGAAGCCCGGCAGCACCGGCGAACTGAACGCCATCCTCGGCTATGGGACGGACGGCGGCCGTGCGACCTTCTACATCCACTACGGCCAGTTGGCCTCCAATACCGTCGGCGAGGCCGGCTGGGGCAGCGGCCTGACGGTCAACCTCGACAACGGCGGCCGCATCGACGTCTATGCCGACCGCTACGCCTCCGGCCAGCCGGTCAACGTCAACAAGTTCGACGCCCGGATCAACATCCTCAACGGCCAACTCCATGACATCTACAACAACAACCAGTGGTGGGCCAATGCCCGCATTCGGGCCGATCGCAACGACCCGAACGACGCCAACAACGGCGCCGTCCGGCTCGGCAATATCCACATGACCAACGGCTCGGTCCTCCACGTGAGCCAGGGCGAAGCCCAACTTGAACTCCGCCAGGTCTACCTCGACGGGGACACCGGCACCATCATGAGCCCCGAGAACGCATGGGTCCGCGTGTTCAAGGTCAACGGCACCACCGCCGGCACCAGCACCCTGAACGTGACCGGCAACCAGGCGATGCAGTTCATGGGCGCCCTCACGAAGACCAACGTCGTGTGGAAAAACACCGAACGCATGGAAATGGATTCAGGCTTCGCCTTCACCGCCACCGGCAACAAGGTCACGATGATGCCGGACGCGAGCGGCTACCAGGGCTGGGCCGAAGTACGGACCGACCCGGGCACCGGCACGTTCGAGACCACCCAGACCGTGCAGTACAATTGGTGGCGCGGCCGGGTCGACTTCATGTACGGCGAACTCAACACGGACCTGATCGGCGAAGGCACGCCGCCGGGGACCGGCTGGGGCAACAACATCACCGTCAACGTCGACGGCGGCCAGGCCATCCGCCTGTACGCCAACGGGCGGGCCAACGCCGACCCCACCAACCTCAACATCCTGAACGCCCGGATCAACGTCGGCAACGTGAGCAAGAGCGACGTCGAGAACGTCACGGGCGGGAACGTCCATAACGCCATGTTCCGCTCCGAGCAGGAGGCCGGCGGCGATCAAGTGGGCTGGTCCGTCTTCACGAACGTCCACATGGCTGACGGCGCCGAACTCGCGGTTACCCGCGGCGCCGCCGAAGTCGAGGTCCGCAATCTGTATCTCGACGGCCCCACGGCCGGCTACATCAACTGGGGCGATTGGACCACCATCACCAACGTGATCGGCACCCAGCCCAGCCCGAGCGCCCTGAACATCCACAACGGCAACTGGATGTACCTGGGCGGCAAACTCACCAACGCCAACGTCACCTGGAGCAACAACGACTGGCTGGGCCTGGTCGGCAGCACCTATCCGTATAGGGACCTGCCTGTGGGAACCCATGGCTTCACCCAGCCGGGATTCGAGATGGCCGCGAACGCCAGCCTCACGATCGCCAGCGACAGGCGTCTCTGGCTGTTCACCGATCCGAAGTTCGGCACGATCAACTACACCACGCAGAGCATGTCGGAAGGCGAGAGTTACTTCAGAGTGGGCTACGGCAACGCCAAGAACGATTGCCCAGGCGACGCGTGGGGCAGCAACCTGACGATCAACCTCGACTCGGGTCGCGCCCTCTTCACGTACGTGGACAGGCCGGCGGCCGGCGAGGACAACATCAATGAAGTCGACGCCCGGATCAACATCGGCAACCACAATCCGATCTGGTGGTTCGGCGGCGGCTCGCAGGGCGGCTCTGGCGCCGGCGTCCATGGCCGTATCCGGGCCATCTACACCGGTACCAACCCCGGCGGCGCCGGCGGCTTCGTGTACTACTCGAACGTCCACCTGGCCCAGGGCACCGTGGTCTCCATGGAGAATGACAACAACAACGTGTTCCTCCGTGCCAACCTGACCCTCGACGGCACCGAGGCCACCGCCCGCATCAATGATGACTGGGAGGCCATCAGGGACCTCACCGGCTCGCTGCCCGGTCCGAACACCCTGCACATGACGTGCTGGAGTCCGATCGACGGCCGCACCATGCTGCTGACCGGCGCGATCACCAACACGGACATCTCGATTGAGGCCCGCAACCGCGTCTTCCTGATGCCCGGCATGACCCTGAACGGCAACAAGATCTACAGGGCCTCCCTGAATGGCGGCGCGATGTGGGTCGACGGCAATCCGGGCACAGGTACCCTGGAGTCGCTCTTCGGCTACACGCCGGGCGACGACGACCGCCGGTCCGACGTCGAACTGCGGTACGGCCGCCTCGACACCGACACGGTGGGCGACAACGGCTGGGGCAGCGGTCTGACGGTCAACCTGGGCGGCGGCACGAGCCGCGCGCTCCTGCGCGTCATGCGTAACGGCGGTTTCACCAACGTCAACAAGTTCGACGGCCGCATCAACATCGTCAACAACGTTGACGGGCAAGACGCCCGCATCTGGGGCGGCCGCACCGAAGGCACGCCGTTCCCCGGCGAACTCCTTCCGTCCATTTCGGAAGACACCGGCGGCCAAACGCCTCTGGCCTGGTTCACCAACATCCACCTCGGCGAAGGCTCTCTGACCCGCCTGGAGTCGTGGGACGCCAACATGCGGACCGACTTCTACCTCGAAGGCAACGCTTCCTACGGTTGGTGGAACGGCCAGGGCGCTGAGAAGGAGGTCCATGCGTACAACACCTCCGGCACGCCCCGGACGTTGACGTTCAGCCAGATCGATCCGGGCGACTGGCCGGTCGACACCCTCAACGTTACGCTCCACGGCCTGACCGACTTCGCCATCGACAGCCCGAATAGCACGGGCGCCCGGACGATCACGAGCCTGAACCTCAACGGCCGCTCGGCGACCATCCTCAGGACCAGCAATGATAATTCCCGGGTCGGGCGTGATTGGGCCGTCGAGTTGCGGCCGGAGGCCCCGGATCCGAACGGCACGATCTACCTGACGGGCTACAATGACCAGGGCACGATCCGCGGCGGCGACTTCGAAATCCGCGTCGGCCGCAGCACCGGCTCGCCCAGCATCCTGCCGCTCACCAATTTCGAGATCTCAAACGGCCGCATGCTCCGGACGATGGTCGCCAGGGCCGCCGACAGTGGCACGCCGGTCAGTTACGTCGCCTCGCCGATCCACATCACCGGCAGCGGCCTCGACATTGACATGGACGGCATGCTGGCCGCCTGCGAGTCCGACGGCGATCCGGGCGGCGGCGCTCCGGGCATCGTGGTTTATAAGAACGTGACGCTCGATGATTACGTCTACCTGTCGCTCCAGAGCCACAACCGCGACCGCGGCGGCCAGGGCGACACCAAGATCGTGGCCGGCGGCTGGGGTCCCGGCGAAGGCATCAAGTACCGCATCGACCCCGCCATGCCGATGCACGGCATCGGTATCGTCAACGATACGACGGTCAATGATTACACGGCCTTCGTAGGCAACGTCGGTCCGGAAGGCGCTACCTTGACGGACATCGCCATGCTTGGCGCCCGCCGGACGACCCTGGTCGGCAGCATGACGGCCAACAACCTGTACGTCGGCTATGCCCCGTTCGCCCAGACGGGCCGCCTGGAAGTGGCGGCTTCTGCCGCCCTGAACGTTACGGGCGTCAACGTGGCGGATAACGGCGAGTTGATCCTGCGGGCGCCCTATCCGGCGGCCGCGCCGCTGACGGTCGGCGGGGGCAGCAAACTCGTCCTCGGCAATGCGACGTTCGCGCCGGCCAGCCTGACGGTCGGCGACAACGTGCAGGTGCAACTCGAGGCCGACGCGCCGTGGACGGCGGCGGCCCCGGGCCAGACGGTCGCCATCGGCACCATAGATTACGCCGGCACGTTGACGGTCAACGACAGCAACATCCCGGTCGGCGCCATCAACACCGACGCCGCGGGCATCATCACCCAGATTCAAGGCTCCGCGAACCTGCTCCAGTTCCGCGACGGCTACCCGGGCGGCAACGGCAACCTGTGGCTGAAACTCGGCAATGACAGCCCGACGCCGATCATCTCCGACGTGGATCCGGTGACCCCGAGGAGCATCCTGATCGACCGGAACCTGGCGCTGTGTGCCGCGAACGATTACACCGGCACCACGACCATCGCCAGCCACACCACGCGGGCCTGCAACGTGAGCAGCCTGGGCACCACCGGCGACGTCCAGATCAACGGCGGCGCGACGCTCGAACTGCGGGCGGCCGGCTTATCGTCCGGCAACATCTACGTCAACGACGGCGCCACGCTCGCCCTCTACCAGGATACCGGCTCCGCGATCGTCTTCAACGGCGGCGGCGGGGGCGGCGGTTGGATCACCGCCCCGAGGGGCGACGTGACGGCAAGCGGCGCACTGACCGAGAACGGCCAACTGCGCTTCAACGTGGCGGAAGGCCGGACTCTGACGTTCACCAACCCGCTCGACATGCAGAGCGACCGGAACCTGGAGGTCGCCTCCGGCACGGTCCTGTTCACCGCCAATGTCACCGGCGCCAAGAACATCACCAAGCAGGGCCTCGGCACGCTGCGGCTCGAAGGCAACGGCAACCTGATCAACTCGCTCGCCATTAACGGCGGCGGCGTGGTGATTACGCAGTCGCCGCTCGCGCCTCCGGAGCCGCCGGCCACGCCGCCGGTGACTGTCGCCGCGGGCACCTTCTACTGCGTCGCCATCCAGGATCATCCGTTCTCCGAAGTCGACATGGCCAATTCAAGCGGCATCCTGGCCCTGGGCGACAACAGCGCTGCGAACCTCACGATCACCAACGCCAACATGAGCCTCGGCGCCTATAACACCTGGGGTGGCAAGGCCACCTGGGAGTATTCCGGCACGTTGACCCCGTTCACGGACAACGTGTACCGGCTGGGCGGCGGCTCCGACGACGCGGCGATCATGATCTCCACCAACCCCCTGGAGGATGTCGATCCGGGCACGAAGCGTAATGTCCAGATCGCCTGGCCGAGCGGCGGCGGCAATGATCCGATGCCAAAGGGCCTGGTCATCCTGAGCGGCGCCAACACCTTCA